>Ga0247825_10000533_pt1 | contig 24094 bp, 23 predicted proteins | sample 13C_Vanillin_Day_FD_194413 | JGI IMG/M metagenome (GOLD analysis project Ga0247825, IMG submission 194413) | Soil microbial communities from agricultural site in Penn Yan, New York, United States - 13C_Vanillin_Day48 | ecosystem: Environmental > Terrestrial > Soil > Agricultural land | place...
CGCCACCGCGTGAGCCAGCTCCTTGAGGCTGAGGCCGATGCGACGCTCGTTGGGATCGACGCGGATCACCAGCAGCGTCAGCTCGTCGCCGACGTTCACGATCTCCGCGGGCGAGCCGACCGGGCGATGGGACATCTGCGAGATGTGCAGCAGCCCGTCCACGCCCGCCTCCAGCTCCACGAAGGCGCCGAAGTCGGTGAGGCGCACGACCTTGCCGGTCACCCGCGAGCCCATCGGGTAGCGCTGGGCGACCGTGGTCCACGGGTCGGGCTGGATCTGCTTGATGCCGAGTGAGATCCGCTTGTTCTCCTTGTCGATGTTCAGGATCTGGCTGTCGAGCTCCTGGCCCTTCTTGAGCACCTCGGACGGATGACCGACGCTGCGCGTCCACGACATGTCGGAGATGTGCAGCAGCCCATCGACCCCCGGCTCCAGCTCGATGAAGGCGCCGAAGTCGGTCAGGTTGCGCACCTTGCCGCTCACCCGGCTGCCGACGCGATAGCGCTCGTCGATCGTGGCCCACGGGTCGGGCTCGACCTGCTTCATGCCGAGCGAGATGCGCTTGGCCCCGCGGTTGACGTCGAGCACGATCACCTCGACCTCGTCGCCGACGTTCACGATCTTCGAGGGATGGCGCACCCGCCGCGTCCACGACATCTCGGAGACGTGCACCAGTCCCTCGACGCCCGCCTCCAGCTCCACGAAGGCGCCGTAGTTGGTGAGGCTCACCACGCGCCCCCGGACCTTGGTGCCGGGGGCGTAGGTCTGCTCGACCCGCTCCCACGGGTCGGACGACTTCTGCTTGTAGCCGAGCGACACCCGCCCGCTCTCGCGGTCGAAGTGCAGAACGACGACCTCGACCTGATCCCCGACCTGGAAGATCTCGGAGGGGTGACCGACGCGGCCCCAGCTCATGTCCGTCACATGCAGGAGGCCGTCGATGCCGCCCAGGTCGATGAAGGCTCCGTAGTCGGTGATGTTCTTCACGGTCCCGGTGAGGACCATGCCCTCGGCGAGCACCTCCAGCGTGTGCTTCTTCTTCTCCTCGCGCTCCTCCTCCAGCACGGCACGGCGCGAGAGAACCACGTTGCCCCGCCGACGGTTGAGCTTGATGACCCGGGCCCGCACGGGCTGCCCGATCATCGCAGCCAGGTTCTTCACCGGCCGCAGGTCCACCTGGGAGCCCGGCAGGAACGCCTTCACGCCCACGTCGACGCTGAGCCCGCCCTTGACCACCTCGACCACGCGCCCCTCGACCGGCGAGCCCTTCTCGTAGGCCTGGGTGATGGCGTCCCACACCTTGATCTTGTCGGCCTTGTCCTTGGACAGGACGATGAGGCCCTCGGCGTCTTCCTTGGCCTCGAGGTAGACCTCGATCTCCTCGCCCACCTTCGGCAAACCGCCGTGACGGTGGAACTCCTCGATCGGGATCGCGCCCTCGCTCTTGTAGCCGACGTCGACCAGGACCTCGCTGGTGCCCACGTGGACGACTCGGCCGCGGACGACCTCGCCCTCCTCGAACTCACTGGTCGACGAGCCCTCCTTGAACCAGTCCTCCATCCGTTCCTCGGCACCCTCGCCCTCCGTGCGGGGTCCGCCGAGATTTCTGCGCGGATCGTCCGTCGCCATGCCCCCAGTTCCTCCGTTCAATGAATTTGGAGTGGGCGCCGGGCTCCAGCAACTCCCACCCCACCGATCGCTCGATCTCTCAGGTCTGCAATGGCCGCCATCATCTGCCGGCTCGCCGCCTCGTACTGCGCCTTTCGGTCGGGGCCGGTCGCCCGAGGAAACCGGAGCGGCGCGCCGAAAGTTACCACCACCTTAACAGGCCGGGGAAGCCGACGCCCGCGGGGCCAGGCTCGCCCGCTTCCACTGACATACGCCGGGACGACCGTCGCCCCGCTCTGCACAGCCAGCAGGGCTGCCCCTGGCTTGGCCTCGCGCAGCGTGCCTTCCTCTCCGCGCGTCCCCTCGGGGAAGACCAGCAGCGCCTTGCCCTCGGCCAGCACCCGCTGGGCCGTGCGCAGCGCGGAGGGATCGGCTCCCTCCCGCCGCAGGGGCTGGGCCCCGAGCCGGCGGATCAGCCCGCCCAGGCCGGGTATCCGGAACAGCTCGGCCTTGGCCAGAAACGTGAGCTGCCGGGGGCACATCCCCCCGACCAGCGGTGGGTCGAGCACACTCGAGTGGTTGGCCACGATCAGCACCGGCCCCTCGGCCGGAACGTGCTCCGCCCCCCGTCCCTCCACGCGGAACAGCAGTCGCATCAGCGCCACCGCGATCGGCTTGAGGACGGCGTACAGCATCCTAGCCGCAGCGCCGCCGGCGCTCCACCGTGTCGGCCATGATCGCCACGACCTGGTCCACGCTCAGCCCCGTGCTGTCCACCTCCACGGCGTCGGGCGCCTTCTTCAGGGGCGCCAGCTCACGGCTGGAGTCTTGCGTGTCGCGGGCCGCGATGTCACGGCGCGCCGCGTCGGGCTCGAGCTCCACGCCGCGCGCGCGCAGCTCGCTCCGCCGCCGCCGCGCGCGCTCGTCCAGCGCGGCGTCCAGGTAGAACTTCACCTCGGCGTCCGGGCACACGACGGTGCCGGTGTCGCGCCCCTCCAGCACGACGCCGCCGGTGGCGGCCAGCCGCCGCTGGATCGGCGTCAGCTTGTCGCGCACCACGCCCAGCATCGACAGCCGCGAGGTCAGCGCGGCGATCTCCGGGGAGCGGATCTCGTCGGTCACGTCACGCTCGTCGATCACGACGCGATCGCCCTCCACGTCGATCTGCAGCCGCTCGACGTGCCGCCGCAGCGCCGGCGTGTCGTCGGGCGCCAGGCCGGCCCGCGCGACCGACCACGCCAGGGCGCGATACATGGCGCCGGTGTCGAGCAGTCGGTAGCCGAGCTTCGCGGCCAGGCGGCGGGCCACCGTGCCCTTGCCGGCCCCGGCGGGACCATCGATCGTGATTACGGGTTCGCGTGAGCCCATGGGGTCATGGCTCGGCCGTGATGGCCGTCGTACCGGCCAGCGTGTTGACGATCTCGGCGAAGGTCGGGAAGGACGTGGCGACGCAGGCGACGTCGTCGATCACGGTCTCGCCGTCGGCGATGAGCGCGGCGACGGTGAGGGCCATGGCCATCCGGTGGTCGCCGCCACTGTTGACCGCGGCGCCGCGAAGGCGACGGCCGCCGGTGATGACCATGCCGTCGGGGCGTTCCTCGACGACCGCGCCCATCCGGGCGAGCTCGCGGGCGAGGGCGGCAATACGGTCGGACTCCTTGACGCGGAGCTCTCCGGCATCGCGCACGACGCTGACACCGGCGGCGGCGGCCGCGGCCACCGCGAGCACCGGGATCTCGTCGATCAGGCGCGGGATGAGCAGGGTGCCGCCGATCGTCGTGGCCTTCAGCGCGCCGGCGGTCACGGTGAGCGAGGCGGTCGGCTCGCCTTCGTCGGCAGCCTCCGCCGTCTGGATCTGCGCTCCCATGGCCGCAAGCACGTCCAGGATGCCGGTGCGTGTGGGATTCACGCCGACTCGACGGAGCGTGACCCGCCCCTCCCCGACGACGGCGCCCGCAACCAGCAGGAACGCAGCCGAGGAGATGTCGCCGGGCACGGCCACCGACGCCGCCCGCAGCGGCCCCGGGGTGAGCGTCACCATCCGGCCCTCGGTCACGACCCGCGCACCGAAGCGGCGCAGCATGCGCTCGGAGTGGTCCCGCGACGGCGCCGGCTCGGTCACGGTCACCGGCCCCTCGGCCACCAGCCCGGCCAGGAGGATCGCCGACTTCACCTGGGCGGAGGCCACCGGCGTCGCGTACTGGATGGCCCGCGCCAGCCCCGTGCCCCGGATCGCCAGCGGCAGACGTGTGCCCTCGGCCCGGCCGACGATCGTGGCGCCCATGGCCCGCAGCGGCTCGGCGATGCGGCCCATCGGACGCCGGCGCAGCGAGGCGTCCCCGGTCAGCATCGTCCAGAACGGCTGGGTGCCGAGCACCCCGGCCAGCAGCCGCGCGGTGGTGCCCGAGTTGCCGCAGTCGATCACGTCGCCGGGCTCGCTGAGCCCACGCAGGCCGCCGCCGGCGATACGGTAGTGCCCCGGTCCCTTGCGCGTCACCTCGGCGCCGAGCGCCTGGACGGCGGTGATCGTGCGCAGGCAGTCTTCGGCCTCGAGGAACCCCTGCACCTCGCTCACGCCCTCGGCCAGCGCGCCCAGCAGCGCGGCGCGGTGGGAGACGGACTTGTCACCGGGCACCTCGGCCTCACCCCGCAGTCGCGCGACCGGGCGAACGCGGAACCTCACGACAGTCGCTCGCGCGTCGTCTTCAGGCGGGCCAGGTACGCGGTCAGGGCGGGGCCGTCGCTGGCCGCCACCAGCGCCTCGAGGTCGTCGAGCGCGCGGCGGAACGCCGCCAGGCTGGCCTGCAGGGCCTCCCGGTTGTCGACGAGGATCTCGCGCCAGACGTCGGGGTCGGAGGCGGCGATGCGCGTGGTGTCCTTGAAGCCGCGCCCCGCGATCCGCAGGGCGTCGGGCTCGAACGCCACCACCGCGTCGACGAGCGCCCACGCGGCCGCGTGCGGCAGGTGGCTGATGGCGGCCACCGCCCGGTCGTGGGTCTCGGGGTCGAGCGTGACCACGCGCGCGCCGACGGCGCCCCACAGCTCGCCGATGCTCTTGGCGGCCGCGGAGTCCGTCGCCTCGGTGGGCGTCAGCACGACGACGGCGCCCTGGAACAGATCCCCCCGCGCCACCGCGTACCCCGCCCGCTCGGAGCCGGCCATCGGATGGCTGCCGACGAAGTGGATCTCGGACCGGCCGGCGGCCAGCCGCTCGGCGGCGGCCACGATCCGGCGCTTGGTCGAGCCGACGTCGGTCACCACGGCGCCGGCCGGCGCCGTCGCCCACACCCGCGCCAGCAGCGGCTCGTTGGCCAGGACGGGCGCGGCCAGCACGATCCGGTCGGCGCCCGCCACCCCCTCGGCGATGTCGGTGGTCGCGCGGTCGAGCACGCCGTCGCGCAGCGCCGGCTGCATCCGGCTCACGTCGCGCCCGATCCCGACGATTTCCCGGGCGAGCGCGCGGGCCCGAACCGCCTGGGCGAGCGATCCGCCCAGCAGGCCCACGCCGACGATCGCCAGGCGATCGATCACGCCGGGTTCTTCCCCAGGACCGTGCGCAGCGCCTTGATCAGCCGGCGGTTCTCCTGCGGGGTACCGACGGTGACCCGGAGCGCCGACTCCATGCCGAAGGGCGTCAGCGGGCGCACGATCACGCCTTCCTTCAGGAGTCGCTGGTAGATGTCGGAGGCGCTGCGGCCGACGTCGACCAGGATGAAGTTGGCGCGCGAGGGCACGTACTTCACGCCGAGCGCGCGGAGCTCGTCGTAGAGATAGTGGCGCCCGGCTTCGATCGTGCGCACGCACTCCAGCGTGTGCGCCTCGTCGTCCAGCGCTGCCAGCGCCGCCGCCTGGGCCAGCGCATTCACGTTGAAGGGCTGCCGGATGCGATTCATGAGCGCGATGGCGTCGGCGTCGCCGATACCGTAGCCGACTCGCAGACCGGCCAGGCTGGCCGCCTTGGAGAAGGTGCGCAGCACCACGACCTTGCGCCCCTGCGCAACGTAGCCGAGCATGTCCGGGAAATCCGGGCCCTGGGCGAACTCGATGTAGGCCTCGTCGAAGACCACGATGGTGCGCTCGGGCACCCTCGACATGAAATGGCCGACCTCGTCGGCGGTGACGATGGTCGCCGTGGGATTGTTGGGGTTCGCGATGAACACCATCTTGGTCATGGGCGTGATCGCCCGGGCCATCGCGTCCAGGTCGATCCGGGAGTCCTTGAGCATGACCATCACGCGGATGCCGCCGGCCGCCTGCACGATCATCGGATAGACGACGTACGAGGGGTGCGGCACGACCGCCTCGTCGCCGGGCCGCAGGAACGTCCGCACCAGGAGCTCGATGAGCTCGTTGGAGCCGTTGCCGAGCACCACCTGCTCGGCGGTGACGTCGTGCTTGCGGGCCAGCGCGTGGCGCAGGTAGTAGCCGCTGCCGTCGGGATAGCGGTTGAGCGTGGCCAGCGCGTCGGTGATCGCGCGCTGCACCCGGTCGGAGGGGGAAAGCGGATTCTCGTTCGACGCCAGCTTGATGGCGTCGTGGATGCCCAGCTCGCGCTCCAGCTCCTCGACCGGCTTGCCCGGCTCGTAGGGCGCGATGCCGAGGATGTGCTCGTTGGCCAGCGACTCCCACTGCGTGTGCATGCGCTCTCCTTATGCCGCGGGGTACGAGCCGAGCATCTTGACGTGCAGGGTTCGCTCTGCGATCTCGCGCAGCGCCGCGGCCACCGCCGGGGTCTCGCGATGCCCCTCGAAGTCCACGAACATGAAGAACTCCCAGGGCATGCGCTTGGCAGGCCGCGATTCGATCTTGGTCAGGTTGAGGCCCGACCGGGCGAATGGCTCGAGGATGCGGTAGAGCGCGCCCGGCTGATTCGGCATCGCGAAGAGGATCGAGGTCTTGTCGCGACCGGTGGGCCCGCACGCCCGGGCCCCGAGCACCAGGAAGCGGGTGGCGTTGTGCGGATTGTCCTCGATGCGGCGCCGGAGGACCGGCACGCCGAACAGTCGGCCGGCCAGCTCCGAGGCGATCGCCGCCACGCGCGGATCACCCGCGGCCAGCTCGGCCGCCCCGGCCGTGGACGCCGTCTCCTCCTGTGGCACGTCCGGCAAGTGCTCGGCCAGCCAGCTGCGGCATTGCCCCAGGCCCTGCGGGTGCGAGAGGACTCGCTTGATCTCGGTGAGGTCGGCGGCCTTCGACAGCAGGTGCTGGGCGATCTCGAGCGTCAACTCGCCGCAGATCTGCAGCTCGGTGTGCACGAGCCGGTCGAGCGTGACGTTGACGGCGCCGTCCGTCGAGTTCTCCACCGGCACCACGCCGAACTGCACCCGACCGCGCTCCACGTCGTCGAAGATCTCGGCGATCGTCCGCGATGGGTGATAGGCGGCCGTGTCGCCAAAACGCTCACGGGCGGCCTGGTGGGTGAACGTGCCCTGAGGCGCCAGGTAGGCGACCGTCAGCGGTCCTTCCAATGCCCGACACGCGGAGAGGATCTCGCGCCAGACCGCACTGACCGCCGGAGCCGGCAACGGGCCGCGGGCGGCGGCGGTGAGCCGGGTCACGATCTCGGCCTCCCGCTCCGGAACATAGGACGGCGCATCCTGCCGTCGTTTGAGGTCTCCGATCTGAAGGGCGGCCTCGGCGCGCTGGTTGAGGAGGTGGAGGATTTGGTTGTCGATGTCGTTGATCCTGGAGCGCCAATCGCCCAGGTCCATAGGGACTCCTGCGCAACCTCTAATGAGTACCGCGCATTATAGGCGGACGTCAGAACGCCACGCAAGTTTGTCTGGTTGAAGATGGGGGCCCCGACATGGCCCCCGGACCCCCTGTGACTCTCGTCACGCCCCGGCGCAGCCGGGGCGTGCCTCGGTCAGATGGCCGCCACACACCGGCGCGGGCCTGCGGGGCCCCGCGGGATCTTGGCGGTGGGCTCTTGCGCTTGGAACGCTCTCGCGGCTCGGCTAGCGCGGGGGTGACGCGGCGGCAGTGGCCGCGCGCAGCGCGGTCAGCTCGGCGGACGTCAGCGGGCGGCAAGCGCCCAGCGGCAGCGCACCGAGCTGCAGCGGGCCGAAGGCGATGCGCCGCAGCCGCTGTACGCGATGACCGAGGGCGTCGCAGTAGCGCTTGACCTCGTGCTTGCGGCCCTCGCCGAACACCAGGCGCATCGTGCTCGACGCGGCAGCGCTGCGCACGACCGCGACCGCCAGCGGCACCGCGGGGCCGTCATCGAGTGCGGCACCCCGCCGCCAGCGCGGCAGGTCGGCCTCGGTCACCCGCCCCGCCACCTCGGCCTCGTACAGGCGCGGCAGCGCGTAGCGCGGGTGGAGCAGCCGGTGGGTCAGGGGCCCGTCGTTGGTCATGAGCAGCACTCCCTCGACGTCGGCATCCAGCCGGCCCACCGGATACACGCGCTCGCGCACGTGGGCGGGCAGCAGGTCGGTGACTGCCGGCCGGCCTTGTGGATCGCGCACGGTGGTGACGACCCCGGCCGGCTTGTTCACCAGGAGGTATTGCGCGGGCTCGGGCGCGGGTAGGGGGCGACCGTCCACGGTGATGCGATCGGTGGCCGGGTCGGCGAGCGTGCCCGGCTCGCGGGTCACGACGCCGTTGACGGCGACGCGACCCTCGAGGACGACGTGATCAGCCCCGCGCCGGGACGTCAGTCCCGCCTGGGCCAGGATCTTGTTCAGTCTCAGCTTGGACATGCTCGGCAGTCGCGGTCGTCTCCGCGCCGGGATCGGGGATCACCAGCTCGCCCTCGACCTTGGGGAGATCATTGAGGTCGCGCAGCCCGAAGGCGACGAGGAACTCGCGCGTGGTCTCGTACAGGAACGGCCGTCCCGGCGCCTCCTTGCGCCCGCCGATGCGGACGAGCCGCCGCTCGAGCAGGTTGTCGAGCACGGCCTCGGAGTTGACGCCGCGCACGGCGTCGAGCTCCGGCCGCGACACCGGCTGCTTGTAGGCGATGATGGCCAGTGTCTCCAGCGCCGGCCGCGACAGGCGCACCCGCGTGCGGGCTCGCGCCAGCCGTACCAGCCACGGCGCCAGCTCGGGGCGCGTCACCATCCGGTAGCCGCCGCCGACCTCCACGATGGCCAGGCCGCGGGGCTCCGCCTCGTAGCGAGCGATCAGCTCCTCGGCGAGGCCGCGAGCGGCGGCGACGTTCTCGAGATCGAGCACCTCGCGGATGCGCTCGGCCTCGAGCGGCACGTCGGAGGCAAAGAGCATCGCCTCGACCACGTCAGCTGGGTTCGGCACTGGGCGTCTCCATGGGCCGGCCGAGGGTCGTGACACCCCCGTCGGCGTCGCTCGTCTGGCTCAGGACGACGGCCTCGTCGGTCTCGGGGGCCGTCTGGCGTTCGATCACGATGTCGCCGAACAGCTCGGTCTGCTGCGTGCGGATCTTCCCCTGTCGGCACAGCTCCAGCACCGCCAGCAGGCTCACCACGACGTCCGAGCGGCGCCGCTCGCCGCCGGTCATCGAGCTGAAGAGGAGCGACCAGGTATCGCGCAGCAGCGTGAGGATCTCGGTCATCCGCTCCAGCACCGAGGGCGGGTTCGGCTCGACCTCCCGCGGGCGCAGGCGCTGCTGCTCCTCGATCAGGCGCTTGAGCGTGCGCTCCAGCCAGTGAACCGACAGGTCCTCCAGCGGCACGTCCTCGGCCGGCGGCAGAGTGCTCGACGGCCGCCCCCACACGAGCGCCTGCTCGGCCTCGCGCTGGCCCAGCCAGGCGCCCTGCGTCTTGACGCGCGCGTACTCGCGCAGCCGCTCTTCCAGCTCCTGCTTGAGCGCCAGCGCCTCATCGTCCAGCTGCTCCTCCGTCTCGTCGGGCGGCACCAGCAGCTTGGACTTCAGATAGATGAGCGTGGCGGCCATCACCAGATAGGCGCCGGCCGTCTCCAGGTCGCGGAACTCCACCGCCTCCAGGTGGGCGAGGTACTGATCGGTGATCGTGCGCACCGGCAGCGCGGCGAGGTCGATCTCCTCGGTCCGGCAGAGGTGCAGCAGGAGGTCGAGCGGGCCCTCGAAGGTCCCGACGCGCAGCCGCAGCTCGCTCGAGGCGGCGCCGTCGGGGGTGAGCTCGCCAGCCGGCTCGCTCACGGAGTCAGCTTCACCGCGTCGCGCACCTCGGCCATGGTCTGCTGCGCGATCACCCGCGCCCGGCGTGAGCCCTCGGCGAGCACCTCGCGGATCGTGTCGGGCTTCTCCGCGTACGCCTGCCGGCGCTCGCGGATCGCCGACAGCGGCGGCACCATGTGCCGCAGCAGCACGTCCTTGCAGTCCAGGCACCCGATGCCGGCGGTCCGGCACCCTGTGGCGCAGGCCTCGCGGTCGGCCGGCGGCGTGAAGATCTTGTGCAGGTCGAACACCGGGCACACGTCAGGATTGCCGGGATCACTCCGCCGCCGGCGGGCCGGGTCGGTCACCATCGGGCGGATCTTGGTCCGAATGGTCTCCGGCGAGTCGGCCAGCTCGATGTCGTTGCCGTACGACTTGGACATCTTCCGCCCATCCGTCCCCGGCACCTTGGGGATCTCGGTCAGCTTGGCGTCGGGCTCGGGGAAGACCGGCCGGAACGTGTTGTTGAACCGCCGGGCGACCTCGCGGGTCAGCTCCACGTGCGGCACCTGGTCGACGCCGACCGGCACCCACCTGGCCTTGTACATGAGGATGTCGGCCGACTGCAACAGCGGATACCCGAGCAGGCCGTAGGAGGGCGAGGCGATCCCCTGCTGCTCGATGCGCTCCTTGTAGGTCGGTACCCGCTCCAGCCAGCCCACCGGCGTGATCATGGAGAAGAGCAGGTGCAGCTCGGCGTGCTCGGGCACCAGCGACTGGATGAACAGCGTCGAGCGCTGCGGGTCGAGGCCAGCCCCCAGCCAGTCGGCCGCCATCTCGATCGTGTTGGCCGGCACGTCGCTCACCTCGGTCCGGTCGGTCAACACGTGCCAGTCGGCCGAGAAGTAGAAGCAGTCGTAGTCGTCCTGCAGCGTGACCCAGTTGGCGAGCGCGCCCAGGTAGTTCCCCAGGTGCAGCCGCCCGCTCGGGCGCATTCCCGACAGCACGCGCTCCCGTATCGCCATCAGTTCTTCGTCCTCTCCCAGACCTTGGCCGAACGCATGAGCACATAGTAGCCATAGAGGACGGCGAGAAGGAATCCCCTCCACCCGTCCAGGAATCCGGCCCGCGCCACGAACATGCCCAGGAAGCGGCCGACCGGCCGTCCGATCAGATCCACCAGCGGCCGCGACCGGCGTCCCGACGCCAGCCACTCGTCGGCGGCCAGGCTCGAGTAGCGATCGGCGCGCTCCAGGAAGTCGGCGACGTCGCGATACGACCGATGCTCGAGGTGACCGGTCAGACGTCCCACGCTGCCGTCGACCGTCACCGACTCGTGCACGCTGCGCTCCACGAACCGTCCCCGACCCCGCCGGAACAGGCGCAGCTGCCAGTCGGGATAGAGCCCGCCGTGCCGGATCCAGCGGCCCCAGAAGACGTTGCGGCGCGGCATCGCATAGCCGACGTGCTCGGCACCCCCGGCCAGGATCGCGGTGATCTCCTCGCGCAACAGGGCCGAGACGAGCTCGTCGGCGTCGAGCGCGAGGATCCAGTCGCCGTGCGCCTGCTCGAGCCCGAAGTTCTTCTGGGCGGCAAAGCCGGGCCAGGGCCGCACGATCACATGGTCGGTCACCTCGCGCGCGATCGTGGCGGTCTTGTCGGCCGACTCGGCGTCCACGACGATCAGCTCGTCGGCCCACGCCGCCGACTCCAGGCACGCGCGGATGCGCTCCTCCTCGTTGTGCGTCACCACGACCACCGACAGGCGCGCGCGGCTCATCCGAGCGCTTCGACCACCGACGCCAGCACGGTCGCCGGCAGCAGCGCCGCCATCGTCCCGTCGGGGCTCGAGAGCGCCCGCTGCCCGGCCCCGTACGGGCCGTTCCGCACCGCCGACGTCGGTCCGTAGAGGCCGACGCAGGGCGTGCCCAGCGCGGCGGCCATGTGCAGCGGCCCGGTGTCGGCGGCCACCACGACGCTGGCCCGCCGCAGCAGCGCCAGCAGCGCGTCGAGGTCGGTCGCCGGTGCCAGCACGGCCGCCGCGGCGCCCTCGACGATCGCCCGCGCGGCCGCATCCTCGCCGGGGCCCCACGTGACCAGCACGTGCGCGTCGGCCTCGTGGGTCAGACGCCGGGCCAGCATCGTGAAGTGCGCGACCGGCCAGCGCTTGGCTGCGCGGCCGGCGCCCGGGTTCAGCACCACGAGCCGGCGCTGGGGCTTGAGACCGGCCGTGGCCAGCCACTCATCCACCTCGGTCTCGACCGCAGGCGCCGCCGGCAGCCGGAACTCGAGCGTCCGTCCCTCGATCCCGAGCGGCGCCAGCAGCGCCAGGTACTGCTCGACCACGTGGCGGGCCGAGGGCGGCGGCAGCACCCGCCGGTTGGTGAAGAGCGCGCTCAGCGGCTCGCGGCCCCAGCCGGCGCCGAAGCCGATCCGGAGCGGCGCGCCCGACGCCCAGGCGACAGCGCCGCTCTTGATCAGCCCCTGCAGATCGATCGCCACGTCGAAGCGCTCCCGGCGCAGTCGGCGGCGCAGCGCGCTCGCGTCGACGAGCGCAGCCCGCAGCGCGGCCGGCCGGCGCGCCCGTCGCCAGCCGCGGGTGTCGGCGACGATCACCTCGTCGAGGGCAGGATGGCCGCGCAGCACCGCCGCCTCGCGGCGCTCCACGATCCAGACCAGGTGCGCGTCCGGCCGCGCCGCGCGCAGCGTCGCCGCCACCGGGAGCGCGTGGACGACGTCGCCCAGCGAGGAGAGCTTGATCAGCGCGATGCGAGCGCCGTCAGCGCGTGGCACCGGACTGCTCGCGGATGCGGGCGATGAGGTCGCGCGTGGCGTGATCCTTGGGGTCGCCGACGATGGCCACGCGGCCCCCGGCGGCGCGGACGCTGGCGGCCTCGGGCACGGTGGCGTCGGTGTAGTCGGTTCCCTTGGCGTGCACGTGGGGCCGCACGAGCGAGATCAGCCGGTCGGCGGTGTCCTCGTCGAAGACGACGACGTGGTCCACCGGGCGCAGCGCGGCCAGCAGCTCGACCCGCTCGACGGCCGGCATCAGCGGGCGCCCCGGTCCCTTGAGCCGGGCCACGGCGGCATCGGAGTTGAGCCCGACGAACAGCACGTCGCCGAGGGCGCGGGCGGCGGTGAGATAGCGCACGTGGCCGACGTGCAGCAGGTCGAAGCACCCGTTGGCGAGGACGACCCGCTGGCCGTCGGCCCGCAGGCGCGCGGCCAGCGCTCCCGCCTCCTCCGGGGTCACGGGCCCTCGAGTGCCTGGACGAGCTCGCCCGGCGACACGGTGCCCGTGCCGCGCTTCATGACGACGATGCCGCCGGCCATGTTGGCCAGCGCGGCGGCGTCGAGCGGGGCGGCGCCGCCGGCCAGGGCCACGGTGAAGGTGGAGATCACCGTGTCGCCGGCGCCGGTGACGTCGGCGATCTCGTCGGTGCCGTGGATCGGGATGAAGCTACAGCCGCCGTCGCGCTCGAGCAGGGCCATCCCGCGGCTGCCGCGGGTGACCAGCAACAGGCGGGCGTCGAGCCGGTCCAGCAGCACCCGTCCGGCCTTCTCGACGCCGCGCTCGTCGTCCACCGCGGTCCCGGCCAGCTGCTCCAGCTCCGCCTCGTTGGGTGTGGCGGCGGTGACCCCGGTGAATCGCGGGAGCTGGTAGCGGCTGTCGACGCTCACGACCGCCCCGGTGCGACGGGCGATGGCACGAATGCGCTCGAACAGGCGCGGCGTGACCGTCCCGTAGCCGTAATCGGAGACGACGATCGCCTCCGCCCGCTCGGCCAGCGCGCTCAGGCGGCCGACCAGCGCGTCCTCGGTGATCGTCTGCAGCTCGCCGGCCGGCTCGCGATCCAGGCGCACCACCTGCTGGCGGGTGGCCTGGTAGCCGCCGGCCATGATCCGCGTCTTCACCGGCGTCATCCGCCCGTTCTCGGTGACAATGCCGTCAGTCGCGATGCCGGCTCCGTGGAAGAGCCCGAGCAGCTCGTCGCCCGGCGCATCGCGGCCGACGACGCCGACGGGCACCACCCGCGCGCCCAGCGCGTGGACGTTGTGGGTGGCGTTGGCGGCACCGCCGAGCAGCACCTCACGCTCGGTGTAGCGCAGGATGAGCACCGGCGCCTCGCGCGAGATGCGCGAGGGCTTGCCGAACAGGTACTCGTCGGCGATGAGATCGCCGACCACCACGACGGTCCGGTTCCGAAACGCCTCGACGGTCTCGAGGAGGCGTGGGTGCGCGGCGCTCATGCGGCGACCCGCCGGGCCAGCGCCCAGTCGACGGCATCGAGCAGGTCGGCGGCCACGTGATCGGGCTGGACCTCGAAGCGCTCGCGCTGGTATTCCCACTCGCCGCGGCCGTAGCCGGTCAGCACGAGGACGGCGTTGGCGCCCACCGTGCGGGCCGGGACCAGATCGCTGGCCTTGTCGCCGATCATCGTCGACCGCGCCAGGTCCAGGCCGAGCTCCCTGGCCGCGCGCAGCAGGAGGCCGGGCTTGGGCTTGCGACACTCGCACGGCCCCCGGTAGGGCGCCTCCCCTTCGCTCGGATGGTGCAGGCAGGCGTAGAGCCCGTCGAGGCGCGCGCCGGCCCGTGCGAGCTGCGCCCGCAGCGAGTCGTTGACGGCGTCGAGCACGCTCTCGGAGAAGTAGCCGCGCGCGACGCCGGCCTGGTTGGTGACGACGACCGCGGCCACGCCGGCCGCGTTCAGCCGGCGGATCGCCTCCCCGGCGCCAGGCAGGAGCTTCAGGCGGTCAGGATGGTTGACGTAGCCCACTTCTTCGGTCAGCGTCCCGTCCCGGTCGATGAAGACGGCGGGCCGTGAGGTCACCATCGAAGTGTAAGCCCGATGCTAGCGATTTCTCAAGGTAAACTCGACCCGTGCGGCCGGCAGCCGCCGGTAGACGCGCTCGAAGCCGGCCACCTGGCGCTCGTAGGTGAACGCTTCGGCGGCGGCCCGGGCGGGGCCCGCCACGCCTCGGGCGTCGGCGGCGCGCAGGCGCTCGAGCGCGGCCGCCACCGCGCCGGCGTCGCCCGGCGCCACCACCGCCCCGCAGTCGGCTCCCACCACCTCGGCGCCGCCCGACGCCGTCGTCGTCACCACGGGCAGGCCGCAGGCAAGCGCCTCGAGATGAACGTTGCCGAACGGCTCGTAGCGCGTGGGCAGCACCAGCACGTCGGCCGCCGCGTACCAGCGCTCGATGTCCGGCCGGGCGCCGAGCCACACCACCCGCTCGCCGAGCGCGAGACGCTCGGCCAGGCGCCGGTAGGGCCGGGCATCGCCCTTGCCGACGACGAGCAGCCGGCTCCGGCGATCGCCCAGGGCGGCGAGGCCCTCGATCGCCGTGTCGAGGCCCTTGCGCTCGAAGCCGCTGCCGGCGAACAGCGCGACCCAGGCCTCCGCGGCGACGCCCGCCTCGGCGCGCCCCGCCGCCCGATGCTGCTGGCGGTGGTCGGGGTGGAAGCGTCTCAGGTCGACGCCGTTGTAGACCACCGTGAGCCGGGTCTCCGGCACGCCGTAGAGCCGGGCGATCTCGCCGGCGCCGAGCCTGGAGATCGCGACGATCTGCGGCGTCCGCGTCAACACCCGCCGCTCGAGCGCCAGCACGACACGGCGGTGGATCGGACGCCGGTACCACGGCGTGCGCACCGCCTCGAGGTAGGCGCGGTGACAGCCCTCCCCCGCCCGGTAGACGTCCTGGCCGAGCGTGCGCTCGTGACTCTGCACGACGTCCCACGTCGCCCGCTGCACGGCCTGCCGGACCGCCAGGGCCAGGACCAGCAATCGCGCCGGGCCCGGCACCGGCGGCAGCGCCAGCGTGTGCAGCGTGACCCCGGGCATCGGCGGCTGGCCCGGTCGGCTCAGCAGGTGGACGTCGTGGCCGTGCGCCACCAGCGCATCCAGGAACCCGGCGGTGGCGCGCTCGACGCCGCCGTGGAAGGCGAACGGACGCGCGACGACGAGGATCTTCATCGCGCTGCCGCGAGCCGCTCCACGAGGGGGAAGAGCGCCGCCCGCGCCGCCGCGAAGCTGTAGTGCTCCTGGCAGCGCACGCGCGCCCGGCGGCCCAGCTCGGCTGCGCCGGCGGGATCGTCGAGCAGGCGGCGCAGCGCCGTGGACAGCGCGACCACGTCGCCGGGCGGTACGAGCACACCGCAGCCCTGCAGGATCTCGGGGATCATCGACACCGCGGTCGAGACGATCGGGCGGGCCAGCGCCATGGCGTCGAAGATCTTGGCCGGCACCTGGCCCACCGTATCGGTGGTCGCCCGCTGGGGGACGGCCACGGCGTCGGCCGCCACCAGGTAGCGCGGCACGTCGTCGAATGGAATCTCGCCCACCACGCGCACCCACGGCCGCGCGGCCCAGCGCCCCCCGGCCTCGCCGTCGGGGTCGGCGCCGACCAGCACGAGCCGGACGTCGCCGCCGAGGGCGCCGACCGCGTCCACCAGGTCGTCCACGCCCTTGTGGCCTCGCGGCGTGCCGAGGAACATCACCACGCGCTCGGCTCCCACGCCGAGCCGCGCGCGTGCCTGCGCGCGGTCGTAGCGGGCGGGGTCCCATGCCTCGGTGTCGCGCGCGTGGGGGATCAGCGTGCCGCCGAAGCGGCGTTGCAGGAATCGCGAGGCCACCGTGATCGTGTCCGCCGAGCCGACCAGCCGCTCCATCAGCCACGTCCACGGCAGGCCGTTGGGATTGCCGAGGTTGAGCGCGCGGCCGAGCGTGCCCCAGGCTCCGGCGCGGCGGAAGAAGCCGACCTCCCAGTCGTCGATGTCGAGCAGGAGCGGCCGCCGACGCCGGCGCCGCGCCAGCAAGGCCGTGCCGTAGCTGGTCGCCCGCGGCTTGGAGGCATAGAGGACGTCGCCGTCGGCGCACGCGAGTAGCTCGCGCCAGAGGTGCAGGAAGCGCGGATACCGTCGCGCCCCGCCCACGGTGACCGCCCGGTGGGCCACCGCTCCGCCCAGCGCCGGCCGCCACACGGCGTCCCCGAAGCACGGGCCGACCACCTCCACCTCCCAGCGGGGCGCCAGCAGGCGCGCGAGCAGGTCGGCCCGGCCCGTCGCGTTGTCGGACAGGTCGAACGTGAGGACCGAGATCTTCACGCGGCGATCAGGCGCGCGTAGTGCGCCTCGAGCGCCGCCGCCAGCCGGGCGCCCGAGAACCGCTCCACCACCAGGCGGCGACCCGCCTCACCGAGCCGGCGGCGCTGCGCCGGATCCTCCAGCAGCGTCGCCAGCGTCGTGGCCAGAGCCGCGACGTCACCGGCCGGGACCAGCGCGGCGTGCTCGCCGTCCCGCAGCACTTCCGGCACGACACCGACCCGCGACGCCACCAGCGGGAGCCCGGCCGCCAGGTACTCGAAGACCACGCGCGACATGCCGTCGGATTCGAGCGGCACGTAGAGGGCCAGGTCGAGCGCCGCCATCACCGCGGGCAGGTCGGGCGCGAAGCCGCCGAGCGTGATCTGCGCCTCGAGCCCGGCCTGGGCGATCGCTTGCCGTAGCGGCGACTCCATCGCGCCGCGCCCCACGAAGGCGATGCGTGGGCGGATGCCCCGCCGGGCCAGCTGCGCCCCGGCCTCGATCACGACGCGATGGCCTTTCATCACGCGCAGGCCGGCCACCATGCCGATCAGCGGGTGTCCCGAATCGCCGCCGAGCGCACGCCGGATCTCGGGATTCGCCGGGGCCGGCTGGTAGGCCTCGGCGTCGGCGCCGCCCGGCAAGGTCACGATGTGCTGCGGCGGCAGCAGCCCCGCCGCCACGCACTGGCCTCGGATCGCCTCGGTGACCGCCACCACGAGCTGGGTGGCACGCCCGTAGAGCCAGCGGTTGCCCGCGTGCGGGCGGACGGCCTGGGCGATGTGCCGGGTGCGCACGACGGGCCGGCCGCCGGCCAGCCGGGCGGCGACGACGGCCAGCCAGTGCTCCTTGCCGCGATGCACGTGGACGACATCGGCCTCGGCGACGGCCCGGCGCAGGTGACGCAGGTCGGCCGCATCGGCACGCGGGCGCAGGCCGCCGGCGAGCTCGAAGGTCGCGATGCGGCTCACGCCCTCGGCGCGGGCCCGGTCGATCACCGCCCGCTCCGTGCCTCGCCGGCAGCCGAGCGTCACCTCGTGGCCGCGACGCTCCAGCTCCCGCGTGACGCGCGCCGCCCAGTAGGCATCCGACGACCAGCCACGGCAGGAGACCAGCTGCAGGATTCTCACGGCGCTGTCACGCTCCGGTAGACGGCCTCCACGATCGTGACCGAGCGCTCGGGGCTGAACTCCGACGAGGCCCGGCGGCGGCCCATCTCCCCCATCGCCCGCGCGCGGGCCGGATCGGCCAGGATCGCGGTCAGCGCGGCGGCCACGGCGCCGGGGCTCTCGTCGCCGACCAGGAATCCGGTCTCGCCGTCCAGGACCGTCTCCGGCAGCGCCCCCACCGCGCGCGCCACCACCGGACGCCCGGCCGCCATCGCCTCCAGCGCGGCCCGGCACGACTCGTCGGAGCCGGCGGCCATCAGCGCGAAGCAGTCGGCCGCGGCCAGCACCTGGGGAAGGTCCCGGTCGCGGTAGCCGGTGAAGACCACGTGGTGTTCGAGGCCCAGCTCGGCCACGAGCTGCTCGAGTCGATCGCGCTGCTCGCCCTTGCCGACCAGGAGCAGCCGCGCCTCCGGCAGGCGCCCCAGGAGCTGACCGAAGCCGGTTAGTAGCTGCTCGTGGCCGCGGTTTGCGGCGAAGCGGGCGACCGAGACCACGACCGGCGCCCGGCCCAGCTTGAACTCTTCGCGGATCGCCTGGCCGTCGCCGGCGGCGCCGAAGCGCGGCAGGTCGGCTGCGCCGGGGATCCAGTGGATCTGCTCGTCGGGCAGCCCGACCTCGCGGCAACGGGCCTCGATCTGTCGCGACACCGCGAACACCGCCGCGGTGCGCCGGTAGAGCAGGCCGGCGAGCGGCAAGCGCTTGACGGAGCGGAAGTTGTGGAAGGTCCGCACGAGCACGGCCGGCGGACCCCAGGGGCGTCGGGCGCGGATCAGCAGCGACAGCCAGTGGTCGTGCGAGTGGTGCGCGTGGATGATGTCAATGCCCTCGGCCGCCACCAGCGCTCGCAGTCGCCTCGCGTCCCGCGCCAGCTCGAGCGGGGCCAGGCGCGCGCGCAGGTGCAGCCCCTCGACGAGGGGCAGCCCCGCCTCGCGGGCCTTGACCTCGAAGCGATCGCCGGGGGTCACGCCGAGCATCACGTGGTGACCGCGCGCGCGCAGGCCGCCGACCAGCCGGATGATCGGATCGGCGCTGCCGGTCCACCACCGGTTGGCGGCGAGGTGGAGGATGCGCAGCGGCGGCGTGCTCACGCCGGATCCTCGAGCAGTGCCACCGCGCGCTTGTAAACGTCGGCCGGCTCCACACCGCGCAGGCAGGGGTGCTCGATCGGACAGGTGCGGTAGAAGCACGGAGCGCACGGCACCGGATGCGTGACGACGACGGCGCGGCCGCGCGGGGCGCTCAACCGCGGGTCGGTCGGGCCGAACAGGGTGACGACGGGCGTGCCGAGCGCCGCGGCCAGGTGCGCGACACCGGTGTCGCCGGCGACGAGCACGTCGATCTCGGCCAGCAGCGCCGGCAGGAGGGCGGGCCGGTCCCGGCCCACCAGGCTCAGCGCCGGCGCCGAGTCGGTGATCGCCGCCGCTGCCGGCGCATCGCCGAGCGCGCCGAGCAGGATCGCGGTCTCGCCCTCGGCGACGAGCAGGCGACAGAACTCCGCGACCCGCTCGAGTGGCCACAGCTTGGCGGAGCCGTACGCGGCGCCGAGATGGACCGCGATGCGCCGGGATGCGGGCCGCGGCGGTACCCCCGCGTCCTGCAGCAGCCGTCGGGCCTCGGCCCGCGCGTCGGAGTCGGGGTCGGGCGGCCGCAGCACGGGCTCGCGCGTCGCCGCCACCGCGCCGGCGCGCTCCACGAGCACCAGGTACTCGTCGATCTGGTGCGGGCGCGGCGCGGCCATGGACACGGCGTCGGTCAGCAGCTGCGAGCGGCCGCCGCCGGCGAAGCCCACCCGGCGGCGTGCGCCCCAGTACCAGGCCGCCAGCGCCGCCTCCAGGGAGTTCGGCAGCAGGATGGCCAGCTCGGGCGCGAAGGCGGAGACCGTGTCGGCGGCGCGCAGGCGGGCACGCCACGCGCGCGGATAGTCGGCCAGCACGTCCGCCAGCCCCTGGTGCGCGAGCAGCGCCGCCCACGGGCCGGCGGCCAGCACGCGCGCCTGGGGCCACGCCGCTCGCACCGCCACCAGCGCCGGCACCGCCATCACGGTGTCGCCCAGCCAGTTCGGCAGCCGTACGGCGATCCTGTTCACGGGATCCGCGCGCTCGCTCACGAGCCGGCGATCCGCTGGAAGGCGGAGCGCCAGTGAGGCTCGCCGGAGGTCAGCATGAGGCGGACACTCAGGACGTAGACGGGACGCTTGAGCGGCGGGAGCGGGCGCAGCCGCACCCAGTCCTTCTCGGTGGTGACCAGGGCGTCGGCGCCCACGTCGGCGGCGCGGCGCTCCAGTCGCGCCAGCTCCTCGCGCGTGTACCAGTGATGGTCGGCGAACTCCAGGAAGTCGACGACCGTCAGGGCCGCCTCTCTCAGGGTTCGCCGGAAGCCGGCCGGCGCGCCGATGCCGGCGAAGGCCAGCAGGCGGGCGCGGCCGAGCGTGTCGAGCGCCACGAAGCGCATCGCACTCGACTCGAAGCACTCGGTCGGCACGTGGACGGCGGTGAGCACCGGCACCGCCGGTGCCACGCGCGCGACCGTCGCCGTGACCTCACGGGCCTCGTCGAGCCGCCGGGCGCCGGTCGCCACGACCAGGTGCGCGCGGCTCAGGCCGCCGAGGGGCTCGCGCAGCGGTCCTCCGGGGAGCATCCGCCCGTTGCCCCAGGGCTGCTCGGCACGCGCCATCACGATCTCGAGGTCCTTGCGGAGCGTGCGGTGCTGGAAGCCGTCGTCGAGCACGATCGCCGTGACGCCGAACCGCGCCCGCGCCACCCGCCCCGCCTCGTAGCGGTTGGGACCGACCACGACCGGGACGCCCGGCAGCCGCCGGGCCAGCAGGAACGGCTCGTCGCCGGCCTCCTCGGCGTCGAGCCGGATCGAGGCCTCGTCGGCGACGATCTGTACCCCGCCGCCGCGGCGCCCGTAGCCGCGGCTCAGCACGGCGGGGCGATGGCCGAGGTCCATCAGAGTTCGCACGGCCAGCTCGACGGCGGGCGTCTTGCCGGTACCGCCCACGGTGAGGTTGCCGATCCCCACGACCGGACAGTCGAGCACGCGCGACCGGAGCAGACCGCGCGTGTAGAGCCACTCGCGTGCGCCGACCAGGCGGCGATAGCTTCCGGCCATCGCGGCCAGCACGCCGCCGGCGCCGGCGGTGAACCCGCGCTCCCAGCCTTGCACGAACCGGTCACGTCCGCTCACGTCGGCTGGCCGGGGTAGAGATACCTTGCCAGCAGGTCCAGGGTGGTCCGGGCCGCTCCGTGGCGCGAGGCCGCCGCCTCGCGGGCGGCGGCGCCGCGGCGCGCCCGCAGGTCGGGATCGGCCAGCAGCCCCTGCAGCTCGGCGGCGAGCTCGGCCGCATCGCGCACCACCGCCCCACCCCCGGCGGCCAGCAGGATCGACGCCGCCTCGCGAAAGTTCGAGGTGTGCGGGCCGAAGAGCACGGGCCTGCCACGCAGGGCCGGCTCCAGCATGTTGTGGCCGCCGAGCGCCAGGAGGCTGCCGCCCACGAACACGACATCGGCGATCGAGTAGAGCTGGGCCAGCTCGCCGACCGTGTCCAGGACGATGATGGGCGTGCCGGTACCGCGTCCGCCCGGCAGCTCGCTGCGCCGCACGCCCCGGAACCCCTGCCCGGCGACGAGCTTCATCACCTCGCCGACCCGCTCCGGATGGCGCGGCGCCAGCACCAGCACCAGGTCCGGGCGCGCGGCCAGCGCGCGCCGGTGCGCGTCCAGGACCGCCTCGTCCTCACCGCGGTGCGTGCTACCGGCGATCCACACCGGCTGCCCGGCCGCCAGCCCGAGCAGGCGGTGCCACAGGTCGGCGGCGCCGGCCGGGTCGGGCAGCGGCTCGTGCTTGAGATTGCCGGCGACGACCACGCGCTCGGGCAGCGCCCCCAGCGCGATCACGCGCCGCGCGTCCTCGTCGGACTGCATCGCGAACACGGTGACGTCGCCCAGCACCCGCTTCATGGCGGAGCGCACGAGCCGGTAGCGCCGGAACGAGCGGTCGGAGAGCCGGCCGTTGGCGATCATCGTCGGCACGCCGCGGCCGGCCAGCACGCGCAGGACATTCGGCCACAGCTCCGTCTCCATGCACACGAAGAAGGCCGGCTCGATCGAGGCGATCACCCGCCGTGCGGCCCCCGGGAAGTCGAGCGGGAAGTAGCGGTGCCGGGCCAGCCCGGCGAAGCGCTCGCGCACGACGCGGGCGCCGGTCTCGGTCACGGTGGACACGACCAGCGGCAGGTCCGGCCACCTCTGGCGCAGGCCTTCCACCAGCGGCACTGCCGCGATCGCCTCGCCCACCGAGACGGCGTGGATCCAGCCGCACGGCGCCGCCGGCCGCTCGTGCCCGATCAAGCCGAGCCGCTCGCGAAGGTGGAGCGGCACCCCGCGGGCGATCCGGCGCATCAACGCGACCGGGGCGTAGCCGGTCACCGCCGCCGCGAAGGCGACCGTGTAGACCGGGTACATCACGTGCCGACCAGGCGGTCGGCGGTCTCGGTGACCTCGCGCAGCGCGCGCTCGAGGTCGGCGCGCGCCGTCTCGCGGTCGGCGCCGCGCGGGACGGTGGCCGGCTTGCCGAACACGATGGCCGCTCGGGCGAACGGCCACGGCACCAGGAACCGGTCCCACGAGGCGAGCCGGCGCGCCGGACACGCCGCAAAGCCGAGCGGTATCACCGGGGCGCCGGTGACCGCGGCCAGCACGACCAGGCCGGCCTGCAGCTGCTCGCGCGGACCGCGCGGTCCGTCGGGGACGACGGCGACGTCCTGCCCGGCCCGGATCGCCGTCACCAGCATCCGCAGCGCCTCGGTGCCGCCGCGCGAGGACGAGCCCCGCACGACCGACAGCCCGAAGTGCCGGACCCAGCGGGCGACCAGCTCCCCGTCGCGCGAGCGGCTGGCCAGCACCCGGGCCGCCCGGGCGCCGCGGGTGCGGCACAGCCGCTGGTTCAGCCACGGGATCATGAGGATCCGGCCGTGCCACACCGCGTAGATCACCGGCTGGCGTGCCGTCCACAGCGCCTGCATCGACTCCACACCGTCCTCGCTGAGCCGCAGGGTGGCGCCCAGCGCGCGCACGGCAACGGCGGCGGCCGGCGGCACCAGCGAGGCCAGCGCGCTCACGAGGCGCCCACCGAGTGCGTCGCGACCGCACGCGGTGCCTCGCGCGACTGGTCCACGAGGGTCAGGATGTGTCGGGCGGCCCGCAGGCCCACGCCGGGCTCACCCAGCACGCCGCCGAGCTCGGCGAAGGCGTCGCGCTGCGCCGCGAGCGCGGCCGGTGAGCCGAGCAGGTGCAGGGCCTCGCCGGCAAGGCGCCCGGGCGTGAGCGCGCGCTGATAGAGCTCCGGCACGACGGCCCGGCCCAGCGTGATGTTGGCCAGGCTGATCCACGGCACGCGCACGAGGAGCCGCGCCCACGCCTCGGTCAGCCGCGAGAGCCGGTAGCAGACCACCATCGGCGTGCCGAGCAGGGCGGCCTCGAGCGTGGCCGTGCCCGAGTTCACGAGCAGCAAGTCGGCGGCACGCATCACCGCGTAGGTGTCGCCGGTGACGATCTGCACCGGCGGGCCCCCGCCCTGCACGAGCGCGGCGGGACCGGGCCCCGCGTCGGTGCGCTCCACCGCCGCCAGCACGAAGCGCGTGTCGGGTCGCGCCTCTGCGATCCGCGCGGCCGCAGCGTGCAGCACCGGCAGTGTGCCGTTGATCTCCTGGGCGCGGCTGCCCGGAAGCAGGCCGACCACGGTGGCGGTTGGAGCAAGCCCGAGCCGGTGCCGCGCCTCGGCGCGCTCGGGTGCCCCCACCAGGGCGTCGAGCACCGGGTGTCCGACGAACTCCACCCGGGCGCCCGCCCGCCGGTAGAGCGGCACCTCGAAGGGAAACACCGCGAGCACGAGCGAGGCCCGCCGGGCCACGACCCGCGCCCGCCACGGGCGCCACGCCCACACCTGGGGCGGGATGAAGTACGCGACCGGGATGCCGGCGCGCCGGGCCACCCGGGCCAGTCGTAGATTGAACTCCGGGAAATCGATCAGCACGAGCGCGACCGGCGGGCGCGGCCCCTGGAGCGCCGCCCGCAGCCGTCGCCAGGCCGCGAGCAGCGTCGGCAGCGGACCGAGCGCCTCGGTGCCGCCGACCACCGCGGCCCCCGTCACGTCGGCCAGGCGCTCGCTGGCGCC
>Ga0247825_10000534_pt1 | contig 24073 bp, 21 predicted proteins | sample 13C_Vanillin_Day_FD_194413 | JGI IMG/M metagenome (GOLD analysis project Ga0247825, IMG submission 194413) | Soil microbial communities from agricultural site in Penn Yan, New York, United States - 13C_Vanillin_Day48 | ecosystem: Environmental > Terrestrial > Soil > Agricultural land | place...
TGGCATTCGCTCGGCATGGCGCGCCGCGTGGTGATGGAGGGCGCGCCGGGCTTCCACAAGATCCAGAGCGTCTATGCCGGGCTGCGGCTCATCGGCGTGCCGATGGCCGTCGCGAATGCGGCGCAGATGCTGGTTGCGCTCGGCTGCGCCGTGGCGATCGTGATGCTGTGGCGCTCGAGCGCGGTCTTCGAGCTCAAGGCCGCGGGCCTCATCCTGGCCAGCCTGATCGCCACGCCCTACTTCCTCGACTACGACTTGGTCGTGCTGGCGCCCGCCATTGCCTTCCTCGCGGCGCACGGGCTGCGCCAGGGCTTCGCGCCCTGGGAGGTCTCCATGCTGACAGCGCTATGGGTGCTGCCGCTGGCGGCGCGCTCGATCGCCGAGATGACCCTCGTCTCGCTCACGCCGATCGTGCTGATCGCCGCGCTGGGCCTCGTCCTCAGGCGCGCAGAAGTCATGGTCCCGGCGAAGGCCAGGACCGAGGCCGCACATCGCTAGCCGGGATCAGCTCCGCAGCGCCTCGAGCTTGTCGCCGGGCGCGGGCGCGAGGTTCACCGATTCGCCGCAGCCGCACGCGCTCGTCTGGTTCGGGTTGGAGAACACGAACTGGGCCGAGAGCTTGTCGGTCTTGTAGTCCATCTCGGTGCCGAGGAGGTACATGACGGCCTTGGGGTCGATCAGCACGCGCGCGCCGTCCCTCTCGATCACCTCGTCATAGGGCTTCTGCTCGGACGCCCAGTCCATTGTGTATTCCATCCCGGCGCAGCCGCCCTTCTTGACGCCGATTCGCAGGCCGGCGCTGCCGATGCCCTTCTCGGCCATGATGGCCTTGATGCGCGCGGCTGCCTTGTCGGTCAGCTTCATTACCTGGGGGCGTGGTCGGGGCGTGCTCATGTGTGTCTTTAGGGTTCTAGGCCCTGCCTCTTGTCCGATGCACCCAATATAGGACGTTCGCGCGGGAAAATCGAGCCGTCAGTGCGAGGCGCGCCAGCGGCCGCGCTTGAAATCTCGAATGATTCCAAAGGCCGCATTGCGCCCCGGTAAGCCTGTGACACCACCGCCCGGGTGTGCGCCGGAGCCACAGAGGTAGAGGCCGGGCACGGGCATGCGGTAGTCGGAGTGGCCGAGCACGGGGCGGGCGGAGAACAGCTGATCGAGGGTCAGCTGGCCGTGGAAGATGTCGCCGTCGACCATGCCGAAGCGGCGCTCCAGGTCGAGCGGGGAGAGCACTTGGGTGCCGATCACGCTGGCCTTGAAGTTGGGGGCATGCCTGGCGACCGTGTCGATGACGAGATCGGCGACCTCGGCTTTGGCCTCGTCCCAGCTGCGGCCGGCAGGGAGGTGCGGGGCCACGTGCTGCACGAACAGGCTCGCCACGTGGCCGCCGGCGGGGGCGAGCGAGGCATCGAGCGTGGAGGGGATCAGCATCTCCACAACAGGCTCGCGCGACCAGCCGTGGCGTCGCGCATCGGTATAGGCGCGGTCGAGGTAGTCGATGGTGGCGCCGATGACGATGCCGGAGCCGTGGTGGTCCTGCTGCTGCCTGCCGGGCCGGCACAAAAAGTCCGGCAGCTCGGACAGGGCGACGTTCATGCGGAAGGTGCCCGAGCCCGACTTGAGGCCCTTGAAGCGGGCCGCGAGTTCCGGCTCGACGGCGCCCTCCGGCACGAGATCGCGGAACAGCAGCTTCGGCGGCACGTTGGCGGCCACCGTGCGTGCGGCAATGCGCTCGCCGGATGCGAGCCGCACGCCCGCGACCCTGCCGTCCTCGATGATGAGGCCGGCCACCGGCGCCTCGAGGCGGATGCCGGCGCCGCGCGTCTGCGCCGCATCCGCCATGGCCCTGGTGATGGCGCCCATGCCGCCGACGGCATGGCCCCACACGCCGCTCTTGCCGTTGACCTCGCCGAAGCAGTGGTGCAGCAGCACGTAGGCCGTGCCCGGCGTATGCGGGCTGGCGTAGGCGCCGACGATGCTGTCGAAGGCGAGCGCGCCCTTGAGGATGTCGCTCTCGAACCACTGATCGAGGAAGTCGGATGCGCTCTTGGTGAAGAGGTCGAGCAGCATGCGCTTGTCGGCGAGCGGAAGACCCATGAGCCGCCGGCCGAAGCCCGCGCCGCCCGCCAGCTCCAGGATGCCGCCGCCGACGTTGGGCGGTGCCTTGAGTGCGAGCGCGCGCAGGAAGTCCGCGGCGCGCTCGAGCGCGGCGTCGTAGGCCGGCAGCCGCTCGGCATCCTTGGCCGAGAACGCCGCCACTGCGCGCTGCCTCGCAACCATGCCGTAGGGCATCAGCAAGGAGCGCCGCTCGTCCACCGGCCAGAAGTTGGCGACCGGTCGCTCGAGGATCCTCAGGCCATGCCGCTCGAGCTCGAGATCGGCGATCACAACGGGGCTGAGCAGGCTCACCGTGTAGGCGGCGACCGAGTTGCGGAAGCCCGGGTGGAACTCCTCCGTGACGGCCGCCCCGCCGACCACCGCGTTCTTCTCGAGCACGACGACGCGCAGCCCGGCGCCCGCCAGATAGGCAGCGCAGGTCAGGCCGTTGTGCCCGCCGCCGATGATGGCGACGTCGTAGGCGTCGTGGGTCATGTCCCATATGTGGGGTAGGTGCGCCGCGCTCCGCAACCTATTCCGGCGCTGCCAATAACATTGAACGTCCGCGCCGGGGAATGCTAGGAGGCGAGGACCCGCCTTTCCGGAGAGCCCCCATGGCGAAGCCTGCCCTGCTGTCGACCGGCCCGATGATGTCGCTAATCGACGAGGGCATCGACAAATCGTTTACCGTGCACCGGCTGCACCAGGCGGGGGACCGCGACGCGCTGCTGAAGAAGGTGGGCCCCGACGTCCGCGCCATCTGCACCGGCAGCCACACCGGCGTGAAGACCGACGCGGCGATGATCGCGCTCTGCCCCAACCTGAAGGTGATCGGCAACTTCGGCGTCGGCTACGATTCGATCGACGTGGCGGCGGCCGCCAAGCGCGGCATCATCGTCACCAATACCCCCGACGTGCTGACCGAGGAGGTCGCAGACACAACGCTCGGGCTGCTGCTGACGACCGTGCGCGAGTTCTACGACGCCGAGAAGTGGCTGCGCGACGGCCGCTGGCCCGGCGAGGGCGACTACCGGCTGACGGCAGCCTCGCTGCGCGACCGCACCATCGGCATGGTCGGCTTCGGCCGCATCGGCCAGGCGATCGCCAGGCGCATCGAGGCGTTCGGCCGGCCGGTCAGCTATTACTCGCGCAACCCGCAGAAGGGCGTCGCCAACCGCTACTACAACGATCTCGTCGCCATGGCGCGCGACGTCGACACGCTGATCGCCATCCTGCCGGGCGGGCCAGCGACGCAGAACATCGTCAGCGCCGCCGTGCTCGAGGCGCTGGGCCCGCGCGGCATCTTCATCAACATGGCGCGCGGCTCGGTGGTCGACGAGGCGGCGCTGATCGCGGCACTGAAGGCGGGGAAGATCCACCGTGCGGGCCTCGACGTGTTCGTCGGCGAGCCCAAGATCAACCCGGCCTTCCTCGAGCTCGACAACGTCACGCTGTTCCCGCACGTCGGCTCGGCCTCGACCTACACCCGCGGCATGATGGGCCAGCTGGTGGTCGACAACCTCGCCGCCTTCGCCGAGGGCAAGCCGCCGAAGACCCCCGTCGCCGAGACGCCGTTCAAGGCGTGGTAGCAATGTAGGTTGGGTTAGCGCGGGCAGTGCTCTACCATCGTGCTCCGTGACGTCGATCCGCGCGTAACCCAACATCGCCAATCGCCGAGGCCATGTCGGGTTACGCGCGGTTCTACGTCGAGACGGACTCTCAACCGCGCTGCCCGCGCCAACCCGACCTACGAGATGACCACCAACGCCACGCTCTCCCGCACCGCGGCGATCCTGCTGTTTGCCGTGGTCGTGCTGTCGTGGGGCATCACGTGGCCGGTGATGAAGGCGATCGTGGCCGAGGTGTCGCCGCTGTGGGCGTCGGCAATCCGCTCGGTCATCGCCATCGTGGCCCTGCTGGTTGTCCTCATCGCCACCGGCAACCTGATCCTGCCCCCGCGCCGCGACTGGATCGTCGTGCTCAACATCTCGCTGCTGCACATGGTGATCTTCGCCGCGTTGCTGGCGGTCGGCATCCAGTTCATTCCGGCGGGGCGCTCGGTCGTGCTCGGCTACACAGCGCCGCTGTGGGTCGTGCCCGGCGCACGGCTGTTCCTGGGGGAGCGCATCACGCCGCGGCGCGCGCTCGGCGTCGCCATCGGCGTGGCGGGGCTGGCCGTGATGTTCAACCCGCTGGCCTTCGACTGGAGCGATAGGAACGCCGTGCTCGGCAACGGCATGATCCTGCTCGGCGCCTTCTGCTGGGCCGCGAGCATCCTGCACGTGCGCGCGCACACCTGGATCGCCACGCCGTTCCAGCTCGTGTTCTGGGAGGTGCTGGTGGCGATGGTCGTGCTGGGGGCGCTTGCCTTCGCCTTGGAAGGCGCCCCGCGCCATATCGACTGGAACCCCAAGCTCGTGGGGCTGTTCCTGTTTGCCAGCATCTTCGGCATCGTCGTCGCCTACTGGGCGATGGCGACCGTCAACCGCAGCCTGCCGGCGATCACGACCTCGCTCGGCGTGCTGGCGACGCCGGTGGTCGGCACGCTGTTCTCGACCTTCGCACTGGGCGAGGCGCTGGACCCGTCGCTGATCGTCGCCATGGCGCTGATCCTCGGCGGCATCGCCGTCGGCACGACGGACCGCACGCCGCCCGCTACATCGCCAGCAGAGCGTGAAGCCGAGCGAGGTCTTTGAGCCCGGGCAGACCTCGGATCAGGCGCACGGCTTCCGCGGCCTGCGCCTTGGAAAGCCGGGCTGCGGCGTTGGCGAGGAACTTGGCCTCGATCTCGGAGGGCGTCAGCGGCTCCTGCGGGTCGCCCTTGGGGAAGTGGCGCGTGGCGGTCAGCTTGCGCCCGTCGCGCAGCGTGACGGTGACGCGCGCGGGGAACTTCTCGGGGTAGAGCTTCGTCAGCTCCGGCACCGCCACGACGTCGGTGCGCCCGAGCAGGTCCTGCACGTCGGCCCTTGCCACGCGCTCGGGCGCGAACTGCGCCTGCCCGACCTCGCGGTCGAGGGCGGCAACCGCCACGCAGTAGGGCACGCTCACCCGCGCGCCCATCGCCGTCGTAACGGTCTTGGCCGAGAAGTGGCTCGCCACCGTCGCGTAGGTCTCGTTGGTGATGGCGGCGATATCGGCAGCTTTCACGTCGTGCGCGCCGACGACGTCGAGCGTCGCCTGGATTGCCGCATGGCTTGCCAGGATCGAGGGGAAGAACTTGAACCCGTTCTGCAGGATCTCCCAGGTGTGCCCGAGCCCCTCGGTCAGCGCCGCCGCTTTCGGCTCGAGCGAGAAGGCCTGCAGGTAGCCCTTCTCATGCTCCAGCATGGTCGGGGGGCTGCTGGCGCCGAGCGCCGCGAGCCGCGCCGAGAGCACGCCGTTGAAGGCGGCCTTGCCGGGATGCAGGCTCTTGGTGAAGTCGCCCGAGGTGAAGAAGGTGTTGAGGCCGGCCGCCTGCGTGCCGGCAAAGCCCAGCGCCATCTGCGCCCTGTCCGCGTCGAGACCCATCGCGCGGGCGGCGACCGCCGCGGCGCCGAACGTGCCGTTGGTGGCGGTCGAGTGCCAGAAGCGGTAGTGCGTGGGCATCACGGCCATGCCGACGCGCACGGCCACCTCGTAGCCCGCCACCACCGCGGCGACGACCGACCTGCCGTCGAGCTTCAGCGCTTCGGCCAGCGCCAGCGCCGGCGGCACGATCACCGAGCCCGTGTGCAGCAGCGCGCGCTTGTGGGTGTCGTCGAAGTCGGCCGCGTTGGCGAGGATGCCGTTGGCGAGTGCGGCCAGGCTCGCATCCGCCTGCGCGCCGCCTCCGCCCCAGACGGCGGCCGCAGGCGCCGAGGCAAAGCTCAGCGCCAGGCTGCGGGCGATCTCGGCCTTCTCCGCATCGTCCCGCCAGGCGCCGAGCGCGCAGCCGACCGTGTCGAGCACGACATCGCAGGTCTGCGCGACGACGGCGTCCGGCAGATCGGAGAACTCGAGCCCCGCGACGAACTCGGCGAGACGCTGCGTAGGGCCCAACGGTGCTTTCCCGCGCAAGGTCAACTGCCCTGGATGAAGTCGAAGCGGAAGGCGCCGCCGGCGCGCTCGATGGTGCCGCAGGTCGGGGTGGCGAAGTGCTGTGGCAGCACGAGGGTGCCGGTGCCCGCGTGCTTCTCGATCAGCGCCGTGCGGCTCGCGCGTGCGGCGTTTTGGTCGAAGTCGGCCCGGGTCGACAGCTCCGGATGGAGGAGCTGGATCGGATGGTGGATGACGTCGCCGATGAACACGCCCTTCTTGCCGCCCGAGGCGACGTTGATGACCACGTGCCCCGGCGAGTGCCCGTGGCAGGGCTCGAGCGAGATGCCCTTGTCGAGCTCGTAGTCGTCGGCCACCAGGATCGCCTTCTCGGCTCGCATCACGGGGAGCACGCTGTCCTCGAAGCCCAGCGCGTGCATGTTGTCCTGCTTGCCCTTCTCCTTGGCGTAGACGCCGTCCCAGTAGTCGTATTCGCGCTTGGCCATGATGTACTTCGCGTTCGGGAAGGTGGGCACCCAGCGGCCGTCGACGAGCCTGGTGTTCCACCCCACGTGGTCCCAGTGCAGGTGCGTGCACATGACGTGCGTCACCTCCTCCGGCTTGACGCCGACGGCGGCGAGCCCGGCGATGAAGTCCTGCTTGCCGACGTTGAACTGCTCGCGGCCCGGACGCGGCTTGTCGGCGCCGCAGCAGGTGTCGACCATGATGGTGTGGCGGCCGGTCCTGAGCACGAAGGCGTGGAAGCTCATGACGATCTTGCCGTCGTCGCTGAAGCGCCCGGGCAGCGCCCGGCTCGCCGCCTGCACCATCTCCGGCGTGGCGGCCGGAAAGAACTCGGTCGCGGCGAACGGCGCGAACTGGATCTCGGTGATCCGGCCGACGCTGTAGTCTCCGATCCTGGTGGTGTGCATCACTTGCCCTCTTGCTCGCGCACGCCCTCTTGCTTGCGCACGATCGTCTCGCCCTGCGTCGGTTGGGAGCGATCATAGCCAGCACGCCCTGCATGGCCAACCGCAACGGGCGCTGGTCAGGTGCGCCGCAGCCTCGTAGGATCAAGTGGCGAGCCTGCACAAGCAAAGCCGGAGGATGCGATGCCCGAAGTCTACGTTCATGCGGTGGAAGGCCGCACGCTCGATCAGAAGCGTATGCTGGTGAAGGAGATCACGGACGCCGTCGTGAAGAACTTCAACGTCAAGCCGGAAGCGGTGCTGGTGCAGATCGTCGAAAGCTCCAAGGAATCCAAGGCCAGGGCGGCTTCCTGTTCAGCGACCGTCCGCCGGGCTAGCACGAATCTGCGTGGCCTGGCCGGCGCTGTTCCCTGGGGAACAGGCGGTTGCGCGCCAGCTGTGGCCATATAGGATGGAACGGCGACGTGCGTTTTGCTTTGTCTTGCAGAACGATGCGACAAGCCCCACGTGCCGGGGCAGGGTTTTTCGCCTCCTGATTGAGGGGTCTCCGCAGCCATGTCGAAGCCACTCGAGCGACAGGTCATAGAGCAGGCGCGTGCGCTGATCGCGGACCCGGCGGCGTGGACGCAGGGCGAGTTCGCCAGGGACGTGAGTGGCAACGCCGTCAGCTGGCGGTCGCGGGAGGCGGTGCAGTTCTGTCTCTGGGGTGCGCTCAATCGAGCGGCCTACGAGATGACCGGCGACAAGCGCCAGTCCATCGCGCTCGCCGACAAGGCGGCGGCGGCCATGCGGGAGCCCGGCGGCAGCCTGTCGCGCGTCAACGACACCGGCACGCACGGGGACGTCATCGCCATCTTCGACAGCTACCTGCGTAGCCGCGCCCGCGCCGCGTAGCGACCGGCTACCTTCCCCCCTTTTGTGAACTTGGCATTGCCTGGCGCGCCCGATCGCGCGGCAGCCCTGCACGCTGCGCATGCGCGCGGGGCCTGCCTCGTATAGATTGCCTCCCAAGAGAGACGGACGTCCGGGGAGGGCTGGCAGCGTGGCTACAACCGTCGAGGTGCTCGCCGCCGCATTCAAGGAAGCGGGCACGCCCTTCATCGTGGGACATCCGGGCGGCGAGTCCGTCGAGCTGATGGAGGCCGGCCGGCAGCGGCAGATGCGCTTCCTGCTGATGAAGCAGGAGGTGGCGGGCGCCATGCTTGCCGCGACCTGGGGCGAGCTCACCGGCAGCCCGGGCGTGTGTCTCTCCACGCGCGGGCCGGGCGCCGCCAACATGGTCAACGGCATCGCCCATGCTCTGCTCGACCGCGCGCCGCTGATCGCCATCACGGATGCCTACTCGCGGCCAACCTACGAGACCGGGCTCAGGCAGCGCATCAACCAGCTTGCCGTCTACGCCCCGCTCTGCAAGTGGAGCACCACCATCGACGCCAAGGTCGTGCGCCAGCAGGTGCGCCGCGCCATGCGCACGGCGACCGGCGCGCCTCCGGGTCCCGTGCACTTCGAGCTGCCGCAGAGCGAGACCACGCGCGAGGCCGGCGACTACGTGGCCGAGCCGCCGCTCATGCCCAACACCGTGAGCCCGCGGCCCGACCGACGCGATCTCGAGCCGGCGCTCGCCATGCTCAAGCGCGCGCGGCGGCCGATCCTGATGGTGGGCCTCGGCGTGCTGTGGGGCCGCGCCGCGCCCGAGATGGTGCGTTTCGCCGAGCGGCTCGGCGCGCCGGTGCTCACCACGCCCAAGTGCAAGGGCGCGATCCCCGAGGACCACCCGCTGCGGGCCGGCTGCATCATCGGCGGGCTGATCGAGCGCAACCTCATCAACCAGTCCGACCTGATCGTCGCCGTCGGCCTCGACGCGGTCGAGCTGCAGCCCAAGCCCTGGCCCTACACGCTACCAGTGCTCGCCATCTCGCCGGTGCCCAGCCTCGATGCTCTGGTCCCCGCCGACCCCGAGATCGTCGGCGACATGAAATCGCTGCTGGCGGCGTTCGTCGAATGGGCGCCGGAGGGCGGCGACTGGGGCGAGGCCGCGGCCAGGACCTTCCGCCAGCAGGTGCGCGACGCGCTCGACGTGCCGAGCACGGGCCTCTCCCCGCAGCGCGCCATGGAGGTTGCCCGCGCCGTGCTGCCACGCGACACCATCGCCACCTGCGATGCGGGCGCGAGCCGTTTGCTGGTGGTGCAGAAGTGGGAGGCCTACGGGCCGCGCGAGTTCCTGGCCTCCAATGGGCTGGGCTCCATGGGCTTTGCGGTGCCGGGCGCCATGGCGGCGCGGCTCGTCCATCCCGACCGCCCCGTGGTGGCGTTCGCCGGCGACGGCGGGTTCCTGATGGCGGTGGCGGAGCTGCAGACGGCGCAGCGCGAGAAGCTCCCGATCATCGTGGTTGTGTTCGACGATGAGGAGATCGGCCTCATCCGCGTCAAGCAGGAGATCAAGGGCATCCCGCTGCACGGCGTGAAGCTCGGCGGCGTCGACTGGGAGAGGCTCGGCACGGCCTTCGGTTGCGACGCGACGGTGGTCGACACCGAGAAGGGGCTGGGCGATGCGCTTGCCGCCGCGGTGAAGTCAGGGCGCACGACGGTGATCGGTGCGCGCATCGATCCGTCGGGCTACGTCGCCCAGTTCAATGCGTTGCGTGAGCTGTGAGGGAGTGGGCCCAGTGAAACCCGGCGACATCCTGCGCAATACCTTCAAGGAGCGGCTCGCCCGCGGCGAGGTCGTCTCGTCGATGACGGTGCGGCTGGTGCGCGGCATCGAGATCGCGCGCATCGCCAGGACGGCGGGCTTCGACGCGCTCTACGTCGATCTCGAGCATTCGAGCCTCACCCTCGACGCCACGGGGCAGGTCTGCATCGCGGGCCTGGAGATGGGCCTGCCGGCGTTCGTGCGCGTGCCGGCCAATACGCCCGAGTACATCTCGCGCGTGCTCGACGCCGGGGCGCTGGGCATCGTCGCGCCCGACGTGCGCTCGGCCGAGGAGGCGCGCGCCGTGGTCGCCGCAGCGAAGTACGCGCCGCTCGGCAGCCGTGGTGCCGGCGGGCCGCTGCCGCACCTGCAGTATCGCAGTTTCCCGGCGGCGGAGGCGAACGCGGCGCTCAATGCCGCGACGAGCGTGATCGTGCAGTTCGAGAGCTGGGCCGCGGTCGAGAAGGCCGAGGAGATCATGGCCGTCGAGGGCGTCGACATCGTGCTGATCGGCACCAACGATCTTCTGGCCGACCTCGGCCTGCCCGGCCAGTTCGAGCACGACAAGGTGCGCGAGGCCTACGCGCGTGCCATCGGCGCCGCGAGCAAGCACGGCAAGCATGTGGGCGTCGGCGGGCTCGCCTCGCGCCCGCAGCTTATCGCCGAGTTCGTGAAGATGGGCGCGCGCTACGTCTCGACCGGCACCGACATCGGCTTCCTGCTCGCCGAGGCCACCGCGCGGGCCAAGCAGGTGCGCGACCTCGCCAAGTGACGTCATCCCGACGAAGGTCGGGACCCAGTACACCAGCACGTTCAACTGCGCTCGCCTATTCCGCGGCCCGGGCGGGTGGGCGCACGCACGGTATGCTGATGCGTGGACTGGGTCCCGTGCCTCCGGCGCCGCGCCGCTGGCGCGACGCCTGCACGGGATGACGTAGTGGAGAACCGCTCGCCTACTCCGCGGCCTTGGCGGGCGGGCGCACGCGCGGCATCACCTCGCGGGCGAACAGCTCGAGCGAGGCCTTGGCCCGTTCCGTGCCGTACCAGGGCGGGTAGTGCAACATCAGCGAGGTGAGGCCGGTCCTCTCCTTCAGCTCAGCGATGCGGGCGGCGACGGTGGCGGGCGAGCCGTGGATGATGGTGGAGCGGGCGAGCGTGTCGTAGTCGAGACCGCTGGCAATCGAGCCCTTGCCCTGGGAGGCCTGGCCCAGGTAGCCCGCCTGGTGGCCGCCGAAGAAGTGCCCGAGGTGGCGCATCAGGCCCTCCTCGCTCTCGCGCTTGGCCTTGGCGTCCGTCTCCGCGACATAGACCCAGCGCGCCACGTCGATGTGCCCGAACGCGGGGTTCTCTCGGGCGGCCTTGCTCGCGGTCTCGAGGTTGGCGCGGTAGTGCGCGACCTGGGTCGCGAGCGTGTCGAAGGGCGTCAGCGTCGACAGCATGAGGCCGAAGCCCAGGCGGCCGGCCGTGCCGATCGAGCGGTCGGTGGCGCCGGCCAGGAACAGCGGCGGATAGGGCCGCTGCACCGACTGCGGCAGCAGCTCGTAGTCGCCTGAAATATCGACCGTGAAGTGCTTGCCCTTGCGCGCGCTGCGGCCGGTGCGCGCGAGATCGAGCAGGATCCCGACCGCCTCCTCCTGCATGTCGCGGCGCGCCTCGAAGTCGAGGCCGAAGCCGTCGAACTCGTACTTGCGGTAGCCGGAGCCGACGCCCAGCACCACGCGCCCGCCGCTCAGGATATCGACGAAGGCGGCGTTCTCCACCGTGCGCACAGGGTTGGCGAGCGGCAGCGTCACCACGGCCATGCCGAGCTTGATGCGCCTGGTCAGCGCTGCGAGGTAGCCGGCATATACCCACACGTCCGGCATGATGCCGTACTCGGTGGAGAAGTGGTGCTCGGCGAGCCACGCGCAATCGAAGCCCAGGCGGTCGGCGGCGACGATCTCGTCGGTGACGCGCTGGTGCACGGCCCGATGCGGATAGGGCTCGCGGTCCCTGTGCGGCTGCGAGGTGAAGAGGATGCCGAACTCCATTGTGCGCGGTGTCTCCATCTGCCCGGGTTGTGGCGGCGACGATAGCCGATCCGGCGCGCGAGCCAATCCGCGCCCGCGCAAGCCTCACCCGCACCGGGCACAGGGCAGGGCATGAAGAGACCTCGATGGGTCAGGCGGAGCCGGACAGGCACAAAGCCGGCGCAATTGCAGAGGAGAGCCGCGCTCAGGTGCCGTCCTTCGGCGCGCCAGCGGCGCCGGCAACGCGACGGCTCGCGAGCGTCAGGGCCGCCAGAACGGGATGATCCTGCTCGAGAGGTTGCAGGAAGCGGACGCCGAGCCGGCTGCCCATCGACCACATCACCTTTGCCGCGAGCCGCTGCCCGGAAAGCAGCTCGATGGTGATCTCGTCCCCTGTGCTGACGCCGAAGCAGCCTTGCAGCTGCAGGCCGCCGGGCGAATAGTCGACGATCCGCACGGTCTGGAAGCGCCCGTGACAATACGCGAGCGCGGTCGCCCGGATCGCATGACGCTCATCGCGCCGCCGAAGCGACGACGGTTGGTCGCTCGCGGGGACAACGGGTCGATCGAGTATCCTGGCCATCAGTGCGGCCGCTCCATTGCAATCCAATGCGGGTCTCTACGACAGGCGAGCCGCCTACCCGATCCAGGCATGCTTGGTCCTCGCCCGCTCACCGAACACGTCCATGAGCTCCGACTTCGGCATCGGCTCGGCGAGAAGCGGGCCCTGGCCGACGTCGCAGCCCATGCCTTGAAGGGCGCGCATGTCCGCCTCGCTCTCCAGGCCGTCGGCGACCGCGACGATCCCGAACCGATGCGCAAGGTCGATTGCCGCGCGACAGATGCCGGCGTTCTTGTCGTCCCGCCCGCATCCCGCGACGAAGCCCGGGTGCAGCTTGAGCTCGCTGAAGGGCAGCTCGCGCAGCCGCTCGAAGGAGGAGAAGCCCGCGCCGAAATTGTCGATCCCGAGCGTGATGTCGTGGATGCGCAGCTGGGTGGCGATCTCATGCGCGAGATTGATGTCCTGGATGACCTCGTGCTCTCCGATCTCGAGGATGAGGCGGGGCCAGAGGTCGCTCTTGGGCTGCTGTCGGCGCGCGACCTCCATGAGGTTGCCGTTGGCGAGCGCATCGAAGCTGGCGGCGATGGCGATGCGCGATCCGAGGCCGGCTCTGGCGAGATCGCTCCAATCGTCGAGGGCTTGGGCGAGGAAGCGCTCGGCGAGGGCCGCCCTGGTGGTCGGGCTGGCTTGCGGCAGCAGCCCCTCGATGAGGGAGACGCCCTGCACGGGATGGCGGGTGACGATGATCGCCTCGACGCCTGCGATGCTGCGCGTGCGCAGGTCGATCTGCGGTTGATACCACAACTCGAGCCAGGCGTTGGCGATGGCCTCCTCGAGCCTGGGCTCGATCGCGGGTGCAAGGGAGATGGTGATCTCGGGGCGATCCCAGAGGGGCACGCTGGCGAGCGCCTGCCTTATCGCATCGGCGCGAAACGGCTTCTGCAGGGGCAGGCACATGTTGAGCCCGCGCAAGGCACCGATGCGATGCACATCGTCGAGCAGGGCCGACTTGGCGCCGCTCATCAGCTGCACGATCCCGCCATAGCGCATCTCGCCGAGCGCGCGGATGACGTCGACGGCGTCGGTGCCGCCGAGGTCGATGTCGAGGAAGACGATCTCGGGCTTTCCGCGCTCGAAGGCGGCGATCGCCGCGTCAGCGGTATGGAAGCTCTCGGCCGCCAGTCCCAGCTGGCCGAGCGCGGCAGACAGGTATCTGCAGATGCCGGCCTCGTCGTCGATCACGAACGCATCGACGGCCGGCTCCATCGCCGGCGGGTCCTGGCTCCTGCGGCGGCTCCGGGAGGCAAGCGGTCCGGGTCGGGCCTTCGGCATGGGGTGAGACCGGCGCAAGATTCACGTCGTTCCCCCGGGCCGTGAATAGCCCGCGCAGTGTGAAGGACGGCTTAAAGCCGGCCGCACAATGCAATCGACATTTGGAGGTGCGGGATTGGCTTGCCTCAGCTCTCGGCCCGATCCTGCCGGCCGAGGCTCGTCATCCACGTGGAAGGCTTGCCCTCGAAAGCGGATTTGGCACGCTTGCTGAGCCAATAGGAGTAAGGCGGAGGAACCAGCCCGAAATCGGGGTCGGCGCCCAGCTTCTGCGCTGCATCCATCGCCCAGTTGGGATTGTACATGATCTCGCGCGCCAGGGCGACGAGGTCGGCTTGGCTGTCCCGCAGGATCGTCTCGGCCTGGTCGGCATGGACGATATGGCCGACGGCCATGGTCATGACGCCCGCTTCCTTCCGGATCTTCTCGGCGTAGGGCACCTGGTAGCCATACTTGCCGGCCCGCGCACTCTCCATCGGCGAGCCGGCCGTCATGCCGCCGGAGGAGCAGTCGATCACATCGACGCCCTTGGCCTTCAGGAGGCGCGCGAGCCGTACGCTCTCCTCGGGGCCCCAGCCGGCGTCGTCCTCGCAGGATAGGCGCATGAACAGAGGCTTCTCTGCCGGCCACACGGCGCGCACGCACTCCGCCACCTCGACGGCGAAGCGCATGCGGTTCATCTCCGAGCCGCCGTAGGCATCGGTGCGCTGGTTGGCGGCGGGCGAGAGGAACTGGTGGATGAGGTAACCGTGCGCGGCGTGGATCTCGACCATGTCGAACCCCGCCTGCTGGGCGCGCGTTGCCGCCTCGCCCCACTTGACCGCGAGGTCGCGCACCTCGTTGTGGGACAGCGCCCGAGGCGTCGGCGCGCGCTCCGAGTGGGGCACCGCGCTGGGTGCCACCAGCTCCCAGCCCTGCCAGTCGTAGATCTCGGGCTCATCGCCCCGCAGCGGCTTGCCGCCCTCCCAGGGCCGGCTGAGCCGCGCCTTGCGCCCCGAGTGGCCGAGCTGGATGCCGGCCACGGCGCGGTGCTTCTTGATGAAAGCGGCGCAGCGGGCGAGCGCAGGAATGAACTTGTCGTCCCACAGCGCGGTATCGCCCACAGTGCCGCAGCCGCTGCGCGCAACCTTGGTCGACTCCATCATGACGAGGCCGGCGCCGCCAACCGCGTAGCGGCCGGCGTTGACGAGGTGCCAGTCGGTGGCGAAACCCTCGACCGCCGAGTACTGGTGCATGGGCGCAACCACCACCCGGTTCTTGAGGCGCATGCCCCTGATCTCGAGCGGGGAGAACAGCATCGGCTGGGTCATCGCGGGGTTCGTCCTCTGGCTTCGGGGGCGGGCACGGTGCCGGGTCACTATAGCGCGCCGTTGCTGTGAGGGCGCCGCTCAACGTATGGTGCACCTCGGGTTCTCATCGCGGGAGCGGTCTTCATGTCTCAGGTCTCCAAGGATGTCATCTCGCAGCTTGCGCCGACGGGTGTCCTGCGCGCCGGCATCAACTTGTCGAATTTCCTGCTCGTGACGGGCAAGAGCCCGACAGGCGATCCCGTCGGCGTCTCCCCCGACATGGCCGCGGAGATCGCGCAGCGCCTCGGCGTGCCGGTCAAGTACGCGCCCTTCAAGACGCCGGGCGAGCTCGCCGACGCGGCAGATGCGGGCGCCTGGGATATCGGGCTGATCGGCGCCGAGCCGCAGCGGGCCGAGAAGATCGCGTTCACCGCCGCCTACTGCGAGATCGAGGCGACCTACATGGTGCCCGCCGGCTCGCCGTTGAAGACCATCGCGGATGTCGACAAGCCGGGCGTCAAGATCGCCGTGACGGGACGGGCCGCCTACGGCCTCTGGCTCGACCGCAACATCAAGGCCGCCACGCTGGTGCGCACGGACAGCCTCGACAGCGCCTACGAGAAGTTCGTCGCCGACAAGCTCGATGCGCTCGCGGGACTGCGGCCGCGGCTCATCACCGACGTCAAGAAGCTCCCCGGCGCCCGCATCCTCGACGGGCAGTTCACGGCCGTGCAGCAGGCGATCGGCACCGCGCGCAAGAACACGGCCGGCGCGGCCTGGCTGCGCACGTTCGCCGAGGAGGCGAAGGCCTCGGGCCTGGTCGCGCGGCTGATCGAGCGCCACAAGGTCGTCGGCCTGTCGGTGGCGCCGCCGGCCTGAGGGCGGGCTCGGCTCGTCAGGTCGGCCGGCTCGCCTGGCGGACGTGCCAGCACACGCCCGCGGGATCGATGATGTGGATCTTGCGGCCCCAGGGGAAGTCGGTTGGCGGGCGCGTGCGCACGCCCGGGAAGCGGGCGGGCAGGCTCTTGGCATCGATCTCCGACCAGTAGGCCTCGAGGTCGTCGACCTCGTAGGTGATCATCTGGTTCCTCTGCCACTCCGGCACGTCGATCTTCTGCAGCATGAAGTAGGCGCCCCCGAAGCGGAGGCCGGCATAGCCCTCGTGCTGCCACTCCTTGGAAAAACCGAGTTCGGCGAAGAACGCGATCGCGACCTCGAAGTCGGGGCCCGACGGCACGAAGGGATAGAGCGTCGTGGCCTGTCCCTTCATGGTGTGCCTCCCGCCGTTCTCGCAACCGACCTATGAGCGCCGAGCCGTAGCGCGCCCCGCCCGCTTCGTGCAAGATCGCCCCAACAACCAGGGTGAGGAGACGAGCATGGCCGAGAGCGAGCTTTACAAGAAGGGCGAGGCGATCCGGAAGAGCCTGATGGGCGAGGCGGCGTTCAAGCGCCGGCAGGCCGAGTACCACGCCAGTCCCGTGATGAAGAAGTTCATCGACGTCGCCACCGAGACAGTGTTCGGCTCGCTGTGGGCGCGGCCGGGGCTCGACATGAAGACCCGCACGCTCATCTGCGTCGTCTCGGACGCCGCGACCGGGCGCCATCCCGAGCTCGACATCCACCTGCGCTTCGCCCTCAAGGAGGGCTGGACCGAGGACGAGCTGACGGAGGTGCTCCTGCATCTGTCGGGCTACGTCGGCGTGCCCATCATCCGCGAGTCCATGCTGGTGGCGGCCGAGGTGTTCAAGGACGTGAAGGCCAAAGAGGCCGGCGGCAAGGCGTAACGGGGGCCTCGCAATGAAGTTCGGATTGAGCACGCTGACGCGGGGCATCTTCTCCAACCGCGACAACTACATAGGCGTAGCCAAGGCGGCCGAGCGCGCGGGCTTCGATTTCCTCTCCGTCAGCGACCACCTGATCGTGCCGGGGAACTTGAAGACGCGCTATCCCTACACGGCGACGGGCGCGTTCGGGGCCACCGAGCACGGCCACTGCTTCGACCAGCTCTCCACCATCGCCTTCCTCGCCGGCTGCACCGAGAAGCTGCGGTTGCTGACGTCGGTGATGGTGGTGCCGCATCGGCCGGCGATGCTGACGGCCAAGATGCTCTCCACCATCGACGTGCTCGCCAACGGCCGGCTCATCATCGGCGCCGGCGCGGGCTGGATGGGGGAGGAATTCAAGCTGCTGGGCGCCCCGTTCGAGCAGCGCGGCAAGGTCACCGACGAGAGCCTGGAGGCCTTCATCGCGCTGTGGACCAAGGACGGGCCCGTCTCCTATCACGGCACGCACGTGAGCTTTACGGACGCGGTGTTCTATCCCAAGCCGCTGCAGAAGCCGCATCCGCCGCTCTGGATCGGCGGCGAGAGCCCCGGCGCGTTCCGCCGCGTCATCAGGTTCGGCAACGTCTGGTATCCCGGCAACAACAGCCAGACGAAGCCCCTCGATACGCCCAAGCGCCTGGCCGCCGGCATCGCCGACGTCAAGCGCATGTGCGAGGCGGCCAAGCGCGATCCGGCGAGCCTCGGCGTGGCGCTGCTGGTGCAGGACTTCTTCGAGTGGGGCGACTACAAGACCCAGGACGGCTCGGCGCGGCGCATGTTCACGGGCACCACGGCCGACATGGCTGCCGATGCCGCTGCCCTCTCCGCGGCCGGCGTCGGACATGTGGCCCTGCGCCTCGGCGGGGCGACGGGCGCGGACGCGGTGGCGCGCATCGAGCGCTTCGGCGCCGAGGTGATCGCCAAGACCAGGGGATAGAGGCCGCCGCTCCATCTCGCGAGGTCGCCATGCGCGTTGCAGTCGTGGGCGGCGGACCGGCCGGGCTCTACTTCTCGGCGCTGTGGCAGCGGCGCCATCCCGGCGACGAGGTGCGCCTCGTCGAGCAGAACGCCGCCGACGCCACCTGGGGCTTCGGCGTCGTGTTCTCCGACCAGGCGCTCGAGTTCCTGCGCGACGACGACCCCGAGACCGTCGCGGCGATCGCGCCGCATATGCAGGGGTGGCGCGACATCGCCAGCGTGCATCTGGGCGAGCGGGTGGTGATCGACGGGGTCGGCTTCTCGGCGATCGGCCGGCTGGAGCTGCTGCGGCTCCTGCAGGAGCGCGCCCGCGAGGCCGGCGTCGATCTGCGGTTCGGCACGCAGCTGACGTCGCTGGATGAGCTGGGGCAGCAGGACCTGATCGTCGCCGCCGACGGCGTCAACTCGCTGGTGCGGCGCACGTTCGAGCGCGAATTTGGTTTCACGCTGGAGCATGCGGAGAGCAAGTTTGCCTGGTACGGCACGACCAAGCCCTTCGACACGCTGACGCAGACGTTCGTCGCCAACGAGCTCGGCACCTTCAACGCCCACCACTACCGCTACGCCCCGGCCATGAGCACCTTCATCGTCGAGTGCGATCCCGAGACCTGGGTGCGCGCGGGGCTCGACAGGGCCGACGAGCAGGAGAGCCGCCGCATCTGCGAGGGCGTGTTCGAGGAGGCGCTGGGCGGGCATGCGCTCGTCTCCAACAAGTCGATCTGGCGCAATTTCCCATGGGTCGCGAACGCGCGCTGGTCGTACCGCAACTGCGTGCTGATCGGCGACGCGCTGCACACCGCGCACTACTCGATCGGCTCGGGCACGCGGCTGGCACTGGAGGATGCGCTGGCGCTCGTCAAGGCGCTGGAGGCCGAGCCCGGCGATCTCGCGGCGGGCCTCGCGCGCTACGAGGCGAGCCGGCGGCCGACGCTGGAGAAGCTCGTCGCGGCATCGCGCCGGTCGGCGGCCTGGTACGACCGCTTCCCCGAGCACATGCGGCTGGCTCCCCTCGATCTCGCCATGAGCTACATCCGGCGCTCGGGCCGCCTCGACGATGACCGGCTGAGGGCCATGTCGCCGCGCTTCATGGCCCGCTATGATGCGCGCGCCGGATGATGGGGCGGGGATGAGCGCGAAGGCAGCCACGCTGGAGGATGCGATTCCCCGCGATGCGCCGGGCACCCGGGAGATCGGCTTCTCGACCCCAGAGCGCTACAACGCCAGCGCCATCCTCTACGACAACCTCGCGGCCAACGGCTGGCGTCCCGCTGTCATCGGGCCGGCGGGGACCCGCACCTACGCCGAGCTGGCCGCGGATGTCGCGGCATTCGGCGCCGGGCTGCTGTCGCTCGGGCTGCAGCGCGGCGACCGTGTGCTGCTGTTCCTCGACGACACGCCGGCCTATCCGGCGGCGCTGTTCGGCGCCATCCGTGCGGGCCTCGTGCCGCTGCTCATCAATACGCTGACGCCGTCCGATCTGCTGCAGTTCTATCTGTCGGATTCGGGGGCGACGGTTGCTGTTGCGGACGCTGCTTTCGCCGACAGGTTCAATGCGACGGCGTGCGACGGCACGAAGCTGAGAACCCTCGTCGTCACCAACGGCGAGGCGGCTGCCGGCCCCGTGGCGACGCAGCCGGCCGCACCGTGGCTCGCCGGGTCGGTGCCGGCGCTCGTGCCCGCCGACACGCACCGCGACGACATGGCGTTCTGGATGTACTCGTCGGGCTCGACGGGCCGGCCGAAGGGCATCGTGCACCTGCAGCACGACATGGCCTACACGCATCTCTCCTACGCGCGCCACCTGCTGGGGCTGAGCGAGCGCGACGTGTGCTTCTCTGTCCCGAAGATCTTCTTCGCCTACGGCATGGGCAACTCGATCACCTTCCCGTTCGCGGTCGGGGCATCGAGCGTCCTGCTGCCCGGCCAGCCGCGCCCCGCCGCCATCTTTGACTGCATTGCCCGCTACAAACCGACCGTGTTCTTCGGCCTGCCGACGCTCTACACCGCGCTGACCAAGGCGCCCGAGGCCAAGTCGGCCGACCTCGCCAGCCTGCGCCTTGCCGTGTCAGCCGCCGAGGTGCTCTCGGCCGAGGTGTTCAACGAGTGGAAGGCGATGTCGGGCCTCGAGATCATGGAGGGCCTGGGCTCGACGGAGGTGCTGCACATCTACCTCTCCAACACGCCCCAGATGCGCAAGCTCGGCGCCGCAGGCAAGCGCGTGCCGGGATACGAGGTGGTGCTGCGCGACAGCGACGGGCTCGAGGTGGCGGACGGCGAGGAGGGCATCTTGTGGGTGCGCGGCGACTCCAACAGCCCCGGCTACTGGAACCGCCCCGACAAGACCGCCGAGACCATGCGCGAGGGCGGCTGGATCTACACCGGCGACCGCTTCGTGCGCGATGGCGACGGCTTCCATTTCTTCCGCGGCCGCGCCGACGACCTCGTCAAGGTGTCGGGGCAGTGGGTCTACCCGCTGGAGGTGGAGCTCTGCCTCGCAAACCACCCGGCCGTGCGCGAGTGCGCGGTGCTGGCGGTGGCGCAGGACAACGGGCTCACCGCGCTCAAGGCCTTCGTCGTGCTGAACGAGGCTGGCGAGGCGTCCGAGGCGACGACGCGCACGCTGCAGGACTACGTGAAGGGGCAGCTGCTGCCCTACAAGTATCCGCGCCTCATGGCCTACCTCGAGGTGCTGCCGAAGACGGGGACCGGCAAGATCGATCGTCAGGCCCTTCTGAAGCTCGGCACGGAGTGAGGGACGATGCTGTGGGTCGGTGTCGATGTCGGCGGTACGTTCACCGATCTCGTCGTCTATGATGATACAACGCGCCGGCTCGAGGTGCTCAAGACGCCGTCGACGCCGCACGACCAGTCAGAGGGCATCTTCAACGGCCTCGGCCAGGTGAAGCTCGATGCCCGCGACATCGCCCGCTTCGTGCACGGCACCACGGTTGCGACCAACACGGCGCTGGAGCGCAACGGGGCGCGCATGGCCGTGCTGGTGACGGCCGGCCACCGCGACGTGCTGATCGTCGGTCGCGGCAACCGCACGGTCATGTACGACATCAAGGCGCGCGGGCCCGAGCCGATCGTGCGCCGCGACCATTGCATCGAGGTGGACGAGCGCATGGGGCCCGATGGGCGCTCCATCCGGGCGCTCGACGAGGGCAGGCTGGCGGCGGCGCTGGAGGTGCTGCGGGCGCGCAAGCCCGAGGCGGTGGCGGTCTGCTTCCTGCACGCCTATGCCAATCCGGTCCACGAGCAGCGAGCGGCGGAGCTGGTGCGGGCAGCGCTGCCCGATGCCGCGGTCTCCCTGTCGAGCGAGGTATTGCCCGAGTATCGCGAGCACGAGCGGTTCATCACCACGGCGCTCAACGCCTACGTGGCCCCGCGCATGCGCCGCTACCTGGCCTCTCTGCGTCGTCGTCTTGGACAGGCCGGCAGCCCGGCCCAGGTGTCCGTGATGACCTCCAACGGCGGCGTGCTGCCCGACAGCCGCATCGAGGCGCTTCCCGTGGTGTCGATGCTGTCGGGGCCGGCGGCCGGAGTGACGGCGGCATGCGCGGTCGGCGCGGCAGCGGGATTTCCCAACCTCATCGCCTACGACATGGGCGGCACGTCGACCGATGTCTGCCTGATCCGCAACGGCGCCTACGGCATGGCCAGTGGAGGCAAGGTCGGGGCATTCGCGGTCAAGGTGCAGCAGATCGACATCAACTCGGTCGGCGCCGGCGGCGGCAGCATCGCCGCGCTGAGCGACACGGGCGTGCTGAGCGTCGGGCCGCGCTCGGCCGGCGCGCTGCCGGGCCCCGCCTGCTACGGGCGCGGCGGCACGGAGCCGACGGTCACGGACGCCAACGTGGCGCTGGGGCGGCTCGGCGTGGATGCGGCGCTCGGCGGCGAGATCAGGCTCGACAGGGCGCGGGCGGAGGCGGCCGTCGCCGGGCTCGCGGGCAGGCTCGGCCTCGGGGTCAACGCCATGGCGGAGGGCATCATCCGCATCGCCGTCGCCAACATGGCGACCGCCATCAAGGAGGTGTCGGTCATGCGCGGCCTCGACCCGCGCGACTTCGCACTGCTGGCCTACGGCGGCGCGGGGCCGCTGCATGCCGTGGCAATCGCCGAGGAGCTCGGCATGGGCACTGTGCTGGTGCCGCCGATGCCCGGCAACTTCTCGGCGTTCGGGCTGCTGATCGCTGACCTGCGTCGCGACTTCGTGGCAACGCGCGTGTCGCCGACGGCGCGCACGGAGCCGGCGATAGTCAACGCCATGCTCGCGCAGCTTGCGGCAGCGGCCCATGCCGAGCTGGCCGAGGCCGGCATCGAGCCCGCGCGGCGCCGGCTCGAGGCCTCGCTCGACATGCGCTATCTGGGACAAGCCTTCGAGCTGTCAGTGCCGGTGCCGCTCGAGGTTGCGCAGATGAGCGAGGTCGAGGCGGCCTTCCGCGGGGTCTACGCGGATCGGTACGGAGCGGCTGTCGACGCGCCGTCCGAGATCGTGAGCTACCGCCTCATCGGCTGGGGGCGCATGGAGCGGCCGGAGCTGCCGAAGCTCGATGGTGCGGGGCGGTCGCCGGCCGCGGCCAGGATTGGGGCGCGGCGTCTGGTGGTCGGCGGCGCGGAGGCTGACGCCGCCATTCTGGCGCGTGAGGCAATCCCGCTCGATGCGCGCATCGCCGGGCCCGCCATCATCGAGGAGGCTGGCGCCACCACGCTGCTGCCGCCAAGCTGGAGCGCGCGCCTCGAGCCCTCCGGCTCGCTCGTCCTGGAGCGTCAGTGATGGCCCGCGAGCTCGACGCCATCACGCTGGAGGTGCTGACGCAGGCGCTGATCTCGGTGGTGCGCGAGATGCGCGCGACCGTGTTCCGCACCGCCAAGTCGGTGGCGATCTGGGAGGCCAAGGACTTCTCCTGCGGCCTGTTCGCGCCGGACTCGCAGGTGGTGGCGCAGTCGGAGGACATCGGCTCGCACGTGGTGCCGCTGCCGTGGTCGGTGCGCTCGGCGATGGCGCGCTTTGCCGGCGACATCGGTCCCGGCGACGTGATCTTGATGAACGATCCCTACCTCGGCGGCACGCATCTCAACGACGTCACCATCATCTATCCCGTGTTCGACGGCGGGCGGCTCGCGTTCTTCCCGGCCGTGCGCGAGCACTGGCCGGACGTGGGCGGCATGGTGCCCGGCAGCATGTCGGGCAAGGCCACCGAGATCTACCAGGAGGGCGTGCGCATCCCGCCGGTGAAGATCATGACGGGCGGGCGGCTCAACGAGGCGGCGCTCGACATCCTGCTCGCCAACATGCGCGTGCCCGACGAGCGGCTCGGCGACTTCCATGCCGGCATCGCCGCCTGCCGCGTGGCGGAGACGCGCATCCGCGAGCTGATCGCGCGCTGGGGCCTCGACGTGTTGATGGAGGCGGTGCGGCGCGATCTCGACCGGGCCGAGGCGCGCATGAGGAAGTGCATCGCGGGCCTGCCCGACGGCACCTACCACTACGAGGACTACCTGGAGACATTCCCGGGCGGGGAGTTCGAGCCGCTGCTGCTGCCGCTGGCGCTCACCATCGCCGGCGACCGCATGACCGCGGACTTCACGGGCGCGGCGACCCAAGTGCCGGTGCCCGTCAACTCGACGCTGGCGGTGTCGGCGGCCTCCGTCTTCATCGCGGTGAAGTCGGTGTTCGATCCGGCAGCCCCGCTCAACCAGGGCTCGTTCCGGCCGATCGAGGTGGTGGCGCCCGAGGGGACGATCGTCAACGTCACGCGGCCGGCGCCGGCGGGCTCGCACGGCGAGATCCGGAAGCGGGTGATCGCCACCATGATCGGCGCGCTGTCGCAGGTGGCGCCGGACAAGGTCGCGGGCGATCTGTGCCGCACCTCGTTCCACAACCTGATCGGCGGCTACGATGCGGCGAGCCGGCGCGAGTGGGTGCACTACGAGTGGTCGGGCGGCGGCAACGGCGGCTTTGCCGAGGCGGACGGCCCTTCCGCCATGGCGCCCTTCGACTGGGGCGACCTCGTGACGGTGCAGTCCTCCGAGGTGATCGAGACGCGCTTTCCGCTGCTGGTGGAGGAGTCGCGGCTGGCGGCCGACACGGGTGGGGCGGGGACCTCGCGCGGCGGGCTCGCCATGCAGCGGCGCATGCGGCTGACGGGGGCGGAGGCGCGCTACTCGCTGCTGTCGGACGGGGCGATGGTGCCGGCGTTCGGCGTGCTGGGCGGGATGAGCGGACTTCCGGTCGCGAGCTGGGTGGAAGGCAGGGGCGGCGGCGCGATCCACGACTTCGACACGCCGGGCAAGGTCGGCGGGCATGTGCTGCACGAGGGCGATCGCGTAGTGCTGCGCTCGGCGGGCGGCGGCTACGGCGATCTGCTGCAG
>Ga0247825_10000535_pt1 | contig 24068 bp, 29 predicted proteins | sample 13C_Vanillin_Day_FD_194413 | JGI IMG/M metagenome (GOLD analysis project Ga0247825, IMG submission 194413) | Soil microbial communities from agricultural site in Penn Yan, New York, United States - 13C_Vanillin_Day48 | ecosystem: Environmental > Terrestrial > Soil > Agricultural land | place...
CTGTAGCTCGGACGGTTATAGCTGCCGCCGCCGGGACGGCTGCCGCTTGGAAGAGTGCTCGGACGATTGATGCCGCTGCCACCGGATCCGGGCCGGTTGCCCCCACTGGGGAGCTGGCTCGGACGGTTGACGCCACTGCCGCCGGACCCGGGCCGGTTGCCCGGTCGGTTGACGCCACCGCCGCCGGCGCCCGGCCGGTCACCAGGGCGGTTCACTCCGCCACCAGCGCCCGGTCGGTCACCGGGGCGATTCCCGATGCCGCCGCCGGCACCGGGCCGACCGCTGATGCCGCCCGTCCCCACTGCACCGCCTCGATCACGGGTGCCCAGCTGGCCGCCTTGTCTGTTGATTTGCTGGCGCGCGCCTGCCTGACGGTTCGCCAGCGAATCTCCGCGCGCGGTCCCTCCAAACTTGTTGGCGGTCGCGCGATCGCGATACGGTGCGCCGCCCCGATGGGCCGGGTTGTGCTGCCACGTATTGCCGCCGCGGAGGTTGGCGTTCCGGTTGATGTTGTTGCGATTGATGTTGTTGAAGTTGCGATTGAAGTTGTTGTTGACGTTGATGTCGAGATCGCCGCGTCCCCAGCCGCAGCCCCAGCCCCAGCCGCCGCTGCCCCAGAACGAGCCCATCGCGACACCAACGCCGAACCCGACCGCCCTGGCGCCCCAGTACCCCACCGGCGGGTAGTAGATCGGCGGATACGGATACACCGGGTCTCCGTACACCACGACCGGGTTGTACGACGGCACGTAGACGACCTGCGGGTTCGCCTGCTCGATGACGATGACCTGTTCGTTGGCTTCGGTTCTCGTCTCCACCACCTGCTGTTCGGTGGTTTTCAGCGTGCCCTTGGCCTGCGCCTTGTGACGCATGCGTTGGACGGCGTCCATCACATCTGCCTGTTGCGCGAGAAACGCGTTGCCGAGGTCAGTTGTCCACTGGATGTCGTCGGTCAGCCATTTCACGACGTCCGGGAGCCCGGCCATCGCCTGGACGCTCGGATCCCATGGTTGTTTCATCACCGCGTCGGAAAGGGCATTGCCCTTGAGCCCCGGGTTTTTCGTCAGCCACTGCTGAAGCTGGATCAGCTCGAGCGGGTATGTCGACGCGGCCAATACCTGCGCGAGCAGCGGATCCGGATACAGCGCGATTGGCGCAACCAGCGAATCAAGCTGGTTCGCAGGAATTGGCGCCGCTGCCTGAGCTGATGCCGGCGCCTGAGATACAGGAGTCATGGCAAGCGCCGCGTACGCGAAGGCGTCGCCAGGACCGATCGCAAGGGCCGAGAGCACAGCTATCGCAGGGCGGCTCCAGCCCGGATATCTCTTGGTTAAAGTCATAGCGATCTCCGATCGCATAGACCGCAAGTCGCATTCCTCGTGTGATTTGCGAGTGCAGCGGTGTAACGCAGGACCCCTGCCGCGTCACGCTCTCGACATGCTGTTACGCAGACCAAGATCGGGATATCTTCCGCAGCTCGACGCCGTCTTGCCGCCTGCCTGGTCGCGGAGCGTAAAAGATCAGCCGCGGCCTCGATTCCGAACAAAACACCGAGCTGATGAAAGAGTCCGCAGTGGAGCAAGAGCGTGGTCAGCTCGTCGGCTGTTTCATTGCTCCACGAGGCGCGCCCGCGCGCACCGTATTGATCAGACTCCGCGCCGCCGACTACGAACTACCGACTACCAACCAGCCAAGATATAATTCCCGACTGAAGCAGTCGGATATGTCTGTCGCCACCCAGGGGCTCCCTCGGACCGCCTCCTCTGTCGTCGATCTGATCGGAAACACGCCATTGATCCGCCTGTCGGGCTTTGAGAGCGGGCTGCGGAACGTCGAGCTCTACGCCAAGGCCGAGTGGAAGAACCCTGGCGGGTCGGTGAAGGACCGCCCGGCGGCGCGAATGATCGTGGACGGCGAGCGGAGCGGCGCGCTCACCCGCAACAAGATCCTGCTGGACGCGACGTCCGGTAACACAGGCATCGCTTACGCGATGATCGGCGCGGCGCGTGGCTATAAGGTCAGGCTCTGCGTGCCGGAGAACGTAACGCCGGAGCGCAAGCGGATCCTGAAGGCATTCGGCGCGGAGATCGTCTTCACCGATCCGATGGAAGGGTCCGACGGCGCGATCCTGCGCGCGAAGAAGATGTACGAGGACAACCCCGACCTCTACTTCTATCCGGACCAGTACAACAACCCGGGCAACTGGCTGTCGCACTACGACACCACCGCCCCCGAGATCATCGAGCAGACCGGCGGACGCCTCACGCACTTCGTTGCCGGGCTCGGTACGAGCGGCACGTTCGTCGGCGCGGGACGGCGGTTGCGCGAGTTCAATCCGAAGATCAAGCTGATCTCAGTCCAGCCCGACTCGCCGTTACACGGTCTCGAAGGCCTCAAGCACATGGCCACCGCCATCGTCCCCGGTATCTACGACGCGACGATTGCGGATGAGGACATCGGTGTCAGCACGGAAGAGGCGTTCGAGTTGACTCGCCAGCTGGCCCGGGGCGGACTGTTCGTCGGGATTTCCAGCGGCGCCAATCTCGCCGGTGCGCTGGCGGTTGCGCGGCAGACAAGCGATGCGGTGATGGTGGTTGTGTTCTGCGACGGCGGGGAGAAGTACCTGTCGGAGCGGTTCTGGGATGAGTCTGGGGGAGCCCGCTGATGGCGTTGACGATCAGCGTCGCGGTGGACGAAGCGATTCGCGCCCATGGCGCGGAAACGTATCCATACGAATGCTGCGGGGCCCTCTATGGCTCGAACGGCGTCGTAACAGATACGTTTGCCTTGCCCAACGTCACGGACGAGGGTCCGCGCCGGCGGTTCCGCATCAGCGACAAGGACTACATGAAGACCGAGCGCCGCGCGTCGGAGCTGAAGGCCGAGCTGTTGGGCTTTTATCACTCCCACCCAGATCATCCGGCCCGGCCGTCACAATACGACCTCGATCACGCGTTTCCGACGTTCTCGTACATCATCGTTTCCGTTCGCAACGGCGCGCCTGAAGACATGACGTCCTGGCGGCTGCGCGACGATCGTTCAGCGTTCGACCCTGAGGAGTTCGTGGTCGGGGCCTGAAGACACACTTATGGCAAACACTATTCATATCCCCACGCCGCTGCGTCCGTTTACCGACAAGCAGGAGTCGGTGCAGGTCAGCGGCGCCACCGTCGGCGAGCTGCTCGCTGATCTCACAAAGAAGTACGACGGGCTGCGCAAGCACCTCTATACGGATGAGGGCAAGCTGCGGAACTTCGTCAACGTGTACTTGAACGACGAGGACATCCGTTATCTGCAGCGCGAAGCGACGCCGGTGAAGCCGGGCGACAGCCTGAGCATCGTGCCTTCAGTAGCGGGTGGAGCCGGCGACATCTCGCCGAAGCCGCAGGCGAAGGCGGACTGCCGGAGGCTCGCATGATCACGGAGTTGGAGAACCAGAAGGCTATGGACGAAGAACTCCCGCAGCTCACGCCAGACGAGATCAAGCGCTACAGCCGGCACTTGATCATGCCGGAGGTCGGCATGGACGGTCAGCGCAAGCTGAAGGCGGGGAGCGTCCTGTGCATTGGCGCGGGCGGCCTTGGCTCGCCGGCGGCGATGTATCTCGCGGCGGCCGGCATCGGTCGTATCGGGATCGTCGATTTCGACGTCGTGGACTTCAGCAACCTGCAGCGGCAGCTGCTGCACGGAACGAGCGATGTCGGCACGTCGAAGAACGAATCCGCCAAGCGGCGCATTCTGGACCTCAACCCGCACGTGAAGGTGGAGACGTACGAGACGCTGCTTACCTCGCAGAACGCGCTCGAGCTGTTCAAGGACTACGACGTCATCCTCGACGGCACGGACAATTTCCCGACGCGGTATCTGGTGAACGATGCCTGCGTGCTGACGGGAAAGCCCAACGCCTATGGCAGCATCTTCCGGTTCGAGGGACAGGCCTCGGTCTTCGCGACAAAGGACGGTCCGTGCTATCGCTGCCTCTATCCCGAACCGCCGCCGCCGGGACTTGTGCCGAGCTGCGCGGAAGGAGGCGTGCTGGGCGTGCTGCCCGGGATCATCGGCGTGATTCAGGCCACCGAGACGATCAAGCTGATTACCGGCATCGGCGAACCGCTGATCGGCCGCTTCATGATCTATGACGCGCTGCGGATGAAATTCCGCGAGCTCAAGCTGCGGAAGGATCCGGAGTGCCCGGTGTGCGGCACGAATCCAACCGTGACGAAGCTGATTGACTACGAACAGTTCTGCGGAATCCGGCCCGAGCCCGATTTGTCGCAGGTAGCAGGAGCGAACGTGAACGACTGGGAAATTTCCGCCGTTGACCTCAAGCAGAAGCTCGACGCGGGCGAGACGCCGTTCATCCTCGATGTGCGTGAGCCGAACGAGTATCAGATCAACCGTATCGCCGGCTCCACGCTGATCCCGCTTGGCGAATTGCCGCGCCGCTACCAGGAACTGCCGCGCGACCGCGAGATCATCACGCAGTGCAAGATGGGCGGCCGCAGCGCGAAGGCTCAGGACTTCTTGAAGTCGGTCGGTTTCACGAACGTGAAGAACCTCAAGGGGGGCATTCTCGACTGGATCGATAAGGTCGACCCGTCGCAACCGAAGTACTGACGAAATCCGACCAAAGTTGACGGATTTCGGCCAACTCGTTAAAATCGGACCAGCAAGGTCGGAATTGTTCCCGGCGGAAGCGAAATGAAGCGAATTTTTTCATGCTGAGGCTGTCGAAAAAGGCCGACTACGCGCTGATCGCGATGAAGCACCTGGCCCAGAACACCAGGTCTACCAGCGCGCGCGAAATTGCCGAGCAGTACGACATCCCGATTGAGCTGCTCGCGAAGGTGATGCAGCGGCTCGTGCGAACCGGGCTGCTGGCATCGACGCAGGGCACCCGCGGCGGCTACACGCTCAACCGGGCGGCCAAGGCGATCAGCGTGGCCGACGTGATTCAGGCGATCGACGGACCGTTCACCGTGACCGCCTGCTCGACTGAAAAGCACGACTGCGAGCAGTACGCCAAGTGCAGCGTGCGAGATCCACTCTGGCAGATTCGCGAGCGGATCGTTGCCGCGCTCGGCACGGTGACGCTTTCTGAAATGGCTTCGGACCAGGAAATTGCGACCGCGCCCGTCGCGGTCGTGCGCAGGGCATGACGATGAAATTGCCGATCTACATGGATTACCACGCGACAACTCCCGTCGACCCACGGGTGGTTGACGCGATGTTGCCGTACTTCTCCCAGCACTTCGGAAACGCCGCGAGCCGCAATCACGCCTTTGGCTGGGAAGCCGAGGAAGCGGTGGAGACCGCGCGGCGCCAGGTGGCCGATCTGATCGGCGCGAACCCGAAGGAAGTCATCTTCACCAGCGGCGCCACGGAGTCGAACAACCTGGCGATCAAGGGCGTCGCGGAGATGTACCGCGAGAAGGGCAATCACATCATCACCTGCGTCACCGAGCACAAGGCGGTGATCGACACGTGCAAGAAGCTCGAGAAGCAGGGCGGGCGCGTCACCTACCTGCCGGTGCAGAAGGACGGACGCATCGATCTCGACGACCTGCGCGCCGCCATCACCGACAAGACGATCCTGATCACGATCATGGCCGCCAACAACGAGATTGGCGTGCTGCAGCCGATCGCGGAGATCGGCGCGATCGCGAAGGAGAAGGGCATCCTCTTCCACACCGACGCGGTGCAGATGGTGGGGAAGGTGCCGTTCAACGTCACCGACTTGAAGGTCGACCTGGCGTCGATGAGCGCCCACAAGATTTACGGGCCGAAGGGCGTCGGCGCGCTGTATGTGCGGCGACGCAATCCGCGGGTTCTGCTGGCGGAGCAGATCAGCGGCGGCGGTCACGAGCGCGGGATGCGCTCCGGCACGCTCAACGTCCCGGGCATCGTCGGCCTCGGCAAGGCGGCAGCGATTGCGCAGGCGGAGATGGCCACCGAGGGCGAGCGACTGCGCATGCTTCGCGACCGGTTGAACAAGAAGCTGCACGCGAACCTGGACGAGCTCTACATCAACGGCTCGATGGAGTTCCGTCTGCCGCACAACCTCAACGTGAGCTTTGCCTACGTCGAGGGCGAGTCGCTGCTGATGGGCATCAACGACGTGGCCGTGTCGTCGGGCTCGGCGTGCACCTCGGCGAGCCTCGAGCCGTCATACGTGCTGAAGGCGCTGGGCGCCGGTGACGATCTGGCGCATTCGTCCATCCGCTTCGGCCTGGGGCGCTGGTCGACGGAAGAGGAAGTCGATTACGTCGTGGAGAAGCTGACGACCGTGGTTCGCCGGCTGCGCGAGATGTCGCCGCTCTACGAGATGGTGAAGGAAGGCGTCGACCTGTCGAAGATGCAATGGGTGACGCACTGATCGTACGTAGTGTCCGCCTTTAGGCGGACCGGAGAAAAAAATGGCGTATTCAAACAAGGTCATCGATCACTACGAGAACCCGCGCAACGTCGGCTCGCTGCCGAAAGACGACCTGAACGTCGGCACGGGGCTCGTCGGCGCGCCGGAGTGCGGCGACGTCATGAAGCTGCAGGTCATGGTGAACCCGGCGACGGGCGTCATCGACGACGCGAAGTTCAAGACGTTTGGCTGCGGGTCTGCGATCGCCAGCTCGAGCCTTGCCACCGAGTGGCTGAAGGGCAAGACCGTCGACCAGGCGCTCGCGATCAAGAACACCGAGATCGTCGCCGAGCTGTCGCTGCCGCCGGTGAAGATCCACTGCTCGGTGCTGGCCGAGGACGCGATCAAGGCGGCCATCGCCGACTACAAGAAGAAGCAGGCTGAAGCAAAGGGCGAGTCGGCCGTCGAGCAGCCTTCGCAACCGATCGCGTAAGGGCCCGCGTCCTAACACGTGGGGCACTCCTTCAGGGGTGCCGACAACGATGATTGAGATTACCGAAACCGCCGCACGCAAGATCAAGTCGCTGATGGCCAAGCAGGGCATCACCGAGGGAGGTCTGCGCGTTGGCGTCAAGGGCGGCGGCTGCTCGGGGCTGAGCTACGTCTTCGGCTGGGAACGCGAGCCGCGGCTCGGTGATGAGGTCTTCGAAGGGCCGGACGGCGCGAAGGTCTTCATCGATCGCAAGAGCTACCTCTTTCTCAACGGGACGACGCTCGACTACGACACAGCGCTTCTGACCCAGGGCTTTGTCTTCCACAACCCGAACGCGAAGCAGACCTGTGGCTGTGGCAGCTCCTTCGGTGCATGACCGATCCCATTCCCGTTCGACCCGTCGCGGCGCTGGAGTGCCGCACCTGCGGCGCGGGCGCGCCTGTTGACGAGCACTTCTGCCCGCAGTGCAGCCGCATCCTGGCGCTGGGCCGCCACGGCGACTACTTCTCGTTCCTCGGGCTGCCGCGCAAGCTGACGATCGCGGCACACGATCTCGAGCGCCGGTTCCGTGAGCTGAGCCGCCAGTTTCATCCCGACTACTTCTACAACGCAGCGCCAACGGAACGCCTGGCCAGCCTCGAACGGTCGTCGTATCTGAACGACGCGTATCGGACGCTGCGCAATCCGGTCTCGCGGATTGAGCACCTGCTGGCAATCGAAGGACTGCCGGCCGCGAAATCCGAAGAAGGAACCGCGAAAGTACCGCCAGCGTTGCTCGAGGAAGTCTTTGCGCTGAACGAAGAGCTGGACGAGATCCGTGAGCTGCGCGAGTCCGGGGGCGAGCCTGCTGCTCTGGGCGCGCGTCTCGACGCGGCGCGGCGGCCGATCGATCGCAAGCGCGAGGAGCACGAGCGTCAGCTCCAGGAGCTTGCCGCCCGGTGGGACGTCCAGGAGCAGGCGCCGGCGAGCGAGAAGCGCGCGACGCTCGAAGCGCTGCGCGAGCGGCTGCTCGAGCGCAACTACATCAACAACCTGCTGGCGACGATCGACCGCGAAGTCGCGAGCCTGCAAGTGCAATGAGTCACGTTGTCGGCATCGATCTCGGGACGACCAACAGCCTGGTGGCGTACGTCAGGAACGGTGTGCCCCAGGTGATTCGAGACCAGTCGGGTGACGCGCTTGTGCCATCCGTCGTGTCGATTGGCGAGGAGGGCACCGTCTTCGTCGGACGCGAGGCGCAGCGCCGGCTGATCACCGCGCCGGACCGCAGCGTCTACTCGATCAAGCGCTTCATGGGCCGCGGCGTCGAGGACGTGCTCAGTGAAGCGTCGATGCTGCCGTTCAGGGTGGGAGGCGAGGCCGGCGGCGTCGTGCGCGTCGGCGTCGGCGGACGCGAGTTCACCCCACCTGAAATCTCCGCGTTCGTGCTGAAGGAGCTGAAGCACCGGGCCGAGGAGTTCTTCCGCGAGCAGGGAGAGTTCGACTTCGAGGTGGATCGCGCCGTGATCACGGTGCCGGCGTACTTCAACGACGCGCAGCGGACGGCGACGCGCGACGCTGGTCGCATCGCCGGGCTCGAGGTGCTGCGCATCATCAACGAGCCGACGGCGGCGGCGCTGGCGTACGGCCTCGACAAGAAGAATCGCGGGACGATCGCGGTCTACGACCTGGGCGGCGGCACGTTCGACATCTCGATCCTGAAGGTGGAAGACGGCGTCTTTCAGGTGCTGTCGACCAACGGCGACACGCACCTGGGCGGCGACGACATCGACCATTTATTGATGCGGTTGGTGCTCGACGAGATTGCCCATGTGGCGCGCGCGACTGCTGAGACCGTGCAGACGATTCGAAAAGCTGTGATCCAGGCGAAGCTCGATCTCAGCGAGCACGACTCGACCGAAATCATCGTCGAACCATCCGCGGACCTTCCAAACGGGCATCGCCGCCGGATGACGCGCGCCGAATTCGAATCACTGATCGCGCCGCTCGTCGAGCGGACGCTCGGCCCCGTGCGGCAGGCGCTCGCCGACGCCGGTCTCGAGCCTGGCGACATTGACGAAGCCGTGCTGGTCGGCGGATCGACGCGCCTGCCGCTCGTTCGCCGGAAGGTCGCCGAACTGTTTGGCAAGACGCCGCACACCGAGCTGAATCCCGACGAAGTGGTGGCCCTCGGCGCCGCCCTGCAGGCCGACATCCTGATCAGCGGCCGGCGCGAGATGCTGCTCCTCGACGTGACACCGCTCTCGCTGGGCATCGAGACGATGGGCGGCGTGACGTCGAAGATCATCGTGCGCAACTCGACGATTCCGGCCAGTGGACGCGAGATGTTCACGACCGGCGTGGACAACCAGACCGCCGTGGACGTCCACGTCCTTCAGGGCGAGCGCGAGCTGGCCACCGACTGCCGATCGCTCGCGCAGTTCAAGCTGCGCGGCATCCCGCCGATGCCGGCCGGCCTGCCGCGTATCGAGGTGCGTTTCCAGATCGACGCCAACGGGATCCTCAGCGTTGCCGCGCGCGAGCTGCGGACGGGCATCGAGCAGACCATCGAGGTCAAGCCGTCCTACGGCCTCACGGACGGCGAGGTCGAGCGGATGCTCATCGAGTCGTTCGAGCACGCCGAGGCCGATTTCGAGGCGCGGCTGCTGATCGAGGAGCGCAACGAGGCCGAAAGCGTCATTCACGCCACCGAGAAGTCGCTGCGCCATCCGGACTTCGAACAGGTGGCGCAGGCCGATCTGAAGCCGGGCGAGGTCGAGCGCATCCGCGCCGCCCTGGCCCAATTGAAACAGGCGATGCCGTCCACGGACCGCGAGGCGATTCATGCGCGCACGCACGAGTTGAATCACGCCACGCAGCACCTCGCCGAGGTGATGATGAACCGCAGCGTCCGTGAGGCGCTCGCCGGAAAGAACGTGACGGACGTGTAATGCCCAAGGTGACCTTCATCAAGGACGGCAAGGCGACGACCGTCGAGTTCGAGCACGGCAAGATGCCGTACGACGGCCACGGCCTGCCCGAGTCGTTTCTCGACGTGGCGATGAATTGCGGGATTCATCTCGAGCACGCCTGCGGTGGAAGCTGCGCGTGCACGACCTGTCATCTCTACATCGTGAAGGGCGACCAGAACCTGAGCGAGCCCGAGGACAACGAGCTCGATCGCCTCGACACGGCGTGGGACCTCCGCACGAATTCCCGGCTTGGCTGCCAGGCCGTCATCAAGGGCGACGTGACCGTCGAATTCCCGATGTACACGCGGAATTACGTCCAGGAGGGCGGGGGCATCCAGCTCGGGAAATCCGATCAGAAGGACGAAGAGGTGACGCCATGAAATGGATTGACGCCGAGGACATCGGAATCGCGCTCACCGAGCGGTTTCCCGAGATCGACCCTTTGACGGTGCGTTTTACGGATCTTCGCGATAAAGTGATGCACCTCGACGGATTCGACGACGACCCCAAGAGCTCGAACGAGCCGAAGCTCGAGGCCATCCAAATGGCCTGGTACGAAGAATGGAAGGAAAACCATTAGGGGGACGTCGCCGTCTCAAGTGACATGAAATTCAGCCGTATCGCATGCTCGGCGGTTCTGGTGTTCGGCATAGCCCACGCGGCAGCGGGGCAGACGCCGACAGGCACCAGCGGCACCAGTGGCCTGACGACGGCCGTCAGGGGCACGGCGGGAGCCGCCTCGCAGAGCGCGGCGCCGATTGATGTGTCACGCCTGCCGATAAACCTCAGGCGAATCGAAGAGCGTTTCCGTCAGTCCCGTATCCAGGAAGAGCACCGGGGTCTGGACCTGCGCTATTTCGTCGAGGTGTTTGCTCCGGCACCGAAGCTCGTCCTCTTTACGCCGGCGGACAACCTCGAAAAGGGCCAGGCGCCATATGGCGGGCCGACGCATGCCGAGATGCTGGATATGATTACGCCGCGCTACACCCGTCAGCACGGCGGCGTTGACCTCCTCAACCGGCGGTAAGCGCTGCGCATTCTCGTCGCCACCGCCACCTCACCTGAAGTCCAGCCTCTGATCAGTCGTCTGCGCTACCTGTCGGATACCGGCATGCGCTGCGCGTCGTACCGGTTCAGGCAGCATGATGTGGACGTGCTCACGACAGGAGTCGGGATGGTGGCGACCGCCGCCTGGTGCTCGCGCGCCTGTGCGGCCGAGCACTACGATCTGGCGCTGAACTTCGGCGTCTGCGGCAGCTTCGATCCCGGCCTGCCGCCAGGCTCCGTGGTGCATGTGACCGCTGACTGTTTTTCCGAGCTCGGCGCTGAGGACGGTGATGAGCTCTTGAGCCTTCAACAGCTCAAGCTGCTGGACGGTGATGAGTTTCCGTTCGAGGGCGGAAGGCTCGTGAATGCGTCGCCGCCGGCGATCGCGCCGCTGATGGAGCTCAGGCAGGTTTCCGGCATTACCGTCAACACCGTGCACGGCAACGAGCGCACGATCGGCGAGGTGCGAGCACGCTATCAGCCTGACATTGAATCGATGGAAGGCGCGGCATTCATGTACTCATGTCTGGTGGCGGGCGTGCCGTTCGCGCAGGTACGCGCAGTCTCCAATGTCGTGGAGCGGCGGAATCGCGCCGCCTGGAAGCTGGACGAGGCGATCAACGCGCTTGGCGCGGCGGCCGTGCAGCTGCTCGAATCCGCATGAGGCTGTCGCTCGCGTTCTCACCGTGCCCGAACGACTGCTTCATGTTCGATGCGATCGTCCACCAGCGCATCGACCTCGAAGGGCTCGAGTTCCAGGTGACGCTCGCCGACATCGAGGCACTGAATCATGCGGCGTTCGCCGACGAACCGGATGTTTCGAAGCTGAGTTTCCACGCCTACGCCTATTGCGCGGATCGATATGTGTTGCTGGATGCCGGCAGCGCGCTCGGACGAAACTGCGGGCCGCTGCTGATCTCGAAGCGGCCGATCGATCGCGGCGAGGTCGCGCGTGGCGGCCTGTCGATTGCGATTCCCGGAAAGTACACGACCGCCAACTTTCTCTGCGGCCTGGCCTTTCCAGCCGCTCGGAACAAGACCGAGGTTCTCTTCTCCGATATCGAGCCGGCGCTTCTCGATGGCCGCTTCGACGCCGGGGTCATCATCCACGAGAACCGGTTCACGTATCAGGCGAAAGGCCTCCGCAAGATCGTGGACCTCGGCGAATTCTGGGAAACGGAAACACTCGCCCCCATTCCGCTGGGCGGCATCGTGATCAAGCGCTCGCTGCCAGACGACGTGAAGCAGGCGGTGAACCGCGTGATGCGGCGAAGCGTCGAGTACGCGTTCGCCCATCGCGAGGTGAGCCTGCCGTATGTCCGGGCGCATGCGCAGGAGATGAGCGAAGAGGTGATGTATCAGCACATCGACCTCTACGTGAACGACTACTCGGTCGATCTGGGTGCGCAAGGGCGCCGCGCCGTGGAAATTCTGTTCGAGCGCGCTTGCAAGAGCGGGATCATTCCGGCTACCGGCTCGGACGTGTTTCTCGCCTGAAGGGGCCCGATAATAGTCGCGGGAGTGGGCGGTCGATGGAGCGGGCGTACACGTTTCTTGGAGGAGCTGACGGACCATGGCGGGTCCTGCGCGTGGAGGGGATAGGCGGTGAGCCGTTGCCCCGGGCGGCCCGCGTCGACGTCGTGAACGCACTCATCGCCGTGCCTCCGCCAGGCGCCAACTGGCTGCTTCGGGGCGTCACGAGCAACGAACGCTACGTGACCCGCGCGGAGCGCGAGCGGCTCATCGCGATACAGCCAGGGCTTGGCCGCCCGCAGGCGTCGCGCGCTGCACTTATCCCCATCCGGAAGTCAGCGTCGTGGTGGCAGCTCTCGCAGGACGAGCGGCGGGAGATCATTGAAGCTCGCTCCGAACACATCAGCACGGGAATGCGATACCTTCCCGCAGTTGCGCGCCGCCTGCACCACAGCCGGGATCTCGGCGAACCGTTCGACTTCATCACCTGGTTTGAGTACGCGCCGGAGCACTCGGAAGAGTTCGAGGACCTGGTGGCGCGTTTACGTGCGACCGAGGAGTGGAAGTACGTGGAGCGGGAGGTCGACGTGCGTCTCATTCTTGATTCGGCTGCCTGACGTGGATTCGGAGGAAGACCACATGAAGAAGCCAAGCGCAATCCAGGGATCCGCATCTGACCAAATCTCGCGGCGGATCGTCGAACTCGGAGACTGGCGCGGGAAGGTCCTCGGCAGGGTTCGCAAGCTGATCAAGGATGCCGACCCGGAGGTCGTCGAGGAGTGGAAGTGGGTCAAGCCGACCAATCCCGGCGTGCCAGTGTGGTCGCACGACGGAATCATCTGCACCGGCGAGTCGTACAAGACGGCTGTGAAGCTGACCTTTGCGAAGGGTGCTGCTTTGAAGGATCCGGCCCGCCTCTTCAACTCGAGTCTCGAGGGAAACGTTCGACGCGCGATCGATATCCACGAAGGCGAAGTCATTGACGAGACGGCCTTCAAGGCGCTCATTCGCGAGGCAGTAGCATTCAACAGCTCTGGAAAGAAGAAGAAAGCGAAGGCCTAGAGACCATGCCCGGCAAAGCCAAAGCGAGGCCGAAGCTCCTCTCCGGCGGCAACCCTCAGATTGCGAAGGCCGACGGCGACGCTCCCGTGAAGGCTTACATTGCGGCCATGCCTGGCTGGAAGCGGGACGTCGGGCGCCATCTCGATGCGCTCGTCGTGCGCACCGTTCCAGGCGTGCGCAAGGCAGTCAAATGGAACTCGCCCTTCTACGGAGTCAAGGACCAGGGCTGGTTCCTCAGCTTCCACACCTTCACGAACTACGTCAAAGTGACGTTCTTCTACGGCCAGTCGCTGCGTCCTCTTCCACCAGGCGAGTCGAAGCACAAGGACGTGCGCTATCTCGATATCCGCAAGGACGAAGAGATCGACGAAAAACAGCTGGCGAGCTGGATCAAGCAGGCCGCCTCGATCCCGGGCTGGGACGCAAGTTCGTCGAAGTAATTCAGCCCACGCGGCGGTGCCGCGCCGATCTCGCGACGCGCATGATGATCTGCTGGAGCTGGCGAATGCCGTCGGTGAGGGCCGCCGGCCCCGGCTGCAGGATCATCGAGGACTTCACCTCGTAGACCTGGCCGTCGCGCACGGCAGGGATTCCCGACCAGCCGTCGCGCCCGGTAATCCACTCCTTCCTGACTGGCTTGCCGCACCAGGAGGCGATGATGATGTCGGGCGCGCGCCGCACGACTTCGCCGGGATCGACGATGCGCTGCTTTCCGAGGCCGGCATCCCGCAGTTCCGGAAAAATCGGTTCTCCTCCCGCGATCTCGATCAGCTCCTCGACCCAGCGGATGCCGGAAATGAGCGGTTCGTGCCATTCCTCGAAGAACACGCGCGGCCGCCGCGGCAGCGTCGCGGCCGCGCTCCGGTAGAAGTCGAGATCCATCTCGAGCCGATCGGCCAGCGCCTCGGCGCGGGCAGCGGCGCCCACGAGGGCGCCGACGACGCGGATCATCTGCAGGATCTCGGCAACGGTCCGCTGGTTGAAAATCATCACCGGATAGCCGCGCTTGACGAGGTCTGACGCGATGTCCGCCTGCAGGTCGGAGAAGCCGAGCACGAGGTCCGGCTCGAGTGCCTCGATCCGTTCGTAGTTCGCGTTGATGAACGCCGACACCCTGGGCTTCTGTTTCGCTTCGGGTGGCCTCACCGTGTACGCCGAGACGCCGACGACGCGCTCGCCCTCGCCGAGGAGGTACAGCGTTTCGGTCGTCTCTTCGGTCAGGCAGACGATGCGCGATGGATACGTCGTCACGGTTCCGGCACACTTGAAAGGGGTGCCCTGCGAGTCGACGGGGTGGCGGCTCCCTCTCGTAGAGTCAGGTCGGCCCAGACGAATGGCTCTCGCGACTCGAGACGTCCCGTCTCCACCTCCATCAGCTCGTGAAACATCGGTCCATCGTGCACGCAGGTGTGGAACTCGCCGTTCTCGCCGCACGGATCAATCGATGCCGGCAGGTCGTCGAGCAGTGAGTCGTCAAAGAGGCGGCCGACGAACCGGGCGTCGAGCACGCGGGTGTCCACGCAGGCGATGCGCGCGCGGAGTCCGCCGGCCACCATCTCGCGCGCGAGCGCGCGAGTCGGGATGTCCCAGAGCGGGAAGAGCGGGGTCAACCCTGACGAAGCCAGCCGCTCCTCGCGGTACTGGCGAACGTCCTGCAGAAAAAGATCGCCGAACGCAACGTGAGTGAAACCGTCGGCGACGGCCGTCTGCACCGCCGCGCCCATGCGCTGCTCGTAGATCTCGTTTGGACACGGGTGCGGTATGGGCACGATGCGGAGCGGAAGGCGGGCAGCGCGCGCCTGCGCTTCGAGCACCTCACGCCTCACGCCGTGCATGGCCACCCGATCCATCGCTTCGTTGACCGTCGTCAATAGCGCGGCAACGGCACCCGGATACTGGCGGTTCAGGACGTGCAGCGCCCAGGCGCTGTCCTTGCCGGAGCTCCACGAAAGCAGAATCTTCACTTGAACGCTTCGGGGTGAATGGTTCGCGCGAGGGTTTCGGTCGCCTGCGCGAACCGAGGCCCGGGCACGACAAGGTACTGGCCGATCAAGACGTGGACCCGGCGATTGCGGACCGCGGGCAGCGAGGACAAAGCCGACCAGACCGCCTGCTCGCCGCTGACGTCGGAGGTCTGGAACATCCCCTCCGCGTGCGTTTCGATCACGATGTCCGGTTTGCGGGCAATGAGAGTCTCCTGCGACGGCTGGACCGACTCACGCAATACATCGGCAAAGACGTTCTGGCCCCCGGCGATCTCGAGCATCTCGTGCAGGAATCCCTGGCCGCCGCTCACGTAGATCTCGCGCAGCGCCTTCGGCTGGCGTCCGATGACGAGCAGGACGCGCGGCTTCTGCAGTCCCTTCACTCTGGTGCGCACAGCGTCGAGACGTGCCTGAAGGTCGCGCACCACTCGATCGGCCTGCGCCCGATGACCCGTCGCATCGCCAAGATCGCGCATCGTCTGGAAGATGGTGCTGATGCCGCCGTGCCGGTACACGAACGTCTTGATGCCAGCGCGCGCGAACTGCTCGTTGAGATCGGTCTGCGAGCCGTAGGTGGCGACCAGAGTCGGACGAAGAGCGAGGATGCGCTCCGTGTCGGGGTTGAGCAGCGCTCCGACGCGCGGCAGCGTCTTGACCTCTGGAGGGAAGTTATCGAAGTTGCCGATGCCGACAACCTGCGGACCAGCACCGATGGCGAAGAACATCTCGGTGAGCGCCGGCACGAGCGACACGATGCGGGCATTCGCGCCGACCCCACGTTGCGCGGTCGTAGTGTCCGCCTTCAGGCGGACCTGGAGAGCGCTCACGCTGATCGCACACGCGATCAGAACCGCGATAGCCGCGATCAGCTTCTTCGTACGAGCAGCCATAGGAAGAACGGCCCTCCGATAATTGCGGTGACGACGCCCACGGGGATTTCGATCGGCGCGAGCAGGGTTCGCGCGGCCAGGTCGCACACGACGAGGAATGCCGCGCCGAACAAGGTTGACGCCGGCAGCACGATGCGGTGATCGACGCCCACCATCAACCGGACAAGGTGCGGCACCACGATCCCAACGAAGCCGATCGGCCCCGCCAGTGACACCGCCGCGCTCGTTGCGAGCGAGGCACTGAAGAAGGCGAGCCGCTGCGCACGGACCACGTCAACACCACGGGTTGCCGCGGCATCCGGCCCGAGGCTCAGCATGTTGAGGGCGGAGGGCAGCGTCGCAAACGCAACGAACGCGACGGTCACCAGCGGGAGCGCGGCCACCAGCGGATCGAAGCTGCCGATGTCCAGGTCGCCCATCAGGTAGCGCGCAGCGCGATAGGCCTGCGAGAAGTCGGCGATGTACTGCACGAACATGATGAGCGCCGAGAAGAACGAATTGAGCGTCACCCCCGCGAGCAGCAGCACCGACGTCGACATCGCGCGCCGGTAAGGCGTCGCCAGCCAGTAGACGATTGCGGTCGCGATCGATGCTCCGGCCAGGCTGGCGAGAGGCACCGCCGGGAGTGAGCCGGCGGCGATGTTCACGCCGAGGATGATCACCAGCATTGCGCCCAGCGACGCCCCCGCCGAGACACCCAACGTGAACGGCGTGGCGAGTGGATTGCGCAGAAGTGCCTGGAAGACAACGCCCGCCGCGGCCAGGGCCGCGCCGACCAGCGCTCCCGAGAGCACTCGTGGCAGCCGGGCGATGAAGAAGATCTGTGCGTCGACGTTGTTGGCGAACGGGATCGACCGATCGAAGACGCGCGTCAGGCTGATCTGCGTGCTGCCGACGAGCGGCGCAAGGAGACAGACGGCCACTGTCACGGCGCCGAATCCCGCGACGGTGGCGACAAGACGCGCCCTGATCGGCCGGACGGCCGCGACGTTGTCCAGAGCGACAGTGTCCCTCATGGCGTCGCTGATCGCGTCGCTCATTGCCGGCGGACGGGGATGACCGTCATGTGTCCCGCGCGCTCGTGGAATGTGACGTCGGCGATCACGCCGTAGAGCTGCTGGACGGTGGCGGACGTCAGGACATCGTTCGTCGGCCCCTGCATCAGCACCCGGCCTTCGCGCACGAGCACGAGCGTGTCGCACACGGACGCCGCCAGGTTCAGATCATGCGTCGCCAGCACCATCGTCACACCGCGTTCCCGATTGAGCTGTTTGAGGAGCGCTGCGATTTCGAGCTGATAGCCGAGGTCGAGCGAGGCGGTCGGCTCGTCGAGCAGGAGAACCTTTGGCTTCTGCGCCAGCGCGCTGGCAATGACGACGCGCTGCTTTTCGCCGCCGCTCAGCGTCATGTAGGCGCGGCCCGCAAGGTGGGCGGTGCCCGTAGCGATCAGCGACTCGCGGGCGATCGCAAGATCACTGGGTCCCTCGAGCTGAAACGCGCCGAGATGCGGATGGCGTCCCATCAGCACCATCTCCATGACCGTGAAGTCGAACGCCGGATGCGTTTCCTGGGGGACCACCGCGATCTGCTGTGCGACGGCCCGCGCGGAGAGCAGGCGCATCTCGCGTTCGCCAAGTCGAACGGAGCCGAGCTCCGGCTTGAGGACGCCGGAGAGCAGCTTCAGCAGCGTCGTCTTGCCGCAGCCGTTCGGCCCGAGGAGGCCTGTCAGCGAACCGGGCGCGACGCTGACGCTGATGTCGCGCAGCGCGAAGTCCCCGGCGTAATGTCCGGCTTCAGCCGGACCTGTTTTTCTGGCGTAGCGTCCGGCTTTAGCCGGACCCTGGCGATAGCTGTACGAGAGCTGTGTGGCGGAGAGCGTCATGTCCGTGCGGCGTCCTTCGCGCCGAGAGCTGGACGACGCCGGATGAGAGGTCTCCTGGCTCACGGAGTCTTTGCCGATTCGGGTTGTCTTCCCGCGTGACGCGCCTGAAGGCGCGTCCTACGAAATCTCGTAGAGCACCCTTCAGGAGTGCCACCGCAGTGACGTGCGACCGAATCTCTCCGCTTACAGTGGCGGGACCGCGTGGGCTTCGCACCCACTTCCCTGTTCACCCGGCTACAATTGAAGCCGGGTTTGATTGTCCCTGTTTGGGCTGGAAAATCAAACCCGGTTTCTTTTTCACATGAAATCGCGCCTTCAGGCGGCCGGATTGGCCGCAATCGACGAGAAGCTGCAGGCTGGAGAACGGCTCACGCTCGAGGATGGCGTGCGCCTGTTCGACGCGCCCGACCTCCTCGCCGTCGGCTGGCTCGCGAACCGCGAGCGCGAGAAGCGCCACGGCGCGCGCACCTACTTCAACTACAACCTCCGCCTCGAGCCGACAAACGTCTGCGAGGCGACCTGTCTGTTCTGCTCTTTTTCGCGGCTGCAGGCCGGGATGCCCGAGGCCTACACGATGTCGCTCGAAGAGGCGTGGGACAAGCTTCGACGGCGTGCGAATCAGCCGCTGACCGAGCTGCACATCGTCAACGGCCTGAACCCGCACTTGCCGTTCAGCTACTACACGGATCTTCTGCGCGGCTTCAAACGGATCCGTCCCGGCATTCATCTCAAGTGCTTCACGGCTGTTGAGATCGCGTACTTCTCAGATTTGTACGGGATGACCGACGAGCAGGTGCTGCGCGAGCTGATCGATGCCGGCCTCGACTCGCTGCCCGGCGGCGGCGCCGAGATCTTCGCCGAGCGCGTGCGCCGCAAGATCTGCCACGACAAGGCAGACGCCGATAGATATCTCTCCATTCACCGGCTCGCCCATCAACTGGGGCTCAAGACCAACGTCACAATGCTCTACGGGCATATCGAGACGATGGAGGAGCGTGTCGATCACATGCTGCGCTCGCGCGCGCTGCAGGACGAGACCGGCGGCTTCCAGGCGTTCATCCCTCTGGCGTTCCATCCCGACAACAACCAGATGCGCAAGCTGCCGGCGCCGAGCGGAACCGACTCGCTGCGCGTCCACGCCGTATCGCGGCTGATGCTCGACAACATTCCGCACATCAAGGCGTTCTGGATTGCGACCGGGCTGGAGGTGGCGCAGACGTCGCTATGGTTTGGCGTCGACGATCTCGACGGGACCGTGCAGGAAGAGAAGATTTACCACATGGCTGGTTCCCCGACGCCCGAGGGAATGACCACCACGGCACTGACACGCCTCGTCCGCGCTGCCGGCCGTGAGCCGCTCGAGCGCGATACGTTTTACAACATCGTCAACGTTCCCCAGGTTTCCGAGCCCGCGACACTGCACGCCTGACGCGTTCGTAGGTTCCCCTTCACTGCCAGGCGGCGTGAAGCCCCGGTCGTCCGATTCCCCTTAGCCCCTCGTGTTGTCGAAAGGAGCCCAGGGATGTGTCGACCCCCACGGACACTCGTCGGGACCCTCTTGCTGTTGGTGCTGGGATGCGGGAGTTCCTCGACTCCGGCTGCTCCCACGGTGACGACGCCGATTCCGGCTCCGAGCCCTCCGCCGACGGGGACGCCAGTCTCAGCGCTGAACCGGATCTTTGTGCCGTTGCCTGCACCGCCGCCGCCATCGGCTGATCCGCTCGTCGGGCGCTATGCGCTTGATGTCGTCATCGAGCCTGCCGCGGCTGAGCGATGCGAGACTGTACCGGCGCATGCGAAACGTCGGACGTACTCTGCGGACGTCCTCAATCACGGAAACGGTTATGTGGTCCGGCTCTACGAGGCCACGTTCCTCGCGGATATCAGTCCGGGAAACGGCATCGGCTGTGCCGATCTCCGGTTGCCGGGGACCGGCATCTGTAATCAGTTCCTCATGACGCCTGCCGGTGGATCAACACTCTCCGTGACCATGTCGAATGATGACGATCGGAGGGGCGCCCAAATCTGGGAGGTGTTGACCCAGGAAGACCGCTTACTCGAGATTGGAGGCAACGCCAATGCGGTGGCCCAGAATGGAAAAATCGAGGCCACAGGGAGCGGGGGTCTCTGGTGGGGGAATGGACTACCTGCCACCGACTCCGCTGTCTGCCTGGGTGATATTCGCCTGAGTTTCACGCCATTTTAGGGCGGGCAACCGCCCCGGCTATCGTCCGCCGCCGCCAAACGTTATAATTCAGACAGTCCAAATCCCACGGGGCAATAGCCGGCTGAGGGGTTTGGGCTTTTTCACGTCCGGAGATTGCGAAAAGTTTCACAATGTCACACGGACGTGACCGGAGTGCAGGCTGCCGATGGGCTCAATCATTCCGCTGCTGACCGAGTTCGAGAAGGACCACATCTCCGAGCGTCAGGCGCTCCCCGAGAAGTACCTCGGCCTGTCTGACGTGGAGATGGACGCCCGCATTGCCGCGGCTCGCGCGACGCTCGGCAAGCGGCTCGTCATTCTCGGCCATCACTATCAGCGCGACGAGGTGATCAAGTTCGCCGACTACACCGGCGATTCGTTCCGCCTCGCACGCCAGGTCGCGAAGCATCCCGACGCCGACTACATCGTGTTCTGCGGCGTCCACTTCATGGCCGAGAGCGCGGACATTCTCTCCGCGCCGCATCAGCAGGTGATCCTGCCGGACCTTGCCGCAGGCTGCTCGATGGCCGACATGGTCGATCCCGATCAGCTCGAGACGTGCTGGGAAGAGCTGCAGCAGATGGGCATCCCCGGCATCGTGCCGGTGACCTACATCAACTCGGCCGCGTCGATTAAGTCGTTCGTCGGCGAACGCGGCGGCACCGTCTGCACGTCGTCAAACGCGGCGGCCACGATCAAGTGGGGATTCGAGCGCGGAGAGCGGATTCTCTTCATGCCCGACCAGCACCTCGGGCGCAACACCGCCTACAAGCTGGGAGTGCCGCTCGATCAGATGGTCGTGTGGGATCCCAACGAGATGTTCGGCGGCCTCGATCCCGAAGACGTCAAGCGCGCGAAGATGATCCTCTGGAAGGGCCACTGCTCCGTGCACGAGCGTTTCACCGCGAAGCAGATCGAGGCCGTCCGGAAGCAGCACCCGGGGATCCGCGTCATTGTCCATCCCGAGGTGCCGTGGGATGTCGTTCAGGCGTCCGACGACAACGGGAGCACCGAGTACATCCTGAAGACCGTTCGCGAGAGCGCTCCGGGTTCGGTATGGGCCGTCGGCACCGAGGTGCACCTGGTCAACCGGCTAGCGCACGAAGTGGCGCCGGACAAGACCGTCGTCTCGCTCGACCAGTTCGGCTGCCTGTGCTCGACGATGTTCCGCGTGTCGCCGAACCACCTGCTCTGGATTCTCGAGGAACTGGTCGAAGGCCGCGTTCCCAATCGCATCGTCGTTTCCGACGAACAGAAGCACTGGAACAAGGTCGCGCTCGATCGGATGCTGTCTATTACGTAGCGTCCGGCTTCAGCCGGACCAAAAACATGCGCATGCGCACACGACTCCTCATCGCGCTCGCCGTCAGCCTTTTGCCGGCCGTCGTTGCTACGGGCCAGACGGCCTCAGGCCCGCTGGCCCCGGCTTTGCGCACTCACCTGCAGAACGAACGCTTCGACATCATCACGTCGATCCGGGGCCTGCCACTTGGGGTGCGCGATCGGCTGATGCCGATGTTCGGCGGCACGCTCGACATCGCCGAGCCGGGAGCCGATTTTCAGAAGGCCGGCGTGGCGGTCAATCGACAGCTCCCGAGCCGCCGGATGATCGCAGCCGGGTGCTCGAACGATTTCCATTGCCTGGTGTATTACGAGCGCGGCGGCGGTACATCCACATGGCATGTGCTGCTCTTTCGCTGGACGCCCGATGCGACTCAATTCGAGTGGGGCGGTGCCGCACCTGGCGGCTTCAAGACGATTGAGGACGTTCGCAAGGCGCTGCTGTCCGGAGCGATCAAGACTCACACCGGTCCCTGGTAGACGGACCTTACTCCGCATGCGGATCGAGCTCGACGATGTATCCAGAGCTGAGGTGCTCGCGTTGCTCGAGGAGCATCTCAGGAACATGCACGAGCTGTCGCCGCCCGAATGCGTCTTCGCTTTCGACGCGAGCAAGTTACGGGCGCCAGACGTCACTCTCTGGACCGCATGGGAAGACGGGGCCTTACTCGGTTGCGCGGCCCTGAAGGAGCTGTCGCCATCCCAGGGCGAAGTGAAGTCGATGCGGACACCGGCGCGCCTTCGCCGGCAGGGGACAGGAAGAGCGCTGCTCAATCACCTCCTTCAGGTGTCCCGTCAGCGCGGATATCGTGAGCTGTTCCTCGAAACCGGCAATCACCCGGCATTCGCGCCGGCGCAGACGCTGTATCGCAGCGTCGGCTTTCAGGAGTGCGGACGCTTCGGTTCCTACCAGGACAACGGGTTCAGCGTCTTCATGCACCTGAAGCTTCAGGACTGACGCTATCTCTTCCGTTTATTCGCGCCAGTTCGTGGTGTGAAGTACCATCGTCCGGTTCGAGCGGATCCGACGATCCGCTCCTTCGGAGGACGAATGGCGCACGAACTTCCCCCGCTCCCGTATGACCACGCCGCGCTCGAACCGCACATCGACGCGCAGACGATGCAGATTCATCACGGGAAGCATCATCAGACGTATGTCACCAATTTGAACAACGCATTGCAGCACCATCCCGACCTGCAGGGCAAGACGGTCGAGGATCTCTGCAAGAGCATCAACAGCATTCCGGAAGCCATCCGCACCGCGGTACGCAACAACGGCGGCGGGCACTGGAACCACAGCATGTTCTGGAAGTGGATGGCGCCGAATGCCGGCGGCGCGCCAACCGGAAAGGTTGCCGACGGGATCAATGCGGCGTTCGGCAGCTTCGACAAGTTCAAGGAAGAGTGGGCGAAGGCCGGCGCCGGACGCTTCGGCAGCGGGTGGGTGTGGCTGCTCAACGACGGTGGAAAGCTGTCGATCGCCAGCACGCCGAATCAGGACAACCCGCTGATGGATGGGAAGAAGGCGGTTCTCGGCCTCGACGTCTGGGAGCACGCCTACTACTTGAAGTATCAGAACCGCCGCCCCGACTACATCGGCGCGTGGTGGAACGTCGTCAACTGGGCCGAGGTCAACAAGGCCCTGTAACCGGCATTCGTAGCGTCCGGCTTTAGCCGGACATCACAGACGCGGGCGCGATGAACAACTGTTCTTCGCGCCCTTTTCTTGTACGGAAGCAGCCATCACGATGGCGCACATCGTGCGTAAGCGGAATCCCCCGACGCACCGTATATCTTTGTGTTCTCGCGCGAAAGCCGCGCATTTCGGCACCGTGCCCTATAATTAAGCTCTACCGCATGAATCCAACGGATGTCGGGAATCCGACGTACTACCACCGTGTCGTCGATTGCCAATGGGCGTGTCCGGCGCATACCAACGTGCCGGAATACATCCGGCTGATAGCCCAGGGACGATTCACCGACGCCTACCTCCTCAATCGCGAATCGAACGTTTTCCCAGGAATTCTTGGCCGTACGTGCGATCGGCCCTGTGAACCTGCCTGCCGGCGCACGCGCGTGGACGGGAAGCCAGTGGCGATCTGCCGCCTCAAACGCGTGGCCGCCGACCATCGCGACGAGGTCAAACACCTGCTGCCGACGGCCCCGGCGAAGAAGAACGGGAAGAAGGTCGCGCTGATCGGCGCGGGTCCGGCGTCGCTGACGGTAGCCAACGACCTGATGCCGCTTGGTTACCAGGTCACCGTATTTGAGAAGCTGTCGAAGCCCGGCGGCCTCATGCGGATCAACATCCCCGCCTTCCGCCTCCCCGAGCAGGTCCTCGACGAAGAGATCGGCTACATCGTCGACATGGGCGTTGACATCC
>Ga0247825_10000536_pt1 | contig 24066 bp, 24 predicted proteins | sample 13C_Vanillin_Day_FD_194413 | JGI IMG/M metagenome (GOLD analysis project Ga0247825, IMG submission 194413) | Soil microbial communities from agricultural site in Penn Yan, New York, United States - 13C_Vanillin_Day48 | ecosystem: Environmental > Terrestrial > Soil > Agricultural land | place...
AGCCAGATCGCGTTCAACACCTGCAGGCTGGTCGCGGTGCTGATCTCGCAGCGCATCGTCGGCGCCAAACAGTTCAAGTAAAAGCCATGACACAGAGGACACAGAGGACACAGAGGATTGATAGTTTTCATTTTCAGCACCCTTCGTGTCCTTAGTGTCCGCACTTTTTATGTCCTGCAGAGCACAGAGAAAGAACACGAAAGATCAAAATTGCTCATGTTCAATCTCCTCTGTGTCCTCTGTGTCCTCTGTGTCTGCGCTTTTTTACGTCCTTTTAGTTGAAAGCTAATTTATGGCAAGCAAAAAACTTTCTCTCGACCGTCGCAAAGTGGCGGCAGATATTCTCAAGCAGCGCGGCACGGCGCTGGTGGTGGCCGGGCTCGGCGCGCCGTGCTGGGACTGCGCCGCGGCGGGCGACCACCCGCTCAACTTCTACACCTGGGGCGGCATGGGCGGCGCCGCGATGATCGGAGTCGGTCTCGCCCTCGCGCAGCCGAAGCGCCGCGTGCTGGTCATCACCGGCGACGGCGAAATGCTGATGGGACTGGGATCGCTCGCGACGATCGGCGCGCAAAGGCTGGGCAACCTGGCCATCGTTGTCATGGACAACGAGCGCTACGGCGAGACCGGGATGCAGATCACTCACACCAAGCTCGGCGTGGACCTGGCCGGTATGGCGAAATCGGCAGGATTCCGCGCCGCCGGCACCGTCTATACGGCCGCCCAGATGAAGTCCTGGCTGCCGCGCATCCTGCGCCAGCCTGGTCCCGTGTTCGTGGACGTTAAAGTCACGACCGAGAAGGCGCCGCTGGTGCTGCCGGTGCGCGACGGCCCGACGCTCAGGAACCGCTTCCGCGAGGCGCTGCTCGGTCCCGCCGCCTACGCGTAAGCGCGCCGATCAGGCGCGCCGGCGTTATTCGGCGGGAATCTTCGCCGCCTTGATGACCTTCGACCACTTCTCCACCTCGGAGCGCAGCAGCTTGCCGAGCTGCTCCGGCGTCGACGTTCCGGGGTTGACGCCCACCTTCAGGAGCTGAGCGCGCGTATCCGGGTTCGCCAGCGCCTTGACGATGTCCTGGTTGAGGCGCGTGATGACGGCCTTCGGAGTGCCGGCCGGCGCGAACAGCGCGAACCAGATGCCGAACTCGTATCCGGGCACGCCGGACTCCGCTACCGTGGGCACATCGGGCATGGTCGGCTCCCGCGCGGCGCCGGTGACCGCGATGATGCGCATGCGCCCGGCCTTGATGTGAGGCACGGAGGTCGGGAACGCCGGCATGGAGAAGTCGACCTGATCGGCCGCGATGGCGATCATCGAAGGCCCGCCGCCCTTGTACGGGATGTGATTAAAGCTCACTCCCGCCGAGTACTCGAGCAATGCCATGGCCAGGTGCGCCGCGCTGCCGACGCCGGCGGACCCGTAGTTGATCCTGCCCGGCTGCTTCTTCGCGAGCGCCAGCAGGTCCTGGATGTTCTTTACCGGGAACTTGTTGTTCACGACAACGGAGTTCGGCGTTTCGCCGAGCTTCGACACCGGCGCGAGGTCCTTTATTGCGTTGTACGGGCGCTTCGGATAGAGCGTTTCATTGAACGCCAGGCCCACGTGCGGAACGAGCAGCGTGTAGCCGTCAGCAGGCGCCTGCGCGGCGAGCGCCGCGCCGATGCTCCCACCCGCGCCCCCGCGATTGTCCACGACCACCGTCTGGCCCAGCGCGTCCCCGAGCTTCGCGCCAACTACCCGGCCCAGCAGGTCGCTGGTGCCCCCCGGCGCAAATGGCACGATGAGGCGTATGGGGCGGTCAGGATACTTCTGCGCGCCAGCTGCGGCGCTGAATACGATACCAAGCAGGAACAGGACGACGACGGCGCGCGACTGGGTCATGCGTTCTCCTCGATGACTTCGTTTATGCTTGTGCCGCTATCGTAGTCCGCGCGCACCGCTCTCGGCAACCCGCGTTACGCGGCCGCACCGCCAAGCACGTCAGCCCCCAACCTCGCGGCGGCCACCCGCCGCCATCTCACGTCGAATGGCCTCGTAGTTCCAGCGTGGCGCGACGAGCTGGATGAAATCGGGAATGAAGCGCCGCAGGTAGATATCCCGGCGCAGGCTGACCGTCATCACGCTTTTCGGGAAGAGATGCGTGACGTCCACGACGCGCAGCCCGCGGTCCACATCCTCATCGAGGGCGAGTGTCGGAATCACCGCGATGCCTACGCCTTCGGCCACGTAAGCCTTGATGATATCGGAGTCGATCGCGCTCACTACGAGCTTGGGTTGCAGCCCCTTCGCGCGGAACGCCGCGCCGACGATCTGGCCGCCACGCTGCTTCGGGTTGTAGCCGACGAGCGGGTAGCGCGCGATATCGGCCAGCGTCACTTTCCGCTTGTGGGCGAGCTCATGCCCGACCGGCACGATCAGGCTGCGCTCCACCGCACTCCCCGGCAGCAACACCAGCTCCGGGCGCTGCGCGCGCACCTCGGTGCTGATCCCGATGTCCGCCTCGCCTTCGGCGACCAGCCTCAGGATGTCGTCGGGGTCGGCCTGCCGCATGTGCAGGCGCACGCCGGAATAACGCAGCGCGAATGTCTTAATCGGTGTCAGCAGCGTGTAGCGCGCATGGAGATGGCTGGTCGCGATCGTGAGCTGCCCGCCCTCCTCCCGGCTGAACTCCGCCGCAATGCGCCGGACGTTCTCGGCTTCCGACAGCGCCCGCTCGGCTGCCGCGAGGATTGCGCGTCCCGGTTCGGTGAACCCGATTATGCGGTTCTTGCGGCGCGCCAACAGCTCCACGCCCAGCTCGCGCTCGAGGAGCTGGACCTGCCGGCTGACGCCGGGCTGCGAGGTGCTCAGGACCGCGGCCGCGCCGGAGAGATTATTGGATTGGCGCGCGATCTCGCGCAGGATTCTCAGTTGCTGGAGCGTCATGGCCTATCATATCAATACAGCATGACAGCATACAAAATTATTCTTTTACGGCATGATCGAGCGAAGCTAGCATGGCGCCAGTCAATCTTCCGGAGGAGTCCCAGCAATGTCCGCCCATTCCCTGAAGGAACGCCCGATCACCGTCAAGAAGCTGGCCAGGCACCTCGGCGCCGAGATTGGCGGCGTGGACCTTTCCCAACCGTTGAGCGACGACGACTTCGCGAAGATCTCGAAGGCCTTCTTCGACAACCAGGTCGTGGTCTTCCGCAACCAGAAGATCACGCCCGAGCAGCAGACCGCTTTCACGCGCCGGTTCGGCGTGCTCGAGCAGCACGTGCGCAAAGAACATCGCCTCGAGGGTTATCCCGAGATCCTGATCGTCTCCAACGTCTTGAACGACCAGGGCAAGGCTATCGGCGTCGAGGATGCCGGCCGTTTCTGGCACAGCGATCTCTCCTACAAGCAGATGCCCAGCCTGCTTTCGGCGCTCTACGCGCTCGAAGTGCCGGTGAAGGACGGTGTCGTGCTGGGCCACACCAGCTTCTCCAGCACCACCGCGGCATACGATGCGCTGCCGGAGGAACAGAAGAAGAAGCTGGCCTCCATGAAGAACGTCCACAGCTACGTCTACTACCGTAACCAGAACATCCAGGCGCAGAAAGCCGAGCAGGCGCAGGGTGACCGCGCGGTGCAGGAGCACGTTCTGACCCCCGAGCACCTGGCGCAGGTGCCGGACGCGGAGATGCCGATCGTGCGCACGCACCCGGTAACCGGGAAGAAGGGCCTCTTCATCAACGAGGCGCACACCTCGCACATCGTGGGCCTGCCCAAGGCGGAAAGCGACAAGCTGCTCAAGGAGATCTGCCAGCACATCATCAAGCCCGAGTTCCGCTACGAGCACCAGTGGCAGGCGGGCGACCTGCTGATGTGGGACAACTGCGCGCTCCAGCACAAGGCCAATTTCGACTACCGTCTGCCGCTGCGCCGGGTGATGCACCGGACGACGGTTCGAGGGACCGCCCCGTTTTGAATATCAAGCGCGCAGTTGCGGCGAGGGCTAACATCGGCTTGCCGATGTTATGCCGTCGCCACAACCTCAAAAACAGCACAACGGCCGCCGGAACCTCGAACCGTCGTCGGTCGTTTGCGACAACCAGGGTTCGCGGCACCGCGCCGTTCTAGAAAAATCAAAGCCACCAAGCCGCCGATGAACGCCATCCCTCATCCCTTCCCCTTCTCCCCAAGGAGAAGGGGAAGATCGAGCCTCCCCTCTCCACTCGGGAGAGGGGCGGGGGTGAGGGAATCGAACACCGATATATATGTGATTCTTGGAATAATAATTATTTTTATCGGCGTTAATCGGCGTTTATCTGCGTCTAATTCTGCCCCCAGTCCTTAAAGGTAGTTACTCTGTATGAGCAGCTCCCAGCCGCCGTTGCTGGAGAACGCAACGCGTGATCTCGCGGCGTTCGCCGCGCGCCTCAAGTTCGACGATATCCCGGCCGCTGCCGTCGAGCACATGAAGGACTGCGTGCTCGACAGCATCGGCTGCTGCCTGCATGGCGTGACGCTGCCGTGGACGCGCAAGGTGCAGGAGATGGTGCTGGCGGAAGGCGCCGCACCGGCCGCCTCGATCTTCGGCGGCGGAGGAAAGACTTCGGTGTCGCAGGCGGTGCTGGTCAACGGCACTGCCGGGCACGCTTTCGAGCTCGACGATATCCACAAGGAATCCATCGTCCACCCCGGCTCGCTCGCCCTGCCGGTGGCTGTCGCGCTGGCCGAATCCGCCGGCAAGGTCAGCGGCCGCGACCTCATCACGGCCATGGTCGCCGGCTATGAGGTCGGCACGCGCGTCGGCAACGCGGCGACGATGAGCCTCTTCCTGCGCGGCTTCCATCCGCAGGGCACCTCCGGCGCGTTCGTCGCGGCGGCGACCGCCGGCAGGATGCTGGGCCTCAACCCGGAGCAGATGCAGCACACGCTGGGCATCGTCGGCTCGCAAGCTGGCGGATTGATGGCCGCGCAGGAAGGCGCCATGGTGAAGCGCTTTCACTGCGGCCGTGCAGCGCAAAGCGGCGTCTACTCCGCCCTCCTCGCTCAGCGCGGCTTCACCGGCATCACCAATGTGCTCGAAGCGCCCTACGGGGGCTACCTGAGCTCGCTTTCCGACAAGCCCGCGCCCGCGAAGCTCACCGCCGGGCTGGGCACCGTGTGGGAAACCGCCAACGTCGGCTACAAGCCGCATGCATCGGTCACCAGCATCCACACCGCGCTCGATGCGCTCGCCGACCTGATGCGCGAGAACAAGCTCCGCGCAGACGACGTCGCGCGCGTGGACGCCGGACTTTCCCACATGACCCACGTTCACTGCGCCTGGAAATACGAGGCGCAGGGCGTCACCGCGGCGCAGATGAATCTCTACTACGGGCTGGCCGTGATCGCGCTCGACGGCGCGGCCTTCGTGGACCAGTACCGCGAGGACCGCCTGCGCGATCCGCGCATCTTCGACTTCATCAGCCGCATCGACGCGCGCGTCGATCCCGAGATCGAGACGATGGGCCCCGCTTTCCGGCACGCCGCGCGGGTCAAGGTCGAGACCCGGGACGGTCGCGCGCTCGCGCGCGAGATCCTGCATCGCCGCGGCAGCCCGGAGAACCCGCTCAAGCCCGGCGACATCGAGTACAAATTCCGCAATGTCGCGCGCAGCGTCCTCTCACCGCGCCGCCTCGAGCGAGTGGTCGAGCTGTGCCGCACGCTGGATAATCAGGCCAGTACCCGCGAGCTGATCGAACTGCTCGCAGCCCCCGCAGGCCAGGAATAAACTGTCACTTCATCACTGCGTCACCTCGTCACCTGACAACCATGAGCGAAGCGAATGCATTGATGACGGCATGGACCCACGTCCCGCCGCAGCACGAGGAGGAATTCAACGCCTGGTACGACACCGAGCACCTGCCCGAGATCGTCGCCCTGCCCGGCTTCGTGCTCGGCCGCCGCTACGCCTGCGATGGCGCGACGCCGAAGTACCTGGCCTGGTACGACGTCGCGGACGAGTCGGTCGAGCCGGGGCCCGACCTGCAGCGCTACGTCGCGCAGCCGACCGCCTGGTTCCGGCGCGTCGCCGGCTTCCTGCAGCACCGCGAGCGCATGAATTTCCGCCTGATGTGCGATGTCGGCGAGAAGCCGCGCGCGGACGCGCCCTGGCTCTACATCGTGCACACCGACATTCCCGATCGAATCGCCGACGAATACAACGACTGGTACGACCGCGAGCACCTGCCGCGCCTCGTCACCGTGCCCGGCGCCGGACACGCGGTCGTAACGCCGTGCGCGCAGCACGCCGGGCCGCGCTACCTCACCGCCTACGAGCTCGCGGCTTCCGAGGTCTGGGAAAGCCCCGCCGCCCACCAGGCACGCAAGACGGCGTGGACCGAGAAGATGCGATCGCTGTTTCAAAACACCCGGCGCAGCATGTGCCGGCTGATTTTGCCTGGCGTGCGCCACGGGCAAAATCGGTGACGGGTGACAAGTGACGGGTGATGGAAACCAGCTTGTTGTCGTTCGCGTCCAGGAGCGCGACGCGGGGCGCGTGGCATACGTAACCGTCAATGCTCCCGAGCGCAGGAACGTGCTCGGTATCGCGGGCAAGAAAGCGCTGGCGGAAGCCTTTGGCAAGCTCGCAAAGGACGGATTGCTGCGCGTTGCGGTGCTGACGGGTGCCGGGGAAAAATCCTTCATCGCCGGCGCCGATCTGAAGGAGATGAAGGATCTCAAGCCGAAGGGCGCGCGGGAAGAGCACACCTGGACCCATCGCGCGTGCGAATCCATCCGCTCCCTGCCCGTTCCCGTCATCGCACGCATCAATGGTGATTGCTTCGGCGCCGGAATGGAGCTCGCCGCGTCCTGCGACATGCGTATCGGCGTCACCAGCGCGGCCTTCGGCATGCCGGAAGTGCGCTTCGGCATTCCCTCCGGCATGGAAGCCTGCTTGCTGCCGCAGTTGATCGGCTGGGGCAAGACGCGCGAGCTCGTCTACACCGGGCGCCACATCGACGCGGCCGAAGCTTACTCGTGCGGCTTCCTGGAACACGTGGTGGAGCCCGCCAACCTCGACGCCGGCGTCGAAAGCTGGGTCTCCGCGATCCTGCTGGCCGGACCGCGTGCAATCCGCCTGCAGAAAAAGCTGGTCCGCGACTGGGAACGCATGACCATCGCCCAGGCGGTGCAGGCCGGCATCAATGCCTGCGTCGAGGCGCGCAGGACGGATGAGCCGAAACGGCTCATGGCCGCTTTTCTTGAGCGCAAGAAAAGCGGGAAGGCGTGACATGATATTGCGTGACGCGATGCGGCGTGACGTGATAATGCGTGACGTGATAATGCGAGCCTGGCTTCGCACGCAATGCATTACCATGTCACGCTTCACTACGTCACGATTCACCATGTCACGCCGCATCACGCCACGATGTATCTCTTAGAGCACGACGCCAAGGAGCTGCTCGCGCAGCACGGCATCTCCGTGCCGCACGGACGCCTGATCGGCCGCAACGACACGATTGACCGCCACGTACTGCCGCCGGGTCCATGGATGGTCAAGGGCCAGATCGCCGCCGGTGGCCGCGGCAAGATCGGCCTCGTCAAGAAAGCGGAGTCGTGGCAGGAAATCTCCACCCAGCTCCAAGCCATGCTCGGCGCGGCAGTCGGCGGCGGCCTCGTCGGGGCGGTGCGCGTCGAGCAGCAGGTCAAGGCGGCGCACGAGGCCTACATCGGCTTCCTGCTCGATGCCGCGAGCGGCGGAGTGCGCGTCATCCTGTCCGATAGCGGAGGCATGGACGTCGAGCAGGTTCCGCGCGACCGGATCCATTCGGCAGTCGCCGCGCCCGAGGTTCGCGACCTCGTGGAATGCGTCAGGAAGCTGGCGGTCAACCTGCCTGGAGACATCTCGAAAGCCGTGGTCGACGCCGGCGAAAAGCTCGTCCCGGCCTTTCTCGAGCTGGAAGCGGTCCTCGTCGAGATCAATCCTCTCTTCGTGCTCGAGAGCGGCGGCTGGATCGCGGGCGACGCCAAGGTCATAACCGACGACAACGCCCTGCCGCGCCAGCGGGCGCTGGAGTCCCTGGTCAAGACGCGCGTGGCGGACTATGCCGACGTCGCCCGCAAGCACGAGCATGGCTTCGATTACGTCGAGGTGGACCCGGCGGGAGAGATCGGCCTGCTCACGACCGGGGCCGGCCTGTCGATGATGCTGATCGACGAGCTGCGCGCGGCGGGCCTGAAACCGTTCAACTTTCTCGACATCCGCACGGGTGGGCTGCGCGGCGAGACGAAGCGCCTCACCCAGGTGCTGCAATGGATCGGCGCCGGAAAGAAAGTGAAGGTGCTGCTGGTCAACATCTTCGCCGGTATCACCGATCTCGGGGAATTTTCGCGGCTGCTGGTCACCGCGCTGGAAACAGCGCACGTCAGGATGCCGGTAGTCGCCAGGCTTGTCGGCACCAACCTGAGCGCTGCGCGCGAGGTACTTGCGCCGGCCGGCATCCCGCTGCACACGGACCTGGATGCAGCGCTCGATGCCGTGCGCAAGCACCTCGGGAAAGGTGACGAATAATGGTGACGATTAAGGGTGACGAGATACGGGTGACGGGACTTTTGCAAAAAACGCGAAGCCAGTCTCGCGTCACCCGTATCTCGTCACCCGCATCTCGTCACCCGTATCTCGTCACGAGTCAGCAGCAATGATCAACCCGCGCATCGATCGCAGGACGCCGGTGATCGTGCAGGGCATCACCGGGCGCGCCGGGCAGATGCACAGCCGGCTCATGAAGCAATATGGAACGAATATCGTCGGCGGTGTATCTCCTGCTAAAAATACTAATAATATCAATGAGTTCGATGTTTTTCCGGACTGTGCGGCCGCGGTGGAGGCAACCGGAGCGAGAGCAAGCGTGCTGCTGGTCGGTGCATTCGACTTGCTGCGCGCCATGGAGGAAGCGATCGCGGCCGGCATTCGCTATCTCGTCACACCGACCGAGGGCATGCCGGTGCACGATGCGCTGAAAGCGTGGAAGCGCTGCCGTGAAACGGAAACGATCTGGATCGGCGCGTCCACGCCGGGCATGGCGATACCGGGAGAAGTGAAGCTTGGCTTCCTCCCCGACGACTCGCTGAAACCCGGGCCGCTGGGACTGATGTCCAAGTCCGGCACGCTTTCCTACGAATCCGGCTATCGCCTCGCGCAGGCCGGTGTCGGCGCCTCGGTCTGGATCGGCGTGGGCGGCGACCCCGTGAAAGGCACGCGCTACGCCGACCTCGCTCCCTTCTACGCGTCGGACGCGCAAACGAAAGCGCTGCTGATCATCGGCGAAATCGGCGGCAGCGAAGAGGAAGAGTTCGCCCAGGCGCTTACCGCCCACAAGTTCGGGAAACCGGTATTCGCCTTGATCGCCGGCCGCAGCGCGCCCGCGGGCGTCACCATGGGCCACGCCGGCGCCCTGGTGCACGGCAGCCACGGCACCTACGCCGCCAAGCGCGCGGCGCTCGAAGCCGCCGGCGTGACGGTGTTCTCTTCGTTGAACGAAATGGTCGCTGGCATCCGTTCAAAGTTGAAGTGAACCTCCAACCGCAGGGCACGCAGAGAACGCGGGGGACACCTAAACCAGTTGTTTTCGCCGGAATTCCTCCATGTCCGCCGCGGTGAGCGGCATAGCGAGCGATTGAAGCAAATCTCCAACGGCTGAGGACGCTGAAGGCGCAGGGAGAATCGAACAGGCTTCGTACATATTCTGTCTGTTCTCCTCCGCGTCCCCTGCGGTGAGTGGTTATTGGCTGTGGCAGAATGGCCCATCCCTTATGGACCCGATCCCGAGGAGCGCACCATGAACGTCGCCGCCGATCCCTACGAACGCACCGAAGTCCGCGACGGGATGCGCATCACCTGGCACCAGCGGATCGTGATGGACGACGGGCTCGTTGTCCGCGCCGATGTATACCGCCCGGTCGGCGACGAGAAGTGCCCGGTGATCCTCACCTACGGCATCTACGGCAAGGGCCTCGCCTACCAGGACGGCTATCCCCTGCAATGGGAAAAGATGGTCGCCGACTATCCCGAGATCCTCAAGATGTCGAGCAGCAAGTACCAGAACTGGGAGACCACGGACCCGGAATGCTGGGTGCCTCACGGCTACGCGGTGATTCGCGTGGACTCCCGCGGCGCCGGCTGGTCGCCCGGTTTCATGGATCCGGGGTCCGCGCGCGAGACCCAGGACCTGTACCAGTGCATCGAGTGGGCAGGCACGCAACCGTGGTCCAACGGCAAGGTCGGCATGCTGGGCATCTCCTACTACGCCAGCAACCAGTGGCGCGTGGCCACCATGCACCCGAAGCACCTGGCAGCCATCATTCCCTGGGAAGGCCAGAACGACCGCTACCGCGATTCCGGCTACCACGGCGGCATCCTGTGCCAGTTCCAGGAGCGATGGGCCAAGCACCAAGTGGTGAACATCCAGTACGGCCGCGGCGACAAGGCCAAGAAGAACCCCAACACCGGCGAATCGGTCGCCGGGCCGGTTACGCTCTCCGAGGAAGAGTTGGCGAAGAACCGCTTCGACGCCTACGAGGAGCTGAAGAAGCACCCCTTCGACGACGAGTGGCATCGCTCGCGCTCGGCGGATCTCTCGAAAGTAAAAGTACCCCTGCTCACCTGCGCCAACTGGGGCGGCCAGGGCATCCACCCGCGCGGGAATTTCAACGGCTTCATCGAGACACCCGAGTCGACCCCGAAATGGCTGGAAGCGCACGGCGACTCGCACTGGTCGCTGTTCTCCAGCGGCTACGGCGTCGCCCTGCAGAAGCGCTTCTTCGACCATTTCCTCAAGGGAGAGAAGAGCGGCTGGGACAAGCAGCCGAAGGTGCACCTGAACATCCGCCACCCCGGCGAAAAATTCGTGCTGCGCGCGGAGAAGGAGTGGCCGCTGGCCCGCACGCAATGGACAAAGTTCTATCTCGATCCCGCGAACAAGGCGCTCTCCGCGAAGCCACTCGCGCAGACAGGCAAGATCGAGTACGAGGGCCTGGGCGACGGCGTGACGTTCTGGATGCCGCCGCTCGAGAAGCCGATGGAGATCACCGGCCCGATGGCGGCCAGACTCTTCGTCTCTTCCTCCACCCAGGACGCCGATCTGTTCCTGATCGTGCGCGTGTTCGACCCGGCAGGGAAAGAGCTGACCTTCATGGGCTCCACCGACCCCAACACGCCGATCGCCAACGGCTGGCTACGCGCCTCACACCGGCGGCTCGATCCGAAGCGGAGCAAGCCCTGGCGCCCCTTCCATCCGCACGACCGCGCCGAGCCGCTCACGCCAGGGGAGGTCTACGAGTGCGACGTGGAAATCGTGACGAGCTGCATCGTGGTGCCGGCCGGCTGGCGCGTCGCGCTCACTGTCCGCGGCAAGGACTACGAGTACGAGGGCGAGCTCTCGGAGTTCGGCAAGAAGTTCCACTACGGGACGCGCGGCACCGGGGGTATGACGCACAACGAGCCCAACAGTCGCCCGGCCGATGTCTTCGGCGGGAAAGTCACGCTGCACGCCGGTGGCGCGCGGGAGTCTTACCTGCTGCTTCCGGTTATCCCGCCACAGGCGGGATAACGGTGACTGATGCTACGTGACTGATATTGCGTGACTGATGAGGCCTGATTGATAGAGCGGTACGGCCCAGTCACGCAGTAACAGTCACGACTGATCAGTCACGCCGTTTCAGTCCCGCTACTGACGAGAGCGAAGGTCGGCGTCAGTGACCTCGCCCATAAAGGCGTAGCCGGTCTCGGCCACACTGCCCGCGCCGATGTAGATGCCGATCACCTCGAGCGGCTCGGTCTTGCTCGTGTTGTACAGGAAGTGCTCGACACCCTTCGGGATGTAGTGAACGTGGCCGCCGCGCACCTCCGCGCGGTCGGGCCCCGCGCCGGCGATACCGCGGCCGCTGATGACGTAGTAGATCTCCTCGCAGTTCTCGTGCTTGTGCTTCTTGTGAACCGCGCCCGGATTGAATTTCGCCCAGAACAGCGCGGTAGAGCTGCCGCTATGCCGGCCGATCGGCATGCGGAAGTCGGTAATGCCCCAGCCATCCTTCGCATCCATCTGGAGCGGCTTCACGTCCGCGACGTTGACCAGCGTGCCGGTGCTGAACTTCTTCACGCGCGGAATCTTCAGGTCCGCCTCGGTCACGTTGCCGTGAAACTCGTAGCCGGTATCCTTGACGTCCTTCGCGCCGACGTAGAAGCCGATGACGAGCCCCTCCTCGTCCTTCGACTCGTTATGGAAGAAATGCACCGAGCCCTTCGGCATCAGGCGACAATGCCCGGGTCCCACCTCGGTGCACTCGCCGCTCTGCCCGACCGTGCCGCGGCCGCTGAGGTACACCGCGATCTCGTCGCAGCGGCTGTGCGAGTGCTTGGCGTGCGTCGAGCCGGGCCGGAAGATGGAATGGAAGATGGTCGTCGAGCTGCCGTCCTTGCCGGTGATCGGCAGGCGGAACTCGGAGATGGCCCAGCCCTCCCCCTTCTTCATGTTTTCGGGCTGGACGTCGTCCACGTGCACCAGCGGGTATTTGAGGGGCATGGCTTTGCCTTCTATTCGTGACGTGATACTGCGTGACCTGAACCAGCGTGACATGGTAATGCGTGACGTGAAACTGCGCGGCGGAACCCGCGTCGAAAAAACAGGCGCCTTCCTGTGTCACGCTTCATCATGTCACACCGGTTCAGGTCACGCCCTTTCGCGTCACGCCTAATCAAGCTTGGCGCCGGACAACTTGATCACCCGCTCGTACTTGTCGTAGTCCGACTTGAGCAGCTTCGCGAACTCCTCGGGCGACATCGGCTTCGGGTCGAGCGTCTGGGCGCTCAGGATCTTCGCAGAGCCCGGATGATCGAGCGCCTTGCGGATCTCCGCATTCAGCCGATCCACCAGCGGCCGCGGCGTCCCAACCGAGACGAACGCGCCGATCCAGGCCACGAACTCGTAGCCGGGAACGCTCTCGGCGATCGCCGGAACGTCGGGATACTGTTTCACACGCTTGGCCGAGGTCACGCCCACCGCGCGCACCCGCTTCGAATCGATATGCGGGATGAGCGAGCCGATGGTCGCGGTCATCGCCTGGGTCTCGCCCGAGGCGAGCGCGATCGTAGCCGGTCCGCCGCCCTTGTACGGAACGTGGATCATCTTCGTGTTGGTCGTCGAGTTGAGCAGCGCCATGGCCAGGTGTACGAAGCTGCCGCTGCCCGAAGAACCGTAGACGACCTGTCCCGGCCTCGCCTTGCCGAGCGCGATGAATTCCTTCGTGGTCTTCACCGGCAGCGAGGGGTGGACCACCAGCATGCCCACCTGCACCGCCAGCGCGGTCACGCCCGTGAAATCCTTCAGCGTGTCGTACGGCAGCTTGCGGTAGAGATGCGGGTTCGCGACGTGGGTGGCGGAGTGCACCATCATCGTATAGCCGTCCGTCGGGCCTTTTGCCACGAAATCGGCGCCGATGGTGCCCGAAGCCCCGCCGCGGTTCTCGACCACGAACTGCTGGCCGAGGTTCTCCGACAGGCGCTGCGCCAGTACTCGGCCCACGACGTCATTCGCCCCGCCCGGCGGCCAGGGAATCACCACGCGCACCGGCTTCACCGGGTAGTTCTGCGCGAACGCCGCGAACGGCACCAGGGAAATCGCCGCGGCTAGCGCCACGCCTGCCAAAGATACTTTCAATTTTTCTCCTCCAGTTGCAATTGGTTTTCTCTCGTCACTCATCACTCGTCACTCGTCACTCAATTTTAGCGCCGGTCAGCCTGATCAGCTTTCCGTACTTTTCGTAGTCCACCTTGAGCCGCGCATTGAACTCGTCCGGTGTGCTGGTCCACGGGTCGAGCGCCTGCGCCTCGAGCTTTTGCACCACGTCGGGCAGCGCGAGCGCCCTGTTCATCTCGGTGCTCAGCCGCTCGATGACGGCTCGCGGGGTGCCGGCCGGCACGAACATGCCGATCCACGGACTCATCTCGTAGCCTGGCACGCCGGATTCGGAAATGGTCGGCACGTCAGGCAACTGCTTCGTGCGCTTCGCAGATCCGACGCCCAGCGGCTTCAGGCGGCCGGCCTTGATCTGGTTGATCACCGTACCAATGGTCGCGAAGGAAACCTGCGTCTCCCCCGCCACCAGCGCCGTGACCTGGGGAGCGCCGCCCTTGTACGGCACGTGCACGAGCTTGATGCCCGCCATCGCGGTCAGCAGCGCCATCTGCAGGTGCGGGGCGCTGCCGTTGCCGGAGGAGGAGTAAAGAACCTGTCCTGGCCGCGACTTCGCGAGCGCGATGAATTCCTTCGTGGTCTTCACCGGCAGCGAGGGATGGGCCGTAAGCGCGCCGGGCTGCGCCGACATCAGGCCGACGCCGGTAAAGTCCTTGAGCGTGTCGTAGTTGAGCTTGGATCCGTAGAGATGCGCATTGCCCATGTGCGTGGTCGAATGGACCATGATGGTGTAGCCGTCGGCCGGCGCTTTCGCGACCAGCTCCGAACCGAGCACGCCGGAGGCGCCAGCGCGGTTGTCAACCACGAACTGCTGTCCCATCGCTTCGGACATCTTCTGAACCACGACGCGCCCGACCATGTCGTTGGAACCACCCGGCGGCCAGGGAATCACTACCCTCACCGGCTTCACCGGGTACTGCTGCGCGCTCGCCACGCCGGCGAACAGCGCGCAGCAAAGGAGGATGGCGAATGGCGGATGGCGGAAGGAAAACCGGCTCGTCGTTTGATTCTCAGCCCTGCTCACTCAAGCTCTCCCCTATCGGTCTGCGCCCGCAACGCAGCGGGCACGCCATTATGAGGGGCGCCGACGCCGCGGTTCAACCTGTCGCGGTCGGATGGTGGACGTACAGAAAACCGGCGGCCCTCGGGCCGCCGGCGCTGCACCTTGCAACTTGTAGCTTGAGGCTTGTAGCTGATTTCCTAGTCAATCTTCGCCCCGGAAATCTTCACCACCTTTTCGTACTTGTCGTAGTCCGACTTCAGGCGCGAGGCGAATTGCTCCGGCGTCATGGGCATCGGGTCGAGCGTCTGCGCGGTGAGCTTGGACGCCACGCCGGGATCGGCGAGCGCCTTGCGGATTTCCGCGTTGAGCTTGTCCACGGCCGACTTGGGCGTTCCTTTCGGAACGAACGCGCCCACCCAGGCGGTGAACTCGTAGCCGGGGATGGTCTCCGCGATCGCCGGCACGTTCGGGTACTGCGTGGTGCGCTTGTCCGAGGTCACCGCGATTGCGCGTACCCGCTTGCCCTTGAGGTTCGGAACCACGGAAGCGATGGTGGCAATGATGGCCTGTACTTCGCCGGACGCGATCGCGATATTGACCGGCCCGCCGCCCTTGTAGGGCACGTGCACCATCTTCGTGTTGGTCATCGAGTTGAGCAGCGCCATCGTCAGGTGCACGAAGCTGCCGTTGCCGGAGGACCCGTACACCACCTCGTTGGGATGCTTCCTGCCGAGCGCGACGAACTCCTTGACGGTTTTCACCGGGAGCGAGGGGTGCACGACCAGCATACCAACCTGCCGCGCCATCGCGGTGATGCCGATGAAATCGCCGAGCGTGTCGTACGGCAGGCTCTTGTAGAGATGGGCGTTGGCGATATGGGTCGCCGACTGCACCATGACGGTATAGCCGTCGTTGGGGCTCTTGGCGACGAGGTCGGCGCCGATCGTGCCCGCAGCGCCGCCACGGTTCTCGATCACGAACTGCTGCCCAATGTTCTCCGAGACCTTCTGGAACACGATGCGGGCGGTAACATCGTTCGATCCGCCCGGCGGGAACACGACGATCACCCGCACCGGCCGGGTCGGATAGCCCTGCGCGTAGGCCTGCAAGGGAATGCACAGCGCCGCCAGGACGAACGGCAACAGACCGCTGAGAAACCGCTTCATATCTCTCCTCCTTCGTTGTATGTTTTAGGGTGGCGGGCGCCGGGCGCCGCGGAACGGCGCACAAAACCTGCCACGACCCCATTCCATCACATGTTGGACGCATCTGTCGAGCCGATTGCAGCAGGCGTCTCGAACGAAAAATGGAATTGATACATGGCGTTACCGCTGGAAGGCGTCAAGGTGCTCGACCTGAGCAACATCATGGCGGGCCCGTACTGCACGATGGTGCTGGGCGACATGGGGGCCGAGGTCATCAAGGTCGAAAATTTCCCCGAGGGCGACGGCTCGCGCCGCTTCGACCCGAAGGTGAACGGCGAGAGCTACTGCTTCGCAGTGCTCAATCGCAACAAGAAGAGCCTTGCGCTCAACATGAAGGACCCGCGCGGCAAGGAGATCTTCCTCAAGCTCGCGGCGAAGGCCGACATAATCACCGAGAACTTCCGGCCCGGCGTCACGCGCAAGCTCGGCATCGACTACGCGGCGATCGCGAAGACCAATCCCGGCATCATCTACGCGTCGATGTCGGGCTTCGGCCAGACCGGCCCGTACGGGAAGAAAGGCGGCTTCGACATCGTCGCGCAGGGCATGTCCGGCATCATGATGATGACCGGCTACCCCGGCGGCCGGCCGGCCAAGGTCGGCATCGCGATGAACGACATCTCGAGCGGCGTCACGGCGCTCTACGGCATTCTCGGGGCCTACATCAGCAAGCTGAAGAGCGGCAAAGGCCAGTACCTCGAGACCTCGCTGCTCGAGGCAGCGCTGGCGTGGACGCACTGGGAATCCGGCGCCTATTTCGGCGGCGGCGAGATCCCCACCGCGACCGGCACGCGCCACCGCCGCTCCACGCCGTACCAGGCCTACAAGACGCAGGACGGCTACGTCACCGTTGGCGCCAACAACAAGAAGCTGTGGGAGAACTTCTGCAACATCACCTGCGGCAAGCCCGAGTGGCTCACCGATCCACGCTTCGGGGACCTGCCCTCGCGCATGACGAACATCGACGTGCTGCAGGAAGAGATCGAGAAGGTGTTCGCGACGCAGCCCACCGCGCACTGGGTCGAGAAGCTCGACGTGGCGGAAGTGCCGGGCGGCCCGGTCTACACTTACGAGCAGATCCTCGCCGATCCGCACATCAAGGCGCGCAACATGGTCGTCGAGTACGACCACCCGGTCATCGGCCGCGTGAAGTCCATCGGCCTGCCGATCAAGTCCACCGGCGAGCTGACCCAGATCCGCCACGCCGCGCCCTGGCTCGGCCAGCACTCGGCGGATACGGCGAAATCGATCGGCTACTCAGACAAGGAGATCGACGCGCTGTTCGCGGAAGGCGTCATCTATAACCGGCTGCGGGAAAAAGCCACCGCCTGAACGCCAAGGGAAAGGCGGGACATGAAGACCGAACATCGACTTTCCGCACGGCGGGGGTCATCCCTCATCCCTCATCCCTCATCCCTCGGTTGCCCCAGATATGTGTAGGGCACTGGCCTATCTGGGGCAACCCGTCCTCCTGGACCACCTGCTGTTCCAGCCCGACTCGGCGCTGGTAAAGCAGTCGTTCATGCCGAAGATGCTGCACATGCTGAACCTGGCGGGCTTCGGCCTGAAGGCGTGGGACCGCGGTTCGTCTGAGCCGTTGAAGCCGTACAGCTATTCGTCCACCTCGCTGCCGGTCTTCGACCGCAACCTGAAGGCGCTCGCGGAGAAGATCCATCCAAGCTGCGTGCTCGGCCACGTGCGCGGCGTTGCCTACAACACCGAGGTCGAGATCTCATTGCAGAACGTGCACCCATTCCAGTTCCGCGGCATACGCCTCGCGCTCGCTCACAACGGCGACCTCGCGCGCGTGGGCGAGATGAAGCCGCTGCTGCTCGAGCACATTCAGCCGGACATCGCGGGACTGATCCACGGCACCACCGATAGCGAGTGGATCTACGCCCTGATCGTCTCGCAGCTCGCCGATCCCGCCGGCGCGTGCAGCGCTGACGAGCTGGTGCGAGCAGTTGAGAGAGCCTTGGGCATCTTGCGCAAGGTCCGCGCCCGGCTCGGCATCGCCACCTCCTCCTCGGTCAACCTTTTCCTCACCACCGGCGAGCAGCTCGCCGCCGTGCGCTACTGTTTCGACTACGGCTGCTACCGCACCGAGGATCCCGCGAAGGTGCATGAAGCCAACCTGAATTTCCTCAGCCTGTGGTACACCTCGGGCAGCGAGTACGGCTACCACGACGGCGAATGGAAGATGATCGGCGGCGCCGACACCGCCGACTCCATCATGATCGCGTCCGAGCCGCTCACCCGCGATACCTCGACCTGGCTGGAAGTGCCGGAGTATTCGATGATTTACGCGGACACGCGGTCGGGACGGCCGACGGTCGAGATCCACTATCTCGACTAGCATGGGCACGACTCAAGGCCCGATCGAGCCCGGCCGCGCGGTCGAATCCGGCGCGCCAGTGCCGAGGGCATCGACCCCCTTTCTGCCCGCCCTCGCCGCGCTGCTGATCCCATTAGCGGCTTTCGCGTTGTCCTGGCTCATCGCGGGCAGAATTCCCTTCGCCGTGCCGACCCGCGAATGGGGCACGTGGTTTTTCATGGGGCCACTGCTCGGTGTCGGCGGAATCGCCGGCATGGTACTCACCTTCAAGGCATTCGCGCGCGGCAGCCGCACCGCGGCCGTGGCCGGGTTCATTCTGAATGCGGTTCTGATGTTGACCGCCTGGGCGGGACTGTTCGGCTAGGCATGGGTCGCGTGGACCGGCGCATCGTCGATTATCATCTCGACGCGAAGAGCGACTGGGTCGCCGTCCTCGAATGCGGCCACTTCCAGCACGTGCGCCACGACCCGCCCTGGATCAACCGTCCCTGGGTCGCCACGCCGGAAGGACGCGCATCCATGCTCGGCCAGGCGCTCGCCTGCAGGAAATGCGACGACAATGTCCCGCCGGACCGCAAACTGTAAACTGTGCCGGCAAAGGAGAGTCCTATGAAATATCAGGGCAGCTGCCACTGCGGAAAAGTCCGCTATGAGGCGGAAGGAGAGCTGAAGAACGCGATCGCGTGCAACTGCTCGATGTGCCAGCGCAAGGGCTCGCTGCTCTGGTTCATCCCCCGGGATGCGTTCCGCCTGCTGACGCCCGAGTCGGAGACCGCGGAGTACACGTTCAACAAGCACGTCATCAGGCATCGCTTCTGCAAGACCTGCGGCATGCATCCGTACGCGGAAGGGGTGGACCCGAAGGGAAATCGCATGGCGGCCATCAACATCCGGTGCCTGGAAGGCATCGATCTCGCTGCGATACCGGTGAAGGAATTCAACGGACGGGCAATTTAGTGACGAAAGCGGGCAAAGGCGGCTGGAAGCGCTGCTCGCGCGGGCACAGCTACCGCGGCCTCGCCTTCTGCCCGGTTTGAATGCCCGGTCGTTTCCGGCGGGTCGCCGGAAATTCCGGACCGAAGCGCAACAAGAAGCGATCCACGCCATGACAACTCCGCGCATCGTCAATAACCAGGAGACCGCCGAGTATTTCTTCGACGAAGGCTGCCATATCACCGAATGGTGGAACGCGGCAGAGGACGAGGCGGCATCGGTCGCGCGCGCCCGGGTAGACCCTGGCGTCACCACTCGCCTGCATCGCCTCCAGGGCATCACTGAGCGCTACGTCATCCTGCAGGGCAATGGCCTCGTCGAAGTAGGAACGCTTGCTCCCCAGGCCGTCGGGCCGGGCGACGTTGTCGTCATACCGCCGGGCGTGCCACAGCGCGTGACGAACACCGGCGGCTCCGACCTGCTCTTCCTGGCGGTCTGCACGCCCCGCTTTACGCCAAGTGCATATGAGAACCTCGATTGCAACAGCGAATAGCCGCACCGACGGAACGCTCCGCAGTCGGGCCTGTCTTTGAGAGAGTGCCCGTGAACGGAAGGAGCGCCCCGTCGATACGCTGCTCGATGCCGTCCAATGGCCGGCGATGGTCGTGACGCTGGTTGCCGCGTGGCTGGTCGCGTCCCAGTCCCGGCGCAAGCGCAGTTGGGGATTCTGGTGCTTCGTCGTAAGTAACGTCCTGTGGGTGGTGTGGGGCTGGCACACCCAGGCCTACGCGCTTATCGCACTGCAATTCGGATTGTTTGGCCTGAACCTGCGCGGAGCAAGCAAGAACGAGCCGCGCCAGGGTTCCGCCTGACCCCCCTGCGCCGGGCGGCGCGAAGTCAAGCGGCGGTGGTATAGAGGGTGCGCGCCCGCGTCAGGATCCTGCCAGCCGTGCGCGGCATGTTGAGGCTCAGCCAGTGGAGGATGGTCTGCCCGGTCGGCATCTCGGCGCGCGGCTTGTGCCGCCCCGCGAGCGACTCGAGCATCATCACGGAGGACGTGTCCAGCACCTCGCGGCTGGCCTGGTTCACCGCTTCGTCAAAGCGGCGATAGTCGCGCGCGGGAATCAAATGCGTGTGTGAATTGCACACGGCCTCGAATGCCCCCCTGTACACGGCGCAGTCCATCAGATCGACGCGATACCCGCACAACAGCGCGAACGACCCCGAGCGGGCCAGTTCGCCCCAGAGCTTCTCCAGTTCGACGGCCGCATCGCGGCGGTTCTCGCTCCAGAGTATGTCCGCCATTTCGGCGAATGCCCGGATGCGGGAAAAACGCCGCCGCAATTCGGCAATAACGTTGCCGACCATCTGGCGGTGGGCGCCATGGCCCGGTGTGTCGTCCTTCAGCAGGGCCGCCAGCATTTCGTCCGCGTCGTAGCTGGTAACCTGGCCGCACCCCACTGCTGCCGACAGGTCCGCGCCGAGCGCTTCGAGCCGGATCACGAGCGCAGCCCAGTGGGCTTTGCGCATGATCAGCACTACGCCCTCATCCCGCTGTAATCCCGCGCGGACGTAGTGACCGACCGCCTCGAGCAGGAACGATTCGTCCTGGTAGGTCTGGGCGATGTGGTCGTTACTGCCGGGGCTTTCCAGCAGCTGCTGCCATGTGGATGGGTGAGTCACCTGTTCGCCAGTTGCAGTGTGCGGTAGCGAACAGATGTTAAGCTTCGCGCGGATAAATGTAAACATTTGATTTTATTGAATTTGTAGCTCTTCTGCTACATCCTGTCACCGCCGACCCCCTCGAAATGCGCGCATTCGGGTGCAATGGCCGCAATTCGTTTTTTGACGACAGTTTTTTCTCAAAAAAATGACCGGCTGTTTCGGCCGGTCATCGTGATTCCGTTTCGAACGGACTGCGGCGTTTCGCTCAGTTCTCTCCCGCTGCCTTCACGCCCTCCACGACTTTCAGTCCCGGCCGGCCCGGCGTCGCCGGCTTCAGCAGGTTGTCGGTGAAGTGAAGGTACTCCGGCCCGAGCTCGGCGATGGTGTTGACGCCGAGCAGCGCCATCACGCGGCCGATTTCCTCGCGGTAGATCTCGAGCGCCCGCGCGGCGCCTTCGTAGCCGTGCGCCGCAATGCCATAGAGCGTGGAGCGGCCGACCTGCACCGCGTGCGCACCGAGCGCGAGCGCCTTGACGACGTCACTGCCACGGCGAAAGCCGCTGTCCACCAGCACCGTCGCGCGCTTGCCGATGGCGTCGGCGATCTCGGGCAGCGCTTCCATCGGGGAAATGATGCCGTCGAGGTTGCGTCCGCCGTGGTTGGAAACGACGACGGCGTCCGCGCCGCAGTCCACCGCCTTCGAGGCGTCCTGCGGGTGCAGCATGCCTTTCACGATCAGTTTGTGCGGCCAGATCTTGCGCATCGCCTTGAGGTCGTCCCAGGAGAGTGAGTCGGTGCGCAGGCTCGAGCGCCCCATCGGGCCGGCGGTGATGCGCGCCCGCACGTCGGTCGGATAGTTCTGGTAGCGCGGCATGCCGGTTGTGACCAGGTAGCGCGCGAGCACGCCGAACATCCAGCGTGGATGCAGCATGACGTCGGCGATGTTCTTCGCCGTGAACGTGAACGGGATGGTGAACCCGTTGCGAATGTTGTACTCGCGGTTGCCGGCGTGCACGCCGTCCACCGTCACCACCAGCGCCTTGTAGCCGGCGGCCTTGGCGCGCTCGACCAGCTTCTGCGACAGCGAGCGGTCGGGCCACATGTAGAGCTGGAACCACAGCTCCCCGCCCGCTTCGTCCGCCACTCGCTCCATCGCAGTCATCGACCCTGTCGCAAGCGTGAACGGAATGCCAGCCTCGCGCGCCGCTTTCGCCAGCGCGATCTCGCCCTCGTACCACAGCAGGCCCGCGGTGCCGGTCGGCGCAATCACCATCGGCATCTTGTGCTTCACGCCGAAGATGGTGGTCTCCAGGCTGCGCCTGGAGACGTCCACCAGCGTGCGTGGCTTGAAGCGAATACGATCGAATACCGAGCGGTTATTGCGCAGCGACACCTCGTCCTCGGTGCCGCGGTCGCAAAATTCGAACAACCCCTTGGGCACGCGCGAGAGCGCCTGCTCCCGCAGGTCGAAGATGTTATAAGCACCCAGCTTGCTGTCTGCCATTTGGACTCTCCACTCGACTGCTGTTCGCAGTGTAGCGCCGTCCGCTCAAAGCTCAAAAAAAAAACGAGGGGCGCTGCCCGCGCGCCCCTCGTCCCTTGCTACTTGTGCCTTGTCCCTTCTTCTTATTGGGCCGTGGGCTTGAGCCCGGCTTCCTTGACGACCTTGATCCAGCGGTCGTAATCCTTGCGGATGCGGTCGTTGAACGCCGCTGGCGCGCCGCCGCTGGGAAGCATGCCGTCACCTTCGAGGTTCTTCTTGACGGCCGGATCCTGCAGCGCCTTGTTGATGGCCGCATTCAACCTGTCAATGATGGGCTGCGGCGTTCCGCGCGGCGTCATCGTCCCGAACCAAAGCACGACCTCGTATCCCGGCACGGTTTCCGCGATGGTAGGCGTGTTGGGCATCGTGTGCCAGCGCTTGGCGGTCGTCACGGCGAGCGCGCGCAGCCTGCCGGACTTCACGTGGGGCGTGACGGGCAGCAGACTGCCCACGATCACCGGCACCTGCCCCGACAGCAGATCGGCCATCGCGGCGCCGGTGCTCTTGTACTGGATGGCGACCATCTTGATCTTGGCCATGCTCGAGAACAGCTCGGTGGCGAGGTGCGTGGCCCCGCCGGTGCCGGTCCCCGCATAGCTCAGGCCGCCCTTCGTCGAGCGCGCGAGCGCGATCAGTTCCTTGGTCGTCTTCGCCGGCAGCGACGGGTGCAGGGTCAGGACGAACGGCGTGTAGCCGAACTCCGCCACGGCCACGATGGAGTTGATCGGATCGAACGCGGGTTGCTGCACGGCGGACGTCGCCGCGAAGCTAGCCGACATCATCATGATCACGTAGCCGTCGGCAGGCGACCGGGCCGTGAGCTCCATGCCGATCAGCCCGCCCGCGCCGCCGCGGTTGTCCACGACGAACTGCTGGCCGAGAAATTCGGAAAGCTTGTTCGAGAATACCCGCGCCGTGATGTCGCTGCCGCCGCCAGGGGCGAACGGCACGATCACGCGGACCGGCTTGGAAGGATATTGCTGCGCCAGGACGGCCGGGGCACCGGTCATCATGCCGGCACAGAGCAGGAGCGACGAGATCGCCGCGGTCCTGAACTTGAATTCTGTCTTCATTATTAACTCCTCGTAAGAAAAATTTAGGTGTGAAAGAAGTCGGATTATCGCACAGCAGTGCCCCTGATGCCCTGCTGCCCTTCCGCCATCCGCCATCCGCCTTACGCCTTACGCCTTACGCCTTACGTCTTCAAGATGTTCGGCAATCCTGAGCGCCAAGCGCCTGCTGCAATTCTTCCACCTGCTTCTTCTCCTGCCGGCCGCCGCGGATGCGCGCCTGGCTAATCAGGCGCGTCAGGTGATTGTTGGTGCGGGAGAGCGCCTGCAGCAGCTCCTGGTTGACGGTCTCCTGGAAGCGGGCCGCGAGGCGATCCTTGCCCCGGAACAGGCGCTCGAACGCGGCGGAGCCGATTTCCAGGAGAACGGAATTCTCGCGCGCCGCGGCGCTCATGCTGTGCGGCTGGCCTTCGATCAGCGCCAGCGTGCCGCACAGCCGTCCCGGCCCCAGTATGCCGATGCGATGGCGCCGCCCGTTGCGGGCGCCGGCGATCTCGATCGCGCCGCGAATCACCACGTAGCAGGCCGTGCTCGGATCGCCTTGCCGGAACAGCGCGTGTCCGCGGTCCAGCTCCATCACCTGCGCCAGCTTCGCGAACTCG
>Ga0247825_10000537_pt1 | contig 24065 bp, 17 predicted proteins | sample 13C_Vanillin_Day_FD_194413 | JGI IMG/M metagenome (GOLD analysis project Ga0247825, IMG submission 194413) | Soil microbial communities from agricultural site in Penn Yan, New York, United States - 13C_Vanillin_Day48 | ecosystem: Environmental > Terrestrial > Soil > Agricultural land | place...
CCCAGGTGGTCCTCAGCCACCAGTTCGAGTCCGGCGCGCTGGCGGTGACGACGCAGGCCTACCGCCACGACTATCACCGCATCTGGCGCAAGGTGAACCGATTCCGGGGCGTGGACATCGCCAGCGTGCTCGCCGATCCCACGAGCGCGCGCAATGCGGTCTACTACGGCGTCCTCACCGGACAGCTCGACAGCTCCACGCCCGGGGAAACGCTCCTGATCGGGCCCAACAACCGTGCCTTCGTCTCGCAAGGGCTCCAGAGCCTGGCGCGGTGGACGACGGAGACGGGCCCCCTGAAGCACAACCTGGAAGCCGGGTTGCGCTATCACTTCGACAGCATCCGCCGGCTCCACACCGAGGACGGCTTCCAGATGGTAGCGGGCCAGCTCGTCCCGGAGGGTGGCCCCACGGCCACCACCGCCAACAACCGTGAGTACACGCACGCGGTCGCGCTCCATGTCACGGACGCCATGAGCTGGGGACGGCTGGTGGTGACGCCCGGTGTCCGGCTCGAGGTGCTGCGCTCGCAGTCCGCGGACTATCTCGCGGAGACTCGCCAGAGCGGCAGCCTCGAGGTGGTCCTGCCGGGTCTCGGTGTCTACGGCGCGCTCACGAAGTCACTGGGCCTGTTCGCCGGGGCGTACCGTGGCTTCTCTCCTCCCGCGCCTGGCCAGGGGAAGGAGGCGCTCCCCGAGGAGAGCGTCAACTACGAGGGCGGCGCCCGGTGGACTCGCAGCGGCGAGCGCTTCGAGGTGGTCGGCTTCTTCAACGACTACTCGAACCTGACGGACATCTGCACCTTCTCCAACGGGTGTTTGAACGAGAACCTGGATCGTCAGATCGACGCCGGAGAGGCTCGCATCATGGGCGTGGAGGTCTTCGCGGAGAAGACGTTCCGGCCGGGTGGTGGAGTGACGTTCCCGGCCTCCGTGGCCTACACCTATACCCAGACGGAGCTGCTCGAGGCCTTCCGCTCGGCGGATCCACAGTATGGCATGGTGCAGGCTGGGGACGAGATGCCCTACGTGCCACATCACCAGCTCTTCGCCACCGTGGGCGCCGAGTCTGCACGAGGGGGCATCTACCTGAGCGCGACGTTCGTGGACTCCATGCGCGAGCAGGCTGGCCAGGGCGAGGTGCCACCTGGACAGAAGACGGGTGCACTGCTGACCTTCGACCTGAACGCGAGCTGGAACTTCGCGAAGGAGGCCGAGCTCTACCTCAGCGCTCGGAACCTGCTGAACGAGCAGGTCGTCGTCTCTCGCCGCCCGTACGGCGCCCGGCCCAACGCTCCTCGTACGATCCTGGCAGGCCTGAAGTACTCGTTCTGAGCCGCGCTCCCCGCAGGCAGTGCGACATCGTTTCGACATCCCCATGTCATGCTGTGGACCGTCCCACTCCTAGGTTGCTACCTTCAGCGGGCCACCGAAGGGAGAACCTCATGCGCTGGTGCCACGCGGGACCGGGAGTTCTGCTCCTCATGCTGCAAACGGGCTGCCCCTCTGGGTTCGGCAAGGACGGCCGGATTGATCGGGCTGTTCACCAAGACATGCTGGAGATCACGCGCAAGCACTGCACTCCCGAGGACTACGACCGGTTTTGTGGCGGCACCAAGAAATACACTGAGGAGTGCCGGCAAAAGTGCGGAGGATGAACTGGCGTGTGACGCTCGCTGTTCTCACGGGCCTGCTTCTCACCCTGCCGCTGACGGCATTGCTCCACGCCGCGCTGCGGCCTGAGGTACCTGAAGCGGGACCGCGCGGCAGAATGGTCAGTCCCCTGCTGGATACGGAAAGCCGCACTCGACTGAGCACCTACCGCCGCGACTGCGGGCTGAGCTCGGACTGCGAACCTCCCCTCGGCTGTCTGACGGACACCCGGCTCCTGACGCAATATTGCACTGACAGCCAGTGCGTGACAGATGCGCAATGCCCGAGTGGTCAGACTTGTCGTTACCTTGCAACCACAGGCGATGGGCCACTGGTGAGGTTCTGCATCCCCACTGGCAAGCGCCAGGAAGGCGAGCGGTGCCTCAGGGTTCCCGCTGACCAGGACTCGGCGTGTGCCGCGGGGTTGGTATGTGGCGGTCAGCTGGGCTGGTGTGCACGGCCGTGCCGCGACGATGCCACGGCTTGTCCTCGCGGCTTCTTCTGCGCGGACACTGTCCCAGTGCCAGTATGCCTCCCCACGTGCGAGGCCCATGGGTGTCCAGGCAGGCAGGAATGCATCCGCCATGAGGAGGAGGCCTCTGCCTGCGCAGAGGTGTACGGAACCCACTGCCAACAGTTACCCTGTCCCGAAGGCCGCGCTTGCGAGGTGCGCGATGCGTCAGCGCATCCAGGGAAGGTATGGATGGAGTGCGTCGAGCGATGCGGCGAAGGTTTCCCTCCGTGCGCTGCCGACATGATCTGTGACGGCTGGCAATGCAAGCCTGCCTGCGATCCCCAGGACCCGAACCCTTGCGGCAAAGGCTACCAGTGCAGTCAGCGCAGCCCCGAGAGTCCTTTTGCGTGCCAGCCCGATTGGTAGGAGATCCGGCCAGACCAACCCATGGCGGTGCGTCGGACCTCCCCTACCTATCAGGTCCACCAAATTGCTAATGGGGCAAGCCAGCATATAAAGCCTCTCCATCCCTCTCGGAGGCTCGAATGCCGGAGCTGGTCTTCTTTCGACGTGGCGAGGAAGTGCTCAAGTTCACGCTCGGCCAGGAGCGCGTGGTCCTTGGCCGCGGCGAACGCTGCGATGTCGTCATTCCCGACCCTGACATCAGCCGCCAGCAGGTAGCGCTCTCCTACGATGGGAAGACCTGCCACTTCGAGGATCTCTCCGGCAAGGGCACTGTCGTCGCCGGCAAGGAGCAGAAGAGCGGCGAAATCCCGGACGGCGCGGACATCGCCCTGGGCCGGTGGCGCGCGGTGTTCCGAGAGCGCAGCAGCGGCGAGACCGAGGGCCCCACTGGCGTGGGCCGGAAAACGGATGTGCAGGAGCGGAGCGCCATGGACCAGGAGGCCCAGCCCGCCCAGCTGCGCGTGAAGCAGGGCAGCACCGAGTTCCTCCATGAGCTCAAATCCGAGAGCTTCACCGTCGGCAAGGATCCGTCCAACACCATCGTCGTCCAGGATCGCTTCATCTCCAACCGCCACCTGAAGGTGACACGCAAGGAGAACCTCTTCCATGTGGTGGACCTCAACTCCACCAACGGCACCTACCTGGGCACCGCCCGCATCTTCGAGGTGGAGGTGCCGCTGAACACCGTGCTGCGGATCGGTGAGACGGAGCTCATCCTCGAGCCCGTGTCCCAGGGCCGCCAGGACGGCTCCTTCCACGGCATCATCGGCAACGATCCCACCGTGCGGAACCTCATCGATCTCATCGAGCGGGTAGCCCCCTCCTCCGCCGCCGTGGCCATCCTCGGCGAGTCCGGTACCGGCAAGGAGCTGGTGGCCAAGGCGCTCCACGCCTGCTCCACGCGCGCGGACAAGCCCTTCATCCCCGTCAACTGCGCCGCCATCTCCAAGGAGCTCATCGAGAGCGAGCTGTTCGGCCATGAGAAGGGCGCCTTCACCGGTGCCCAGGCCTCGCGCCGCGGCGCCTTCGAGGAGGCCCACGGGGGCACCCTCTTCCTGGATGAGATCGGCGAGCTGCCGCTGTCCCTCCAGGCCAAGCTGCTGCGCGCCCTGGAGAACGGAGAGATCAAGCGCGTGGGCGCCAGCCGCCCCATCCATGTGGACGTGCGCGTGCTGGCCGCCACCAACCGCGATCTGCTGGCCGCCTCGCGCGAGGGCAAGTTCCGCGAGGATCTCTACTACCGGCTGTGCGTCATCCCCCTGCTGCTCCCCCCGCTGCGCAGCCGCCAGGGAGATCTCGCGCTGCTGGCTGACAGCTTCGTGCGCCACTACGCCCCTCGCGGCCAGACGCTGAAGCTCACCCCCACCGCCGTGGAGAAGCTCCAGAAGCACATCTGGCCCGGCAACATCCGCGAGCTGCGCAACGTGGTGCACCGCGCCCTGCTCCTGCGCAAGGGCCCTCAGATCGACGCCCCCGACATTACCTTTGACCAGGAGTACAGCCGCGAGCCCACCGGCGCCGCCAACCTCTCACTCGACATGCCCGAGGGGCTCAACCTCGAGCAGATGATGGAGCACGTGCAGCGAGAGATCGTCATGCACGCCCTGCGCCGCTACAACCACAACCGCGAGCGCGTGGCCAAGGAGCTGGGCCTGGCACGATCCACCCTCTTCAAGCGCCTCAAGGAGTGGGGCATCTCCAAGCCGGGCGAGGATCAGGAGTAGGCGCCTCACCGACATAACTCAGTGCGGCAAGGGATTAGATCCTTTGGGTTCCTCGTCCGTTTCATGCCCCAAGCCCCTTATGCGGGGGCCACAGGAGGCATGCCATGGTCGCCGGTGTCGCCGCGCTACCCCCTATCTCGCAGCTTTACCGTCAACATCGCACACGGGCGCTGGCCATCGCGCGGCGGATTGTCGGAGACGCCGATGACGCGGAGGACGTGGTGCAGGACGTGTTCACGCGGCTGGCCCGCAAGCCCGAGGGTTTCACCGGCCGGGCGGCGTGGACCACCTGGCTGCACCGTGTGATGGTGAACAGCAGCATCAACTGGCTGAGGGCCCGCAAGCGGCGGGAGAAGCTCAGCCATGAGCCGCAGGAGCCCACCTCGCCCGAGGCGCAGGCCGTGGGCGAGGAGATGCAGCGGCACTTCGGGGATGCGCTGAAAGAGGTCTCCGAGCTGCAGCGTCAGGTGCTGTGGCTGCGCGAGGTGCGCGGCTTCAGCTACCCGGAGATCTCCCAGGTGCTGCGCATCCCCGAGGGGACGGTGAAGAGCTCCCTGCACCGCGGGCGCGTGCGCGCGCTCGAGGTGCTGGAGGAGCGCGGGCAGCGCCCGTGAGGTGATCCCCGCCTCTGTTACGGGGGCGGGGGCGGGATCGTCACCGGGACGATGGCGGTGTTGTTGTCGAGCGTCACCTCCTGAAGGGCCCGGGACGTGTTGAGGGTGACCTGGATCTGGTAGTCCCCCGGCGCCACGTCCGTGATGTCCAACCACTGGCAGTCCAGCGTGTTGCCGTAGAGATCGGACCAGCCGCGCTGGATGCCCTGGTTTTCGCAGTCGAACTCCTTGGAGCACTGCACCGCAGGCCCTTCCACCACCCGCTGCGTGTCCTCCATGCAGTAGGCCTGCTTGCGGCCGTTGAGCACGGTGCGTCCCTGCGTATCCAGCAGGGCGTACGAGGCGAAGCCGCTGAAGTGGAAGTGGCCATGGCAGGGCGAGAAGGTGAACAGATCCGGCCGTTCCGCTGGGGGCGGCACCGTCATCGTGGCGAACCCCTGGTTGATCGCCTCCACGCTGAAGCGCAGCACGCGGCGGTTCCCCGTGCCCGTCACGCACTCCTCCACCCGCGCGCACGAGTTCTCGGTGACATAGACGTTGTCGAAGAGGATCTCGTCCTTCAGCCGGTTCTTGTCCACGACCAGATCCGGCAGAGGCCCATTGACGGGGTGGCACACGCAGTCCGAGCCGCAGAACTCCGTCTCTGCACAGCCCGGCGAGCACGAGGGCTTCATGTGATTGCACTCGGGGAAGGACTGGCACAGCCCGGTTGCAAGGACGCACAGCTTCTCGTCGGGGCAGAAGCCGCACTGCCCGCCGCAGCCGTCGTCCCCGCACTCCTTCCCATCGCAGCTGGGCGTGCAGGGGTTGGGCAGGCACCGCCCCTTCACACAGGCCTGGCCATCACCGCAGACGCCGCAGTTCCCGCCGCAGCCGTCACTCCCGCCGCAGTACACGCCGTCGCACTTCGGCACGCAGCCCTCCGCGGCGAAGCGGACCTTCAGCGAGAAGGTGCCGAACTGCGCGGCGTCGAACCCATCGACGATGAGGTAGTAGGTGCCCGGATCCAGCGCCACGGTGATGCGAGAGCCGTAGTCTCCCGGAGGCGACGAGTCGTCGCTGCACGCGACCGTCTTCGCCGCCGCATCATCGAGGCAGTCGGCCGCGCCGTCCGCCGTGCGCTTCTTGCGCAGGTGCAGCACCGTGTCATAGCCGGAGACCCGCGCCTCCAGGCCGAGCCGCTGGGTCGTCGTGAAGGTGTAGACCGTCTCCACCGCGGTGCTGGTGCGGTTGCAGGAGGGCACCACCTGGTGGATGCCTCCGGAGGTGTCGCCATCGATGGTGTGGTCCCCGATGAGCGGCACACCGTCGGCCAGGAGCGGGAGCGGCGAGCGGCAGGTGCCCGCCTGCGTCTCCGGCTTGCACTGGAAGATCGCCTGCGCGCAGGCCTCGCCCGAGGGGCAGGCACCGCACTCCGAGCCACAGCCGTTATCTCCGCACACCTTGCCCGCGCAGTCAGGGGTACAGGTGGGGCCCGCCTGGCACACCGCGCACTCGCCCGTGGCCGTCTGCTGGCAGGACTTCGTCTGCTCGTCACACGTATCCACGGTGCACTCCGTCGAGTCATCGCAGGGCGCCGCCCCCGGAACGCACTGGCCATTAGCGAAGCGCTCCTCTCCGTTGCAGAAGCGGCCGTCCGAGCACGTCACCTCCATCTGCAACTCCACGGGGTCTCCAAAGGGGAGCCCCTTGAGCTGGATCACCCCTTTCACCGTGTGGAGGCCAGGCTGGGCCGGGCCAGCGAGGTACCCGATGAACCTGGCCAGCTCCCCAGGCTTCGTCTCCTGCTCGAGGTCGATCGTGCCGCCCTTCCACGACTCCTGCTCGGGGACTGTCAGCCGGACCTCGAACCTCTTCCACGTCGCCGTGCCCGCGTTCCGCACGTAGTGAACGACCACGGAGTTGCCTCCCGGTACCACTCGCTGCGTCGCCACGGAATCAGCGTTGGTGAAGGCGTATGTCTCATCATCATCACAGCCGCTCAGCACCACAGCGACTGCTCCCAGCACGCCCAGGATGATCTTGCGCAATGTGTCCCCCACGGTGGGTTTTCCTCAGGTTGGCTCGGAGTCCGGGTCTTTGTCACGCGTTACCCGGGGGTCCCCCTGCGTGGGTCCAGCGGAGGCTGCTACGCTGCTCCCATGCGCATGGCATCCGCTCAGCCCTCCCCTCCTCCTGGCACCGGGCCAGCCGAGCAGGCTCGAACCCTCATCACCCGGCTCGCGGACAACCTGGAGAAGGCCATCCGCGGCAAGCGTGAAGTCCTGGAGCTCGTCCTCTGCTGCGTCGCGGCGGGCGGGCATGTGCTGCTGGAAGATGTGCCCGGCACCGGGAAGACGACCCTCGCCAAGGCGCTGGCCCTGAGCATCGGCGGCCAGTTCAAGCGCGTTCAGTTCACCCCGGACCTGCTACCCACCGACATCGTCGGCACCTCCCTCTTCAACCCCCAGGACGGCAGCTTCCGCTTCAAGGCCGGCCCCATCTTCGCCAACGTGCTGATCGCGGACGAGATCAACCGCGCCTCGCCGCGCACGCAGTCCGCGCTCCTGGAGGGGCTCTCCGAGCAGCAGGTGACGGTGGATGGGGACACGCGCGCCCTGCCCTCGCCCTTCCTGTGCATCGCCACGCAGAACCCCGTGGAGTTCCACGGCACCTACCCGCTGCCAGAGGCCTCGCTGGATCGCTTCGCGGCCCAGCTCTCGCTCGGCTACCCGCCCGAGGCCGAGGAGCGGGCACTCCTCACCGAGCAGCATGGCTCGAGGTCCGCCGCTACCCTTGAGCCCGTCTGCACTCTGGAGGAGGTGGTGGCGCTGCAGCGCGCCGTGGAGCAGGTGCGGATGGAGGGCTCCGTCGCGGACTACCTGCTGCGCGTCGTACACGCCACGCGGAGCCATGCCAGCGTCCGCCTCGGGGTGTCCACGCGTGGCGCGCTCCTCTTTGGGCGCATGGCCCGGGCCCGCGCGCTGGCTCAGGGCCGTGACTTCGTCCTCCCCGAGGATCTCAAGGCGTTGGCCGTCCCCGTGCTGACGCACCGGCTGGTGCTGGACACCCGCGCACGCTACGCCGGTACCGACAAGCAGTCCCTCACGAAGGACCTCGTCTCCGCTGTCCCCCTGCCCCGCTAGCCTGGGGAGAAATCGAGGCGTCGCGCGGAGCGTCTCCAGTGGGTGTGTCACAACACGCGGGCGGCGCGGGCCTCCTCCAGCGTGTACTCCTGCAAGATGGTGCCGAAGGGGCCTGTCTTCTGGATGAGCCACGCGCAGGAACCCGGTGGCATGTAGAAGTCCTCCTCGAAGGGAGCCAGCCCCAGGTGGCGCAGGTAGTCCTTGAGCATCTCAAAGGTGAAGCGGTCCCTCACCCGGCGCGCCTGGTACTGCTCCACTTGCTCGAAGGGGAAGGGCTCACCCGACTGATCGAAGACCCAGCGGCCCCCGTCATTGGAAGCCCCCAGGGCACGCACCGTGTTGCTGATCTTCCCCGGCTGCTCCGGGCCGTACACCTCCAGCATCACCGCACCATAGCGGCCTTGGTTCCCGCGCAGCGTGTGGGGCACGGCGACCACCCGCAGGCCTCGGATGCTCAGCCTCCGGGCCATGGCGCTCATGGGGCTGGCGGCATCTGTCCCGGTCCACTGGTCGGCGACGTAGGCTGTCCAGGCGCTGTGCGTCGGGATGAAGAGGTGCCGCCGCCTCTCCCCACTGGTCAGGGGCAGCAGGCTGGAGAGCACTTGCTCCAGGGTGCCCGTGACGGGGAGCACCTCCACGGTGATGCCACGGGGCGTCATCACCTCTCTCGCCCATGTGGCGTAGGCTTGCGCCGCCTGCTCCGCACCCAGTTCCAGAAAACCCATCTCGGATGTGACAGGCGCCCAACGGTCCTCCAGCAGCAGTCCCTTCATCTCTTGCTTCATTCAGCTTCACCTCATTCCTCGGGGATGATGATCCGGATGATGATGGCGTCCGGGTCGTTGTTGGTGAGGCGCGACTGGTGGGCAGGGCCACGGCCCGAGGTGAGTGAGTCGTACTCCACATGATAGCGCTGGCCCTGGTAATCGAATTGCAGGTCCGGCCTGTTGATTCCTACGCGCTGGCCGTTCGCCAGCGTCACTTGCTGCTGGTTCACCCGAATGTTCTCGGCCTGTAGCACGTCCTTCAGGTACTTGATGTCCGCCTGGAGTTGCGCATTTTGCCTGGGGCTGGGGCTAATGGGACGGTCCGTCTCGCGCAGCTTTGGCACCTTCGGCTTGACGGTGACGTCCTGACGCAGGCGCGAGCCGACTGGCACCTGCGGCGTTGGATTCTTGCCCGTGAGCGCTTGGACCAGTTCGGGTGAGGGCGCGAGGGTGCCCGGCGCAGGAGCGGGCGGTGCTGGCGCCGGAGCGGGCTCGGGAGCACGTGCCACGGCTCTCGGCGGAGCGGGCGGAGCCTCCACCTTGCCAGGGCCCACCGGCTCCGGGACACCCCACCCGGGCACCGGCCGCGTGGCGGTCATCAACTTCCCTGCGGCCACTCCCACCGCCAGCGCCGTGAAGAACTCCTGGGCCGCGCCGAGCTGGGACACCTTCTGCTCGGTGAACATCTCCTGGCCACTGCCCATCTGCCACCCGCGCTCCAGCGCGAAGTGCAGCGGGTTGAAATCCCTCGCCAGCCCATACACCCCCAGCAACTGCTGAAGGGTGGCTGGGTGCGTCAGCACGTAGTGATTGACGATTCTCCGCCTGTTCTCCCAGTGGGCATACCCCTCGGCGGCGGCGGCTCCCGTGCCCAGGCGCTGCTCCATGTCCTCTCGCTGCTCGAGGGTGAGGCGCTGCGGCGTCACCAGCGGCCACATGCGCAGGGCCTCGGGCACCGTCTGCGCGCTCATGGCCTCGGCGTACTTGCGCTCCCACTCGGACAGCGGGTGACTCCAGTGCGCAAGGTCCTCCCAGGGACCCGAAGCCCACCAGAGCGCGACGTCCAGGGGTTTCCGGATGAGCAGAATCTGCTGAATCACATCCCGCTCGGCGGAGGGCTGGTGCCCCCCCTCCGCAGGAGCGGGCGAGAGCCCCGCCGTCCTCGCCTCCGCCGCGGAGGAGGGGCCTGAGCCACGTGACGCCAAGGCGCCTTGTGGACTGTGGACTGTGGGCGGACTGCTGCGCCCACTGGCGCTGAGGCGGGGCGAGGACAGGCGTGCGGGACGGTGCGCCGAAGCCGAAGAGGATGCCCACTCCGAGGGAGACCACTCCTTCGCCTTGCGCGAGCCGGGAGGGCGGGAACGAGTACACTCCAGCAAGGCCCAGCTCGAGCCCGATGCTCCCACGGATGGCGTGCACTCCGGCTTCGCCGCCAACGCGCAGCCGTGGAGGCCACAAGGGGCGGGAGGTGACGGCCACCCCACCGAGGGCCTTGAAGTACAACGGCCCCTCGCCCGTGAAGCGCGCCACCGCGTCCGTGGACAGCTCCCACGCTCCGGCGGAGGTGGCCGCAGGCAGCCAGCCCACTCGCGCCCCCACCCCCTGGCCTGCTTCCCACAGGCTCCACAGGCTCACGCTGTACGAGGTGCGCGGCGCCCAGGGGCTGCCCAACGCGGTGCCCTGCGCAACCCCCGCCCCCACAACGGCCCGTACCTGGCTCGTCTCGTCAGCGGCATGCACCCCGGGCGCGACGAGGACGGCCATCAGCAGGAGGCTCACAGCCGCATGCAACCGCGAGGACTGACTCGCTCCCGGGCTCCTCATGTGGCGACCCCTTCGAGGGCCGCTCCTCCGGCGCTGGTGACGGGCAACACAAGGGACAGCGCTTCGGCCTTCCAGACAATCCTCTGCCACGGCAGCATGTGTCACTCCTTCTTGCGCGGAGGTGATCAGGGTAGAGGGCGGCCACGGAGAAGAGGAGGAGCCGCCGGGTGGCGCTATCCTTCACTCCTGGCCTCCCTGTGGGGAGGCTCCGCCCACCGCTGACGCGTGGACGCTTGCCACGCCCCTGCTCCTCCCCACATAGAGCTGCGCCGCTGCGACTGTCCTGCCTGCCAGGTCGCGCGCCACGCTCCCAAATCGTCGCGCTGCTGCCGTTCATGCATCACTCCCCAGGGCCTTGCTTGATCGCCCAGGCGGACGGCAAGATGGGCCGCTCCGCTTTCGGGGGTTGAAGTGTCTGCTCCACGGAATACAAAGATCGAAGGAGAACTGACCGGGATCGACTGGTTCAGGGTGGTGATCGCCTCGCTGGGAGTCATGTTCTGCTGCCGGTTTGCCCTCTCCACTGGCCCCAGGTTCCAGAAGCTGCTTGCGGATTTTGGTGGCAAGCCTCCGGCGCTCACCCAGCTGGTGATCATGCCGTGGTTCCCCCTGCTTCTCGGGCTGATCCCCGCCCTCATGGTCGCGTTGGCGCTGGCTGGGAAACCCTCTTTGGGTGTCCGTCGCGGTCTCATCGTAGGGGCGTTGGTCCTCTCGCTCTCGGCGAGCGGCCTCTGCGTGTACGGGATATTCAGCCCGATCTTCGTTCTTGCCGAGGCCATCAAGTAAGTCGCGAAGCGGCGCCCGCTCGCGCGCCCCTCATTCACCGCCATGCCTCGCCGCCGCTGGACCTTCATGATGCCCCCGGAGGAGCACCGCTTCATCCGGTACCTGAGCGACCGCTACCGCGCGTGGCTCACGCCGCTGGGCCAGTCCGTGCTGTGGGCCACCGGGGCCGCGGGGCTGATGATGCTCTGGGGAGTGCAGCCGGCGATCGTCTTCTTCGCCCTCTGCGCCGCGCTGCTCGTGGGGGGCCTCACGGCCGGGCTGCCGTTCCGGCCCCGGGTGAAGCTCTCCCGGCGCCTGCCCCCTCCGGTGTCCGCGGGGGATACCCTGCACTACCGCGTGCTGGTGGAGAACCACGGCCGCTGGCCCGCCCGCAAGGTGGTGCTGGAGGAGCGCAACCTCCCCCCGGAGCTCAAGCCCACGGACGAGCCGCCCGTGATCGAGGTGCTCGCCCCGGGCGAGCGGGCAGAGGTGAGCCTGTCGCTCACCTGCTCCCTGAGGGGGGCCTACGAGCTGCCTTGGCTCCAGGCCTCCAGCTTCTTCCCCTCCGCGCTGGTGAAGTGGCCGCGCCGCGCGCGGGAGAAGGATCGGCTCCTCGTCTACCCGCGCTTCACGCCGCTGGCGCGCTTCGATGTACCCCACGGGCGCAACTACCAGCCGGGCGGCATCCCCATCGCATCGAGCGTGGGCGAGTCCACCGAGCTGGCCGGCACTCGCGAGTTCCGCGAGGGGGACCGCACCCGCGACATCCACTGGCCCTCGCTGGCGAGGACGGGCCGCCTGGTGGTGAAGGAGTATCAGGAGGAGTACTTCGTCCGGCTGGCCATGGTGCTGGACGTGGAGGCCCGCAGCGCCCGGGACGACGCCCTCTTCGAGCGCAGCCTCTCGCTGGCCGCGGGCATCGCCGATGTGCTCGCACGCCAGGAGTACATCATCGACATCTTCGCCGCTGGCTCCCAGGTGTTTCACTTCCAGGCGGGCCGCGCCCTCGCCCACTTCGAGCACATCCTGGAGATCCTCGCCTGCCTCGAGGCCGAGGATCGGCTGGACATGCATGCGCTGGAGGCCGCGCTGCTCCCCGAGGCCCGAAAGCTCTCCGCTGTCGTCCTGGTGATGATGGACTGGGATGACGCGCGGGCGGAGCTGATCCGGAAGCTCAAGGCGCACGGCGTGGCGGTCCGGGTGCTCTCGGTGCGCCCGGATCGCCGGCCCGAGGGGCTCGCCCCGGACGAGGTGGTGGAGCTGCCATGAGCGAGGCCCCCGCCAGCACCTCCCGCCTGCAGTGGGGGGCCGAGCTGTTGCCGGTGCTCGCCACGCTGGCCCTTCATGCGCTCGCCCACGATCGTTTCCTGCTCTGCGTCCCGGCCGCGGTCCTGCTGATCGCCGCGCTGGCCCTCGGCAAACAGCCCACCTATTCGCCCCGGCTCTTGATGATCTCGGCGCTCGTGGGAGGCGCGGCGGGGTACGTGCTCAGTGAGCTGTGGCCCGTGCAGGGGCCCATCCCGCCCATCGTGATGGGGCCCCTCTGTGGCGCGCTGGTGGGGCTGTCCACCCTGTGCGCTCTCTGCGGGAGGCAGGCGTACGCCCTCACCTACGCGCTGCTGCTGGCGGCGCTCAGCGTCGCCGTGCGCGGCTCCACCTCGGTGTACGTGGGCCTGGCGGCCGTCACCGTCAGCCTCCTGGTGACTGCCTTCATCCGAGGGCGCATCGCCCAGGCTGGGCTCAGAGCGAGCCTTGCCTTTGGCGTCTTCGCCCTGGTGGTGCTGGCAACCGCGTTTGGCATGTGGCGCTTCGTGCGCGCCAGCGAGGGCGTGCTCACGAAGACCGTCTTCCGGCTGCTAGGGGATGCCCCCCAGCCCTCGAGCCTGGCCCTGCAACGGGACATCTCCCTCGGGCGCCGGGGGCAGATGCCCGACACCCAGCAGCTCCTCATGGAGCTGAGGGGTGACGGCGTGGAGCGGCTGCGGACCACCGTGTTCGACGCGTTCGACGGCACCCAGTGGACGACCTCCCGTGCGCTCGAGCAGGCGCAGCTGAAGCTGCGGCCGCCCACGCCCGGTGAGCCGCTGCACTCCACCGAGCTCACCCTGGAGGTGCCCCTGCGCGAACACCTTCCAGCCCCAGCCGGGATACGCGCGGTCGAGGGCGCGGCTCCGAAGGTGCTCGGAGGCTGGGTGCTGCGGGCCACCGGCAATGGAGCGACCACCCTCACCCTGCGCCACGATCTCCAGGAGCAGCTCCCGCCCGAGCCTCCCCCCGGGGAGTCCCTCACCTCGCTGCCCCCTGAGCTCCGAGCCGAGCTGCTCCCTTTCGCCCTGAAGATTACGCGTGGCGCCACCACGCCCCGGGAGCGCAGCCAGGCGCTGGAGGCATGGTTCCGCAACAACCATCGCTACTCGCTCTCGGTGGACCTGAGCGGTGAGGGAAGCCCCCTGGCCGTCCTCATCCGCGAGCGGCGGCCCGCCTGGTGCACCTACTTCGCCAGCGCGATGGCAGCGCTCTTGAGGACCCTGGACATCCCCGCGCGCCTGGCCGGCGGCTTCGTCCCTCAGGAGAAGAACCCCTTCTCGGAGGCCTGGCTGGTGCACTCCCGGGACGCCCATGCGTGGGTGGAGGTGTATCTCCCCGAGGAGGGGCGCTTCGTGCCCTTCGATCCTACGCCCTGGCAGAGCCGCGAGGCGCTCTTCGAAGACCACTCGATGGGAACCCTGGGTGCCGCGTGGCAAGCCTTCACCTCCGCGCTCGGACGGGGCTTCTCCCGGCTCGTGAGCTCCCCCGCAGAGGCACTGGCCGCCGTGGGCAGCTCGCCGCTGACATGGATCCTCGTGGGTGCCGGGCTCGTGTGGCAGCTGCTGGTACGCTACCGGCGCGCTCCCTCCTCGAGGACTCGCGAGGCCATGCGAGGAGCGGATCCCGGACTGGCAGCGGCCTACGCGCGCTACCTGCGAGTGATGAAGCGCAGTGCGGGCCTTGTCCCAAGCCCTGCAGAGACTGATGAGGAGCTGCTGCTGCGCCTGCGCACCACCCAAGGAGACCGGGCTGGAGCCCTGGCTGAGGAGTTCCTCACCCGCTACCGCCAGGCCCGCTATGGCGGAGGGGCTGCGGATCCCGCCTCGCTGGGCGTACTCACCGCGGAGCTCGATCGCCTCCTGCGTCAAAAGCGCTAACGAGTCTGCCGCACCACCCACGCCTTCACCCGCTGCTCCAGAACGGGCAGCGGAAGCGCACCCGAACCGAGCACCACATCGTGGAAGGCGCGCACATCGAAGCGCGAGCCCAGCTCCCGGGCCGCCCCGGCCCGCAGCTCCTGGATCTTCAGCGACCCCAGCTTGTACGAGAGCGCCTGTCCCGGGTTGACGATGTAGCGATCCACCTCGACGATGATCTCGTTCTGGGGCTCGCCGGCGTTCTCCCGGAAGAAGGCAATGGCCTGGTCGCGCGTCCACCCCTTGGAGTGGAGGCCGGTGTCCACCACGAGCCGGATGGCGCGCAGCATCTCCGAGGCCAGCGAGCCAAACTTCGCGTAGGGATCCTGGTACACGCCGAGCTCTTCGCCGAGCGACTCGGCATACAAGCCCCAGCCTTCGATATAGGCGCCGTAGTAGCTGTAGCGGCGGAAGTTGGGCACCGCGCCCTGCTCCTGGGCGATCGCGAGCTGGAAGTGGTGGCCCGGCACGGCCTCGTGCAGCACGAGCGCATCCATGAGCCACCGGCGCCTCGTGGGCAGATCATAGGTGTTGACGAAGAAGATGCCGGCCCGGCCCGCCTCCAACGAGCCCGCGCTGTAGTACCCGGCGGGCAAGGTCTTCTCGGTGAACTCGGGCACCGGGCGGATGCCGTACGGCAGACGCGGCAGCGTGCGGAACAGCTTGGGCAGCTCTGGATCCACGCGCTTGGCCAGATCGCGGTACGCCATGAGCAGCTCCTCGCGTGAGCTGAAGGTGAAGCGCTTTTCCGAGAGCAGGAACCGGGTGAACTCCTGCAGCGAGCCCTGGAACTTCGTCTCGGCCTTCACCTTCTCCATCTCGGTGCGGATGCGCTGCACCTCGGCCATTCCCAGCTGGTGGATGGTGTCCGGCGAGAGGTCCGTGGTGGTCATCTGCTTCACGCGGAACGCGTACCAGGCCTGGCCATCCGGCAGCGCGGACATGGCGATCGGCTCGCGGGCCCGCGGCGCGTACTCGGACTCGAAGAAGGCCAGCAGCTTGCGGTAGGCAGGCACTACCGCCTCGCCGATGGCGGCCGCCACCTCCGCCTTCAGCCGCGCCTCCTCCGGCCTCAGAGAGGGCGGCAGGCCCTCGAAGAGCGCGCGGAAGATGGGGCTCTGCTCGGGCACGTCCACGATCTGGTTCCGGATGAGGCCTGCTACGTCCCGCACCGTCACCTTGGGCGGCGTCACACCTGTCTCCAGCCCCTTGCGCATCAGCGCGATGGACTGGTCCACCAGCACGGGCACCGCGCGCAGCCGCTTCACGAAGTCCTGGAAGTCCTTCACGTTGCGCTTGGGCACGGCCTGCGCGACCCGCGCCATCATGTCGTGGATGCCGCCGAGCTGGCTGATCTGGAGGTACTCGTCGGGGAAGCGCTGGCCCTCCACCTCGCTCTCCGCGTCCAGCCAGAAGAGATCGTAATCAAGCTGACGGGGCTCGGACAGGCGCGAGCGGTCAATGCCCTTGAGGCGCTCGAGCAGCTCGCGGGCGTGCTGCTTCCGGTGCTCGATGGCCTCGAGCGACATATCCCCGACCTTGTCGTTGTAGCGAGAGTCGCCCACGAAGGTGGCGAAGAAGGGTGACTCCTTCAGGCCCCACTGCCACTCCTCCTCCAGGAGGGCGGTGAAGCGAACATCCTCGGACGAGGCGGCGGGTGAGGTGCTGGAGGCCGAGGCGGTGGACGAGGACGAGGTGGCGCAGGCCGAGGCAACCAGCGCCACGAGGAAGAGCACGGAGCGGGCGTTCATGGGCCGCGGACTCTGTCACATCCATCTCGGTCCAGGCCGTATGAACAGATTCTCGGAATTTCCTGGATTCGTGCAGCTGCCACTCACACGCCCAGCGAATCCAGGCACTTGGGGGCGTTCGCGCGGGCGAGCTTCTCTGGCTGCTCTCTCGCCAGCCGATGCCGTGCGGCTAGACTCGGCGGCATGGACGTTCAGCCCCCACAGGGGGTCTCTCAGCCTGGGTCGGCCGCCAGATGGATCGCGTCCGTCGCAGCCGCCCTGTTCGTCGCCACGATCGGGCTGCTCTCTCTGCGCTCCATCAGCTCGCCCAGTGCGCCCGCGCCTCGAAGCGAGAGCGTGGCCACCACGGCCCAGCCCATGGATCGCGAGGCTCTGCGGCTCGAGGCGGCCCGCGCCATTGCGCGCACGCTGGCGCCCCTCCCCTCGCGGCGGCTGCCTGAGCGCTCGAAGCGGGACGAGGAGCTCTTCCGTCTCGCCACCGCGCTGAAGGCGCCGGGGAGCGCCGTCGAGAACCCTTGCACCGAGTGGGCGGGCCCCTTCTGTGTGCGCACCTCGCTCGAGCCGTTCTTCTCCGCGCTGGACAATCTGCGCTCGGGGAGAACCACCTCGCGGACGACGATCGCCGCGTTCGGCAACTCGCTCATTGCCGCGGATCGCATCGTCGACATCGTCCGCGAGGATCTGGTGAGTATGTTCGGGGATGGGGGCCGCGGCCTGCTCCTGGTGGATCGGATCGCGGACTATGGGGACCGGGTCCGCACCGGCGTCTCGGCGGACGGCTGGCTCGTGAACACGGTGGGCGATGTCAAGCGGTCCACCTGGCCCTTCGGGCTTGCCGGAGTCGTCCACGTCTCCGACACCCCTCGGGCCCGCTCGCGCTTCCGCATCCAGGGAGAGACCCAGGGCACCCTGTTCTGGGTGGACAAGGGCGCCGGTCCCATCGAGCTGCGCATGGACGGCAAGCCGCTGCTGACGACCACCCCTCAGGGTGATGGCCACTCACAGCGCACGGACTTCACGCTCCCAGCGGACACGGAGTCGCTGGAGCTCATCGCACACAAGAAGGGCACGGCCGTGCATGGCGTCGCCCTGGATCGGCCGGGCCCTGGGCTTGTGCTGGATACGCTGGGCGTCCCCGCGGCGGATGCCAGCCTCTTCCTGCAAGCGGACGAGGACATGGTGTCGCAGCAGCTCGCCGCGCGCGCTCCTGCCCTGGTGCTCATCATGCTGGGCGGCAACGAGGTGAAGCGGCTGCAGTGGCGGCGCTCCACCCTGGAGAAGGTCGAGCGCGATCTGCACCACTTCATCCAGCGCATCAAGCGGGCCTCGCCGGCCTCGGCCTGCTTGGTGGTAGGGCCGCTGGACGCCGTGCTCGGCCCTGACGCGGCCCGGCCGTTCCAGCAGCGCGCCGACCTGCAGGAGGTGATCGAGCTGGAGCGAAAGATCGCGCTGGCGGAGGGGTGCGCGTTCTTCGACATGTTCGCCGCGATGGGCGGCACGGGCTCGCTCGAGCGCTTCCACGCGCGGGGGCTGGTTCATGACGATCTGGTGCACCCACGCGGCAAGGGCCTCGATCTAATCGGGGCGCTGCTTTCGAATGCCCTCCTGACGGCCTGGTCGGAGACGCCGCACGCCGAGCAGCCCTATGCGCTGACGGAGGCCTGGGCTACGCTGGTGGGAGGCGATCTGCTCCCTCATGAGGTGAGCCCCTGGAGGCAGCCCCCTCGCGTGGTGCTGCTCCCCGGAAGTCCCGACGATCCGGTGATGGGTGGCATCCAGCGTCTGCTCGCGACGGCAAGGGCCTCGACGCCACGCTCCGGAGAGGTGGCCTGGGTCGTGATCGATCCGGTCGTCTCCGAGGTCCTGCCCGAGCCGCCCGTGAGGACTGGACCCGTGATGGTGCGCTGTGCATCCCTGATCCCCGCGAAGGTGACGGTCCGAGCCAAAGCGACCTGTCTTCCGGTCACAATCCCGGCCCTGCCGCCGGATCTCCAGGATCCTGTCGATCAGGGAGTGGCAATGGGAGCGTGGTTGCTGGCCGAGATCGTCCGGAATGACTCGCTCGCGCCGGCTGGGAGAGTGCATTGATGAGGCAGGTTCGGTCGGGGTTCCTCCCCGGTGTGCTGGTCGTGCTCGGGATCGTTCTGTCCACGGCGTCCGCCGCCAAGCCCCAAGCCAGGACGCCAGCCGCGCAGCTTCCGCCCGGCACGCAGGCGTTCCCTCCCGAGGTGGCGCGCGTTCTGGAGGCCCGCGTCCGCGAGCAGCTCGAGGGCCGGCTGCTCGGAGGGCTCTCCGTGGGCGTGGCGCGTGGAGATCAGGCCTGGACGGCAGGCTTCGGGTTCCGCAACGTGGAGCAGCGCCTGCGTGCTACCCCACGGACGACGTACCGCATGGCCTCCGTCTCCAAGTGCTTCACCGCGATGGCCGCGCTGCAGCTCGTGGAGGCGGGCACGGTGTCGCTGGACGATGACATCCGCACGTGGGTGTCGGACTTTTCTCCCAAGCCGTGGACGGTGACGGTGCGGCAGCTCCTGGGACACCTGGGAGGCGTGAGCCACTACAAGGATCCCTCCAAGGAGAACCACGTCACGAAGCGGATGAGCACCGCCGAGGCGATTGCGATCTTCAAGGACTGGCCGTTGGTGGTGGAGCCCGGCACCGAGTACTCCTACACCTCGTATGGCTACAACCTGCTCGGGGCCATGGTGGAGAAGGCGTCGGGCAAGTCCTTCGGGAAGTACCTGCAGCAGCAGATCTTCGCGCCAGCCGGGATGAAGCACTCGGCGCTGGATGACTTCCGGACGCGGGACGGGTGGCACGCGGTGGGCTACCGGCCTGTGAACGGAGGCGTGGCCCGCTCGCACAAGCTGGATCTCTCATCGCGCTTCGCCGGAGGTGGTGCGCGGGCGTCGGTTGTCGATCTGCTCGCGTTCGGGCGGGCGGTGATGGCCAGCACGCTGGTGAAGCCCGAGACGACCCGGATGATGCAGGTGGCCATGCAGACGCGGGACGGGCGGCTGACCGACTATGGGATGGGGTTCGCGACCTATCCGGTCCGCGGCCACTACGTCGTCGCGCACGCGGGAGGCCAGCCTGAGACAAGCACGTACCTGGTGATGATCCCCGCTGAGCAGGTGGTGATCGCGCTGGCCATGAACGTGGAGGACCAGGGCAACCTGCTCAAGGACATCTACGGCTCCCTGCTCGAGGTGCTCCTAGAGGGGGGAACGCGGCGGCGCCTCGCTCATGCGACGGATCCGGTGGATGAGGTGCTCTACGAGGGGCTGTACCGGATCTTCACCTACGGCCGCTCCTGGTACACCTTCGACAAGGCGGGCTTCGGCACGCCTCCTGAACCCGGAGATCTCGTGGGCGCCTTCGCCGAGGCATCGAAGCTGCTGTCCCGAGAGGCGCTCTCGGCGGATCCGCGCGCCTCACTGAAGCAGGTGAAGCAAGCGCACCACCCACTCGCCGGGTCCCTGTTCATCCGGGTGGGAATGCAGATGGCGGAGCGGATCGCCTCCACGTTTGGCCCCGAGGCGCTGGCGGCCTATCCAGCCGAGGGCGCTCTGGTCTTCTTCGAGGACTACCTGCGCGCCTGCGAGCGGGAGAAGTGCCCGGAGACGCTGATGTTCTCTCCAGGCGTTCGCGCGGACATCGCGAGGCTCGTGGGGCCGTGGAAGCGGGCGAACGCGCCGGAGCTGCGTACGGTGTTGCTGCGTTCGGTCCCGGAGCTGGACGTGGCGCTGGGGGCGCTCGAGCGAGCGTTCCAGGATGCGCCCGTGCACCCGGACTGGTCCGAGGAGGTCATCACCCTCGCGCAGAAACCGAAGACGCCTGCGGATCGGGCGGTACGGCTGCTGGACTGGGTGGTGAAGAATCATCCGGGCTCGATTCCGTCACTGCTCGCCCGGGCGGATGCGTTCCTCGTAGCAGGGGATGCCCAGGCCGCGGAGTTGCTCTACCGGCGGGCTCTGGAACGGCCCACGGGCCCCGACGTGCTCTCTCCCGAGAAGCTGCTCGCCAAGGCGAAGCATCACCCCGTGAGGATCGAGGTGCTGCGTCTGGCCACCAAGCTGCACCCGGGAGCGGTCCCGTTGTGGCAGGCGCTGTCAGTTCGCGAGCAGGAGGCGGGCAACGCGGAGGCAGCCCAGGCCGCACTGGCCCGGGTGAAGGAGCTCACCCCGCCGCCTCCTCCGCCCACCGCGCAGGGCGCGCAGGCGCCGTAGCGTGGTGACGTCCTGCTCCTTGCCCACCTCCCGTAGGGACCGGAGGCCCTCTATAGGGTATTGCGGTTGAAGATCGCTAGGCGATGCCACATCAGATCATCTCGCCCGTAGAAGAACAGGATCGCACAGAAGGACCTGTCGCCCAGGTCATCCGGATTGAGCGTCCATGCGAGCTTGAGACCCTCCACGACCTTCGGTCCCAGTTCTGAAGAGAAGCCTCGAGCTTTCTCCGCGAGCACTCCCGCGCGGTCGAGTTCCATCGCCGACCTCCATGTACCGGCCGGGCCTTCAAGCAGCTCCCTGAGAATGCGCTGGTGACTCTTCTCGCCGACCACATTTCCCGAGATGATCTCTAACAATCCTTCGAGATCGAGATCCTCCACGTTACCTCCCGAAGAGTGCCTTGAAGGCATTGAACTCGTCTTCAGTCGCTAGCCGTCTCGCTCCATGCTTTACCAACTGCTGGTGCGCCGCAGCACTACGTCCGTCCAGGGTCGTCACCAATGTTCCGTCTCGCTCGAAGATGTGTTCTCGCCCCCGAGGTGCCCGTATGATCACTCTGCCATCTCGTTCCTGAATGAATACATCAGCAGGACGCGCGTTGCTGGCATCGTTGAACGCAGTCCCGACGGGCCGCCCTTCCGCCTGTCTCTGCTGTACATGTTCCGATTTTCCGGATCCACCTCCAGGAGTGCTGCTCCCCGCTCCTGACCCGAGCGCAATCGCCGCCACGGCCCCTGGAGCAAGTGCGATCGTGATCGTGCCATGGGCGGACACTCCTACCGCGCTCACCTGTCCCACGTTCGCCAGGTTGATGCCGACCCGTGAGGCTCCTGCTGCCGCAGCCTCCGAGAAGCTGGGCAACATCGGCAGCCGTGAGGCCATCAACGCTGCGCCCCCCGTCATTCCATGGCTGACCACCACCGTTACCGCGAGGACGAAGACGCGGGCCACCTCCGGTCCCACCCGCTTTGCGAAGCGCTGGCTGGCCTGCTCCAACTCCTCCCAAGTGGTGGCTCGGTCTGTGGCCCTCTTCAACTCCCGGCACGCGTCTACCACTTCCAGGAACGTCTCCACTCCCAAGTAGATCAGCAGGACGGCTGAGACAATGGCCGCTGCTTTCGTGAACACCGGCTCGGGGTTGGCCGCAAGAACGGCCCAACTGACGAGGCCCGTCGCAATGACGGTGTAGAAGAGCTGGGGGGCCAAGGTGTCCTTCACCGCCAGGGAGATACTCTCCTTAAGAGGGTCGATCGACAGGGCCAAGCCCACCCCCAGTTTATCCCACGGGCTCAGGCCCATCACATCGTCGAGCAGTGACACGCAATTTGCCCTGCGCTGCCCTGGCTTGCAGAAACCTCCGAAACGCTTGCTCATCAGGCGCTGCCAGCGAGTGTCCGCGTCGAAACCAGGGTAGGAGGCACGCACCAGCCAGCCTTGCTGGGCAGAGCGCAGCGTCAGCGGCTCCGTCTGCACCAGCTGTCTCAGCGATTGCTCGAACGCTTCAGCGCCCACCTTGGCAGGCTTGCTTGAGGTGGGCGGTCTGTACTCCACAGGTGTCCCCCGCCCTGTGTCGAGCCGTACCCCACTTGGGGTGGCGCACCCATGGAGTAAGGCGAGGAGCAGAACCGCAATGGCCAGACGGGCTGACATGAGCGCCCTCCAGAGCGAGGAAGTTCCAATCTACGGGAACGCCAGACAGAAGACGATGGCGCACTGAGTTCGGCCAATGGTACGCACTCACCCGGCTATCGCTGGGCCATGGTCCTTCTTCGCTCGACGTGCAAAAATAAAATCCGTCATTACCTATGAAACGTTCAGTTTTCATCTCGTACGCCCGGGGGGTGAGCTACGAGCAGGCGCTCGCGCTCCATGAAGCCCTTGGAGGCAATGAGGGGCCGTCGTTTCTTGATGTGCTAGGCGTCGAGCCAGAGAGACGCTTCTCACAGAAACTGGCGACGGCACTGCTTGCGGCCCGCGTGGTCGTGATCTTCGCCAGTGAGGCGTACCTTCAGAGCCGCTTCTGCCTGTGGGAGTTGGAGATGGCGCTCGATCCCTTCACGAGGCTCGCCCCAGGCGCAACAGCGGCGGAGCGGAGTGCGGCGCTGGCGCCGCTGCTCATCGTCCGGCCTCCCACAGGGACTGTGGACATGCTCTCCCTGCCCATGGAGTTGCGGGGGACGCAATGGTTCACGGCGGAGAATCTCCTTGAGGTGAAGGCTCAGGTGGAGGCACGGCTCCAGTCGAACCACCGGACACTGAGGGAGCGGCTCAGAGAGGTAGGCGTCTCGGAAGCGGCGTTGGATCCCGCGATCCTCGAGGAGCGCTCTCTCCTCCCTTCGCCACTGAAGCCCGATCAGCCAACCTACCCCCCGGTTCAAGAGTACCTAGGGGAGTCTTTCGTGGGCCGCGCCCATGAGCTGTGGCGCATCCACCAAGCCCTCTCGGTCGCCCAGGACCAGCGAGCCCGCGGAGCAGCCGGGGCCGCACTCTCGCTGGTGCTGCATGGAGCGCCGGGCCTGGGCAAGACGCGTCTGGCGAAGGAATATTTCCGCCGTTACGGCCCCCGGTTCTACCTGGGTGGGTTGTTCTGGGTCCAGGCGGACAAGAACCGGCTGGAGGGGCAGTTCTACGAAATCCTCCGCAAGCTGCGGCCCGACGTGCCAGCTCTCGCGGCATTGAATGCCAGTGGAAGGAATGTCGCCCATGAGATGACCGAAGCGCTGAGCGCCGCCCATGGGCGGGTGCTCTACGTGGTGGACGACATCCCAGAGCCGCGCTCCGGCGAGGAGCCTCAACCCCTGGAGACTTGGTGCCCTGCCATCGGCAGGGTGTCCCTGCTGGCCATCTCTCGCGCGGAGGTGAACCACACGAGCAGCCGCCTGCCGCACCTCCCCATGACGGCACTGGGGACGGTTGCAGCCCTGGCCTTGCTGACGGACGGATTGGGAGACACGCGCCTCACTCGCGAGGATTGGCTCCAGATCGTCGAATGGGTGGGGCACCACACACAGGCACTGGAGCTGCTGAACGCATACCTCCGCTCGCCAGAGGCCAAACCTCACGATCTGCTCGCCCGTGCCAGGAAGCAAGGCCTGGCCCGAGATCCGGATCCGCTTCAAGCAGTGCATCGCGCGTTCAGCGCACTGTATGGCAGGCGCTCCCGCCGCGAACGGCAGGCGGCCCGGCTGATCGCTCAGCTTGGCCCGGACCCCATCCCCATGGCCTTGTTGGAGACACTCGGCCCAGGTGTCGCGGCCTCCGTGGAGGTCCTGCGTTCGCTCAGCTTCGTCACGCGCATGCGAGGTTCGCCAGATGGGACGGTGCTCGTGGGGGGCATGCACCGGCTCCTCGCGAAGTGCGTCCAGCGCGAGTCCTGGTGGCCCTGGGCCGAGCTGCGGGCGGTCTGCACCGGGCTCACCGCCATCCTGGAGGCCCCTCCCCAAGGGGCGCCGGCCTCTCTGGCATTGATGG
>Ga0247825_10000538_pt1 | contig 24064 bp, 10 predicted proteins | sample 13C_Vanillin_Day_FD_194413 | JGI IMG/M metagenome (GOLD analysis project Ga0247825, IMG submission 194413) | Soil microbial communities from agricultural site in Penn Yan, New York, United States - 13C_Vanillin_Day48 | ecosystem: Environmental > Terrestrial > Soil > Agricultural land | place...
TCGTGCGGTCGCCGGCCGATGTGGAACTGGTTCACGCCGTGATGGATCGGGTCGGTCGCCGGATCCCGGTGATCGCGAAGCTCGAGAAGCCGGAGGCGATCGACAACCTCGAGGCGATCGTGCTGGCATTCGACGCGGTGATGGTCGCCCGCGGTGACCTGGGTGTGGAGTTGCCGCTCGAGCAGGTGCCGCTGGTGCAGAAGCGGGCGATCCAGATCGCCCGGGAGAACGCGAAGCCGGTCATCGTGGCCACCCAGATGCTGGAGTCGATGATCGAGAACTCTCGGCCGACCCGGGCCGAGGCGTCCGATGTGGCGAACGCGGTGCTCGACGGTGCGGACGCGGTGATGCTGTCCGGTGAGACGTCGGTCGGTAAGTACGTGATGGAGACGGTGCGCACGATGGCGCGGATCGTCGAGGCGGTGGAGAACGAGTCCACCCAGGTGCCGCCGCTGACGCATGTGCCGCGCACCAAGCGGGGTGTCATCTCGTACGCCGCCCGCGACATCGGGGAGCGGCTCGACGCGAAGGCGCTGGTCGCGTTCACCCAGTCCGGGGACACGGTGCGCCGCCTGGCGCGGCTGCACACCCCGCTGCCGCTGCTGGCGTTCACCCCGCTGCCGGAGGTGCGCAGCCAGTTGTCGCTGACGTGGGGCACCGAGACGTTCATCGTCGACCCGGTCGAGAGCACCGACGCGATGGTGCGGCAGGTCGACCACGCCCTGCTCGGGTTGGGCCGGTACCAGAAGGGTGAACTGGTGGTCATCGTGGCCGGGTCGCCGCCCGGCACCGTAGGCTCGACCAACCTGATCCACGTCCACAGAATCGGCGAAGAAGACCACCACTGACTCGTCGCACCGGCATCGATGCCTACCCGATGCCGGTGCGACATCCCACTGTTTCCGTCGCCGCCGAACGAGGTGCGTCGACACACGGCACGGCCACTCCCGCGTCGTCACACCCAGCATCGAGGAGACACTATGACTGCCATCCTGACCCGAAATCGCATCGGACAGTTCGTCCGTCGAAGCAACAAGCACGGCTACCGAACCGGCCAATGGGCCCAGATCGTGATGCCCGTACCGGTGGACAACCGCGACTGCTGGCTGGTCATCTACCAGGACGGCGAAACCGACGTCATTCCGATCGACAACCACTCGGACCAGTACACGTTCTCCTCCGAGCCAGTCGACTGGCAGCACTGACAGGCCCGTGACATCGGCTGTCGAGGAACCGTCGATACGCAAAAATCGCAGCTCACACCATATCCCGGCCGCACCTCGATGGGACACACTCAGGTGCATGAGCATCGCGGACGAACCAAAGAGTTTCGCCGCCGCCGGACTACGCGCGCAGGTCCGGCAGCCGGACTTGGTGACGCACTCCCCGCTGGGAGCGTTGTCGCATCCGGTTCACTGCCAGTCGAATTGAGAACCCCGCATGGAAGCGCGACTCGTGACGCTCCGCGCCCACCAGGGCGATCTGCAGCGATCACCACCGTTCGCCGGTAGTGCGCGTGCACGCAGCAAACGGAATCAGGTGTGATTCGAAGGCTCTCTTACGTGTGATTACCGGTCAGTCAGTTCGTGGAGTTGCCCAGGCCCGCATCATTGCTCGCCATAGGTGAACACCCCCTCTCGGCATCGCGATCCCCAAGCACCGATCGGATTCACAGTTTCCCGACATGACCCCGCCGCATGAGGTGCCGACGATGATCATCAGAGCGTCGTTCACCTCGGCGATGGCGGTCAACAGGTGTACCGAACTGCCCTCATGCGAGTAATGCACCCCAGGCCCCTGGCAGAGCCGCCACCCTGGTGCACGCCTTGGTGCGCTCTTCCTCCACGGCGTCGGCGCAGCGCTGCTCCCAGTCGGCGCGGTCCGGCTCGATCGACGGAATCTGCTGGTGGGAAGCAATATTCGAAATGTGCGGTAGTCGTTCAAACCCGCGGCAGCGGGACTGACGGTGGCGGCCGCTCACCGGGCCACACATGTACACCGCCGAGCGCCGATACTGGCTGTTCACTCGTCTCGACGACTCGACCCGGGAGCCGATCTCCAGCACACCGATCCGCAGCCCCCAGCCGGACGTCACCATCGATGGCGTAGGCACTGTAGGGGTCACCGCCACCGCCAGGGGGCTGCATGACATCCCCGATCCGACCATGACGGAGCCGGTACCACTCGATGTCGCCGACCTGCTCGACCGATCACGAACCGGATGATCCCAATCGCGGCGGCACCCCGCAGGCCACCACCGAGGTGCGTTACATCCGGTGAGTGATCCGCCAAAAGGGCGGGTCGCTGAAAGAGGGCCGACAGCGACGACCGCCGGTCGAGATCCGAATTACCGGTGGGACTTTACGCCCCGCCGCCGCCTGCTCCGCCGCCGCTGCTGTTGAAGGGAAAGATGTCGGTATGCGTGCCATCCATGCGTCGAGGCGAGAGTGACGAGTACGGGCTGGGTTTCCGATCATGCATCAATCCCCGCAGGGCGATTCCCAGCCCTCGGAGCATCCTCGAGAACCGGTTTCCCGAACGGACCGGTGCTGTAGGGGACTCGTACGGGATTGGCTCCTTGCGCACGTAGCGCTCCATACACCCAGCATAGTCAGCAACGGATACTGGCGTGCCCGGTCTTCTCAGTACGCAAAGATCGTCGGATTGCGGCTTGCTCGCGGTTCGAACCAGGACACGGGCTGCTTGGGTTACCGTGAATCTCGACTCGATGAGGGGGCGCTTGTGGTCGAGGACGGGGCCCGGAGATGGCGCGACAGCACATGGTTCGACGTTGTCGTCATCCTCTCGACCATCGCGGCCGGAACCGTGGTGGCCGGACTGCTGAACGACCCTGGGACCGGTGAGCCGATCGCCGACGGCGAGTACTCCTACGTTCTCGAACCCGCGCAGTACCCGGCGCAGATACCAGGGTGCGATGTGGTCGAACCGCCCTCGGACCCTGAACGCGTCAACTTCGCCACCGTCGGGTCGGGCGAGTACGACAATCCGAGGTATCCGTGGTTCTCGGGGGCCAAGGCGGCGGCGATGACACAGGCCGCCGTCGATGCGCTGCCGAACGCAGTGGAGTTGGTCTTCGCCAGTCCGAGCCAGTCCCTGCAGTTCGAGCCGATCGCCGACTACGACCCCTCCGACTTCCCGCAGGAGGGGGATGCGGAGCTGTTCAGCGGGTCGACCAACGCCCGCGGCTCGGTGGTCCGAGACGGGCACGTCGGCTCGTTGACGGTCGATGTCCGAGCCTGGGACCGTCCCGTCCTGCCGTGCGTGGCAGGGGCGGTGGATCGACGGAACACTCGCCCGGACGGTACGGTGCTCGACTTACTGGACACCTGGTACGAGATCAACGGCGCCCGCATCCTCGAACGCACTGTCGTCGCGTACCTTCCCGACGGCACCCGGGTCGTGGCCACGGCCAGCGACGCCGACAACACCGACCCGAGGGCAGGCACCCCGCACAGTGGACACATCCCGTTGACCCTCGATGAGTTGACTGAGATCGCCACCACCCCGGCCCTGGCGGTGTCGGCGCCGGTCATCCCGGCCGTGCCGCTGATGCCATCCTGTGGGGCTGACACCGATGGGAACGGGCCGGAACTGACCCGGGAGAGGGTGACCCGGCTCGACCGGGCGCTCGAAGCCCGGTGGGCGACCATGCCGGGCAACAGTGACCTCACCCTGGATCGGCCGATCGGATCACTCCGGTTGACCGACTTCGGCAAGGACAACGTCTGCGAGGTAATCACCGTGGTATCCCCCACCGGGGCCGCTGGGCGTCTGGATATCGCCGTCGTCAGTGGCCGGTCCGCGCCGTCACCGCAGGATGAGTACCTGAACGAGATCAATCCGGATCGCATCACCACCACGTCGCCGGACGGATCCACCGTCACCCGCGCGGACTACCCCGCCAACGGTGGCAGCGCCTACTTCTCGATCACCCTCCCCTCCACCCAACAGGTCATCATCAGCACCACCCCCGTCGGGGAGTACACCGTGCCGGTGACGTTGGAGCAGATCGAATACCTGGCCACCGCACCCGAACTCGACCTGAGCTGAATCGTCGGACTGATCGCGCGAGCCGTGGCAGCCGATGTGACGGAGCTCACGGCGGCGTCAGGGCGTATCTGGCGATCACGTCGGGCAACCAGTCGGGTTCGCCGAATTGCAGACCGTAGCGCTCGGCAAGTGCGGCGATCTGGGTGGCATCCGGTCTACCGGCGGCGATCAGTTCGGACATTTCCAGGAAGCAATGTTCGAAGCCGGCCGGACTGATGATCTCGATCATGCGCGCCGGGACGGTGCCGGCGTTCCACATGGCGTGCATCTCACCCCGGGGCTTTGTGATGTATCCGCCGGATTCGAGAACGGCCTCCCGGTCGCCGGAGCGGAATCCGATCACACCCTGAGTAACTATCGAGAATTCGTCCTCCCGCGTATGCAGATGCGGCGGCACCAGCGCACCGACCGGGAACGGGTGCTCGACGACCGACAACACCCCACCGGTGTCACGGCCCCAGAGCTTGAACTCGACCCCGATCGGGCCCAGGTCACCGGTCTGCCCGGTCCCCGGCGGCACGACGACCAGCGGTGGGGGGTCGGTTGCGCTCACACTTCTCACCTACTCACCGACGTTGACAGATCGGGTCACGAGTTCTCTGCTCAACTTTCCGCCGTCGGCGCAGGCATTGTCAACGTTCGCGGGGCATAGCCGATCGATGATCTTGGCTCCTCGATCGATGCGCGGCGATGAAGAATCCGAAGTGACCATGTCGACCAGTCCCCAGGCTTCGCGGCGGCGAATCCCGAACGCGTACACCGATTTGAGAAGAGCGGCGTCCCCATTGCCGCGGTCGCACCGTTGCGGTGGTGCGCACGGATCTGCTCGATCCGTGCATCGGCCGCGTCGAACAGGGCCTGGATCTCGTCGTAGGTCAACGGCCGCCGACTCGGATCACCCTCGTGTTTCGTGACTCCGAATCCGTCAAACGCAGTCACAATGAGTGGCGTGAACATTCCCGACATCCGCCCCGCAATCGTCCACACGGGAGTACGGATACTGATGGGCCGCACCAAACTCCGCACCGCCGAGGACACACGCCGCGACGTCCACGCGACATCGTTGCGGCCGGCATCGTTCAACCCACCACCATCTCCACTCCTGCCTGGGGTGCGGCTCTCTGCCGACCGCACTCGCGGGTTTCCCGTCTTCACCATCGAACCGGACAGCGGGCGATACGGAAAGACTGTGATCGACTTCCACGGCGGTGCCTATGTCCGCGAAATAGTGTCCTTCCACTGGCTGTTCGCGCGCACCATCACCGTTGCGGCATCGGTCCGGCTCCTGCTGCCGATCTACCCCCTCGCCCCGCACCGGACCGCCGCCCGCACCGTCGCCGATGCCGCCGACATCGTCGAATCGGCAATCTCGACCCAAGGCGCCGGCAACGTTGCGGTGGTCGGCGATTCCGCCGGAGGCGGAATCGCGCTCGCCGCGGCACAGGAACTCAAACGTAGGGGCGCACCACAGCCATCGCGGCTGATCCTTCTCTCCCCCTGGCTGGACGTCACCATGAGCGACCCCGCCCAAGCCACCATCGAGAAGCGCGACATCCTCCTCGCGCGCGGAGGACTGAAAGAAGCCGGCCGACTCTACGCCGGCGACCTCGAGGTTACCGACTGGCGCGTCAGCCCCCTCTTCGGCGACCTCACCGGCCTCGCGCCCATGAGCGTCTACACCGGTACCCACGACATCCTCGTCACCGACTCCCGCGCCCTCACTCAGCGAGCACGCGATGCCGGCGCTACCGTCGATTACACCGAGGAAATCGGGATGCAGCACGACTACGCCCTCTTCCCCCTGATCCGCCAAGCACACACCGCCCGCGAAGACATCGCCCGCATACTTCGGGCGTAGCCACGGCGGCTACAACGCTCTCCGATGGGTACGCGCTCAGCCGCAGACCGCCCGAGTCGCTGTCGGTGGTGCGGTGGAGTGCGCCGACCCGGTCTGGGTACGCGTCACGGCGAGGCCGAATCCGACGACTGACCGTTGGGCTCGGGGACTATCCTGAAGAAATACCCACGTCGAGCGGTGCCTGCGAGGGACCGACGTCTGGTGATGCCGATGTCTGGGAGTGAGGCGGCCGCCGATGGCCGAGTTCGATCCACCGACCACTCAGCGCGCTCCCCGTCCCGCGATCACCACGGAGCTGGCCGCGGCCGGATTCGAGGACGCCCGGGAAATCGGGCGTGGCGGGTTCGGCATCGTCTACCGCTGCCGTCAACCATCCCTGGACCGCACCGTCGCGGTGAAAGTGCTCACCGAGGACCTCGACAGCGACAACCTCGAACGGTTTCTGCGTGAGCAACGCGCGATGGGTCAGCTGTCCGGGCACCCTCACATCGTCAACATCCACCGGGTCGGCGCCACTTCGTCGGGTCGCCATTACATCGTGATGCAGTATCACGCGTGCGACTCGCTCGACGCCCGCATTCGCCGAATGGGACCGATCGAGTGGCCCGAGGCGTTGCGACTCGGCATCAAACTGGCGGGCGCCCTCGAAACCGCGCACCGTCTCGGCATCGTCCATCGCGACGTCAAGCCCGCGAACATCTTGTTCACCGAGTACAGGGAACCCCAGCTCACCGATTTCGGCATCGCCCGCATCGCCGGCGGCTTCGAGACCGCCACCAGGTCCGTCCTCGGGTCGCCGGCCTCCACCGCCCCCGAGGTCCTCGCGGGTGGGCCGCCAACTCCGAGCTCGGACGTATACGGCCTCGCCGCGACTCTGTTCTGCGCGATCACCGGCCACGCCGCGTTCGAGCGGCGCAGCGGTGAGGGGGTTGTCGCCCAATTCCAGCGGATCACCACCGAACCCATCTCTGACTTCGGGCGGGAAGGTATTCCGCAGGACGTGTGCGACATCGTCGAACGCGCCATGTCGGGAGACCCGCGGATGCGCCCGACGACCGCCGCCGAGTTCGGGTACGAACTGCGGGAGTGCCAGCGTCGACTTGGCCTGTCCGTCGATCACCTGGCGCTTCCGGTCGAACTGTACGAGGGCGGACAGAATCCACTCGGTGGGACGCTTGGCGTCGTGTCGGGGAGCTCCCGCCCGCTGAGCAGTCGCGCTCGTCGACGCACACCGACGACGATCCCGCCGCCCACTCCGGCAACCAAGTTCCGTCCACCGAATCCCGCCCGTCAGCTGATTGCCCGAGCTCGGCTCATCGACCTCCTACGGGCGGGACGGTCGCGACGGCTGACGGTGATTCATGCTCCGGCGGGATTCGGCAAGAGCACGCTCGCCGCCCAGTGGCGGGACGTCCTCACCGAGGAAGGCGTGGCGGTGGCATGGCTCGGCGTCGATCTCGACGACGACAACGTCGTGTGGTTTCTCGCTCACCTGGTCGAGGCGATCCGGAAGATCAGGCCTGCCCTGGGGGATGGTCTCGGTGAAGCGCTCGAGCAACGCGGCGATGCGGCCGCACAGTACGTCATGATCAGCCTGATCAACGAGGTCCACGACGGCGGGCAGCGTGTGGCCGTGGTCATCGACGACTGGCACCGGGTCACAAGTGCCGAGACTATCGCGGCGATGGAGTTCCTTCTCGACCACGGCTGCCACCACTTGCCGATCATCGTCACCAGCCGCACCCGCACCGGCCTGCCCCTGAGCCGGATGAGAGTGTGCGACGAGCTCGTCGAAATCGATTCGGCTGCGTTGCGCTTCGATGTCGCGGAGTCGACGTCATTTCTCGTCGATCTCGGAGGGCTCGCGCTCAACCGAGGCGATGTCGATGCACTGACGAAGTCGACAGACGGATGGGTTGCCGCCCTGCAACTCGCGTCCTTGTCGCTACGCGAATGCGATGACCCCACGCAGCTGATCAGTCATCTGTCGGGGCGCCATCACGCCATCGGTGAATTCCTCGCCGAAAACGTGCTCGAGACCCTCGAACCGAGGCTGCTCGAATTCCTCATAGCCACCTCGATCACCGGACGCATCTGCGGCAGCCTCGCGTCGGCACTCGCAGGCGTCGAGCGTGGGCAGGCGATGCTCGAAGACGTCGAGAGCCGAGATCTGTTCCTGCGCCGCATCGACGACGACGGCGACTGGTTCCGGTACCACCACCTCTTCGCCGAATACCTGCGCAGAAGACTCGCGCGTGATCGTCCCGAGCGGGTCGGCGAGCTCCATGCCGTGGCATCGCGATGGTTCGCCGATCGCCAATTGCTCAGTGAGGCCGTCAATCACGCTCTGGCTGCGGGAGATGAGAAGCGGGCAGTCGACATGGTCGAGCATGACGGAATGGTTCTGCTCGAACACGCGAAGATGTCCACTCTGCTCGGTCTGGTGGCGAAACTTCCACCGAGGCTCGTCGCCTCCAGCGCCCGTCTCCAGCTCACGCTGGCGTGGGCCCACTGTGAACTCCAGCGTGTCAGGCCCGCACAGGCGGCACTGGACCGCGCCTATTCCCTCATCGAACGGGACGCGACCATCGGGGCCGAGGTTGCCGATCTGCGGGTCGAGGCCGACGTCGTTCAGGGTGACATCACGATATTCTCGGACCGGATCACCGGCGTCGACGAGCTGATGGCGGAATGCCTCTCGCGACCGGAGACCCTGCCCCCGTGGGTCGTCTCCGCCGCGGCCGACATCGCAACCTTCGCCGAGGTCTACCGGTTCGACTTCGACGCGGCACGCCGCATGCAGGACTGGGCATCGACGTACCACGAGCGAACGAGCGGACCGTACAGCGGGGCGTGGGGGTACTGCTACTACGGCATCGCCGCCAACGAACAGCTCGATGTCGTTGCGGCCGAATACCAATTCCGGAAGGCGATGCGGCTCGCGGTGAAGTCCGGGGGACGTCACTCACACGCTGCACGTCTCGCCGGCGCGCTGCTCGGCGAACTTCTCTACGAACGCGGTGACATCGGCGCGGCCGAACGGCTTTTGAACGAGAGCCGCGAACTCGGATTCGACGTCTGCGTGGATTTCATGCTCGCCCCCTGCGTCGTCGGAGCCCACATCATGGCGCTGAGCGGAGACCGCGACGGGGCGAAAAGACGACTGGACGAGGGCGCCGAGGCCGCCGAATCCCGGTCGCTGCCCCGATTTCGGGCGAGGATCGACTATGAACGGGTCATGCTGGGCCTCCCCCTCGAACCGGGTCGCGCCGTCGAGTCCTCCCAGCGGCGTCACCCGATCGACGGATTGGACGAGATCACTGCGCAACTCGAGGACGCCACCGCCATCACCCTTCTCCTCGGTCAACGGTCGGCGGAGACGACCGCGGCCGCCTGCACCTGGGCCGGGGAATGGGTACACAGGATCGAAGGCCGCGGACGGCACCGGGCACTACTGCATGCCAATCGACTGCTCGTCAGCTGCCTCGCGGCCGCTGGCCGAAACGACGAAGCGAAACAGGTGCTGGCGTCGATCGCGGCGCAGTGCGCGGATCGCGACATGATCCGGTACCTCCTCGATGGAGGACCGTATGTCGTGTCGACCCTGCGCGGCCTCCGCGACGATCAACTGCACGGGCTGTGGCGGCCGGAGTGGACGCCGGTCCCGAGCGCCTTTCTCGACGCCCTGTCAGCGACCAAGGGCCCAACCCTCAGCTGAGGGCGCCGAGCCGCGACTTACGGCGTCGAACTCGGCTGCGATATCGGGGATCACTGGCAGACGGTGTCGAATCGACGGACGCGGTGTTCCTGAGACCTCGGTCGTCTCAGGTGGAGGCGGGAGCCGACGACTGTGTCCGCAGCCAGCGGGCGGCGTGGTGGCGGTAACTGTCGATTCCCTTATAAGCGGCGATGTCGGCGGGAAGTTCGGTGACGATGTCGGCGAGTTGCTCGGCCCACGCGGGGATGGTGGCGATGTCCGACAGTGGCGCCATGTAGGTGTGGATGTTGAAGACGAGTGCTCCGGTGAGGGGCAGGCGGATGAGGTGTTCGAGTTCGATGCGCAGTTGCACGCGTCCGTAGTCTCCGTCGGCGATGAGATTCGGAATGTCGTCTTCCCATTCGGGCCGGGTTTCGAGGCTGGTGTCGCGGTGCGGTGAGCCGACGGCGGAGAAGGTCCAGTTGGCTCGGCGGAAGATGCGGTCGGTGGTGAGATGACGCATGAACTGCTGCGCACGGCTGGTGATGCCGCCGCTGGTCAGCCCGGGTACGGGGCGGTGAATTTCGTTGAAGTTCATCCCGACGTCGAACTTGATCGACCAGTCGGCTGCGAAGGTGACGATGGCCGCGTCGAACCAGAGTTGGTCGTGGCGCTCGGTGAGCAGGAGGATGTCGTCAGGCACCTGGCAGCCGATGAAGGTCAGCGGGTCCTCGGGCAGCGTGGCCAGATCACCCATTTCGAAGTGTTGGTCGATGTCGAGCAATGTGTTGCGCCAGTGGTAGCGGTTGCCCTGGCCGGCCAGCTGCATGGTCTCCGGGTAGGAGTCGGCCATCTGCCGCATGAGGTAGAGCATGACGTCCCAACACGCAGGGATCATGTGCGGCAAAATCTGCACTCGCCCTGGGTCTTTCGCCAGGATCTCCCGTTTGAGCTGCATCATCGGCACGTATTCGAGCCCGAGGTCGACGACGTGTCGGCCCCAACCCCCGGCGAGGGTGGGGGTATATCGGGGTGCGGGCTCGACATTGACCGCGTAGCGGAAGGTTTCGTCCCCTGCCGGGAAAGGCCAGGGCAAACAGGTCAGGTCGCTTGTGAGCAGTTCGGTCACGGTACTTCGCTCCAGAGTCGGGACGGAATGGAAGTGCAGAGGTGATCTCCAGTCGGTCGTCAGGCAACCGATGCCAGATACATCGCACGATGCGAGGAGGTGTGCGGGCGCACGAGGAGGTCGCGGGCGCAGCCCGAGCACTCGATGGTGTGGTCTGGGCGCGCGAGGGCCCGGGTGGCGGTATCGCAGTGCGGGCAGAAGACGTTGATCACGTCCACGTGTGAGATGTGGATGAACAATTCGCACGGCAGAATTCCTGCGGCGCGCGCTACCGCAATGGCCCTCATCACCTCGGACTCCGCCCCGGAAATCATGATGCGGACCCCGACTGTGCTGGCGTCGATCAGGTCCTCGACACCCGCACCGTCGGGCAGGCTGTACAACGCCACCGCCCGGTGGGCGGAGGCGAGATCCCGCGCCCACTTGTCGACCTTGGCGGTGGTGCTGGGGGCATCGCCGATCGCGATCAGGAGGTACTGCCGGCCGGATAGGTCCATGCTGGCCGCGGTAATGCCGACCTGCGCGGTGGCGTCGTCGGAGTCGTCGATGCTTGTCATGACATTCCCTCTGGTGTCTGATGCTGCGGAGGTCATAGGTCCAGCTCCAGATCCGCGCCAACGGCCCGGGAAACACACGGCATCATCACGTCACCGATGGACTTCTCCTCATCGGTGAGATAGAGGTCGCGGTGCTCGATCTGACCGCCGCGCACCGGGAGCTTGCATTCCCCGCACACGCCCTGCCGGCACAGATTCGGCACGTCGAAGCCGCTGTCCAGCAGCGCGTCGAGCAAGCTGGTGTCGGGTCCGACCGTCACGGCGGCACCGGAGCGGCCCAGCGTCGCAGTGAAGGGTTCACCCCCGGCGGAGATGCCGGAGGAGAACGGCTCCGAGTGCACACGCTGGAGCGGCCAGCCCTGGGCGAGCGCAGCTTCGGTGACGGCGTCGATCATTGGCATCGGTCCGCAGGTGTAGAGGTGGGTGCCGATCGGCCGGCGGGTCAAAGTTGGTGTCACGTGGTCCCAGAATTGTTCCGGGGTTTCCACCATCGTCAACCGGTCCCCGCACAGTTCCACCAGGTCGTCGACGTGTGCGCCGAAGCCGGAGCGGAAGGAATAGATCACCTCGAACGAGCGACGCCACTGCACCGCCGCACGCACGTGCGACAGGATGGGGGTGACCCCGATGCCGCCGGCGACGAGGACGTGGTGGCGTGCGTTCGGAACCGGAGCGAACGCACTGCGCGGACGGGACGCGGTCACCTGGTCGCCGACGGCGAGGTTGTGCACCCACCGCGACCCGCCGGCGCCGGCCCGGTCCAGTCGAACAGAGATCGAGTAGTGGTCCGGTTCGATCGCCGGGCCGGTCAGAGAGTAGGAATTGCGTGTCCCCGGCTTCCAGGTGACCGCGATGTGACTGCCCGGGGTGAAGGACGGCAACGCTCCGCCACCGACTGGCGCCAGGACGACCTGACAGATGTCCTCACACAGGATCGTGGTGTCGGCAACGACGACGGAAAGGTCGCTCCCTACTCCGGCGCTGGTTGTCGCGGCCTCGACTACTTCGGTCACGTGCGGTCCTCCGAATCTGCTCGACAGCCAAGATAGGCATGGTGACGGCGGGAGTAGTGGTGATAGACGGTCAGCGATCACGGTGCGAAGGAGCGGTGACCGACGTAGAACGCCAACGCACCCTCAGTGGTACTGAATCGGATCCGCGATCCCTTCGGGAAGAAGATCGCGTCCTTCGCCGTGGCGACTTCCTTCTGTCCGGTGTCGAGATTCTCGAGAACGAACTCGCCCTCGAGCACAACCTTCATTTCGTCGTACTCGTAGAGGTAGTCAAGGGGATCGTCGGTGCGCCGGAGTTCGAAGTAGCCGGCCGACATCTCGGACCCGTCCGGGTTTGCGTACACGTCGTCGATGAAGCCTTCGGTGCCCGGGTATTCCGCAACCGGCATCTGCGGCAGAGACTTCCAGAAATCTGCGGTGACGCGGAACGGTGCGACGGTCTGTCCGATCGCGCTCGAATCGGCAACGGTCATTGGGGTCCTCCTGGGGATGGGATTGCGCGATCGGTACGTCGATCACCATGTGATGAAACTGAAGATAATGCCAGGAAACCATGGCGTGGGTTACGTGCCCGTAAACGCGCGTGACAAGAAGGTTTATTTGTAGGAAGCGCGCGCAAGTTCGCACGGGCCTATGCCAATTCGTCGATTGCGACTCGCGACCGTCGTCACCGTTTCGTGACCGTGACCGCCTACGCACGGGTCGATCGCGGGCACCGGGCGAGCCCCGAACGACGGCACACAGCGCGGCGGACGGGGCATCGCCGCAGGTGACAGCACATACTGGTAGTAACGGACCTGGTCGCGGCCGCGATATAGATCAGCTACCCGAAAACGTCCGACCCCAGGGGCCATCTTCTGTGATTGCCGTCGGGAGGTGTGAACAAGTGGATACGACGAACAGGAGCGACACAACCGGTCGCAGTCGTCCCGACGCCTTCCCGCTGACGTGCGCGCAGCGCGGAATCTGGCTGACCCAGCGCCTCGCTCCCGACGTCCCGACGTGCATTGCGCAGTACGTCGAGGTGCGCGGCGCCCTGGACCTCGCCGTCCTCGACGACGCGTCGGTGACCGCGGGCCGCGAGTTCCAGTCGGCGTTCCTACGGGTGTTCGAGATCGACGGGGAGCCGTTCCAGACCGTCGACCCGACCATCGACCTGTCGACCGGATTTGTCGACCTCGGGGCCGAGGCCGACCCCGTCGCGGCGGCCCACACGTGGATGACACGGGATTACACCGCGCCACTCGACCCGGCACGGGATCGGCTGGCGACATCGACGGTGTTACGAGTCGGTGACGATCACTATTTGTGGTACAGCAGAATTCACCATGTCGCGCTGGACGGTTACGGGGCGATGACGCTCGTGAACCGGATCGCCGCGCTGTACACCGCCCACGTGGAGGCCCGGACGCCGGAACCTGCCGGTGCCGCAGATCTGCGCACCCTTCACCGACTCGACGAGGCGTACCGGTCGTCGAACCGCTACTCGTCCGATCGCGCCTACTGGCGGGAGCACCTCTCCGGCCGCCGTTCGAACTCGAGCCTGTCGCCGACGGTGGCACCCGCGGTCGCGGAAAGCATCCTCGAGACGGGCACCTTGTCTGCGTCCGCGACGGAGCGACTGGACAGTTCCGGCGAACGGATCGGTGTACCGCCGGCGACCGTCGTGATCGCCACCTTCGGCGTGTATCTGGCCCGCATGACCGGACGGGACGACGTGCTCGTCGAACTCCCGGTGTCGGGCCGCACGACGGTGCTGCTGCAGCGATCGGGCGGGATGCTCGTCGGACTCGCTCCATTGCAGGTCTCCACCACACCCGACGATACGGTCGCCACGCTCACCCGCCGGGTACACCACGAAATTCTGGGCGCTCTCCGTCATCAGCGATTCACCCTGGAGGACATCCGGCGCGATGCCGACGCGGCGGACTCGCTGTCCGGGCCGATGGTCAACGTCATGCTCTTCCGCCCCCGGATCCGGTTCGGACCGCTCACCGGAGACTTTCACGTGGTCACGTCTGGGCCGGTGGAGGATCTGCTGGTCAATGTGTACCGCACCGCCGCTGCCGGGCGGATGGTCGTCGAGTTCCGCGGGAACCCCCACCGCTACTCCCGGGACGAACTGGCTCGTCACCATCGGTCGTTCGTGGGCCTCCTCGAGGAGTTCCTCGCGGCAGATCCCGGCGATCCCGTGGCAGGGGTGCACGCGGAGACCGCACACGAAGGCACGCGGAGTCGCAGGCGCACAGCAGATCTGGACTACTGGCGGACGATGCTCACCGACCTTCCCCACGACACGCCTCTTGCCCGCGACTACACCCGCCGCGTAGGTACCGTCGACGGCCGGCGCGAGCACGTCGAGGCGCACGTGACCGCGGACCTGCATCACCGGATCGAGACCCTCGGACGGGACTGCCCGGTCGCCGCGTACACCGTCACGCATGCGGCCCTCGGGGCACTGCTCGCTCGTCTCGGCGGGGTCCGCGACGTCGTCCTCGGGACACCCGCGGGCTCAGGCGGATGGCCTCTGTTTCTGCGTATCCGGGTCGACGGCACCGAATCGTTCACCGACCTCGTCGAGCGCGCGCGTACGACCGAACTCGGCGCGTTCTCACACGCCGACACACCCTTCGACGAGGTCGCCGCCGCACTCGGATTTCCAGCACCCTCCCGCGGCCGGCACCTGTTCCAGGTCGGGTTCGACGTGCAGACCATCGACCACCCGCGCGAGCCGGATGGCCGGTCCGACGAGGGCGCCGACCTCTGGGTCCACGTCGTCGAACACCCCGGTCGTGCCGGGCTCGACCTCCGGCTGGCCTTCGCGCGGGAGTTCTTCGAGCCGTCGACGATCCATGGATTCGCGGACCGTCTGACCCGGGTGTTCGCCCAGGTCACGGCAAACCCCTACATCCCGGTCGCTGATCTCGACCTGTTGAGTTCCGCCGAACGGCGCCGGCTCGTGCCCGCGCGCGGTGATCCGGGAGTTCCGCCGCGCACGCTGCCGGACCTCCTGACGGACGCGGCACACCGTGACCCGGACGCGATCGCCGTCGTCGACGCTGCCGGCGGTGCCGACCGTACCGGCATCACGTACCGTCGGCTGGACGACGACTCCACCCGGCTCGCCCGACTGCTCCTCTCCCGGGGCGCCGGCCCGGAAACCGTGGTCGCCCTCGCTCTCCCGAGATCCGCTGATTTCGTCCGCGCTGTCTGGGCGGTCGCGAAGTCGGGGGCCGCCTTCCTACCCGTCGATCCCGGATACCCCGAGGCCCGCATCGCGCACCTGCTCACCGATTCCGGGGCGACTCTCGGGGTCACGGTCGGCCGCCACCGGGACGCCCTCCCCGGCGGAGTCGAGTGGATCGACCTCGACGACCGTGACGTCGAGGGCACCCTGTCCGACCGGATCGCGACACCGGTCGGCGACGCCGACCGCCCCCGACCGCTGCGCTCGGACCATCCGGCCTATCTCATCTACACCTCGGGATCGACCGGCGTCCCCAAAGGGGTGGTCGTGACCCACCGCGGGATCGCGAATCTGATTGCCGCACAGCGTGAAGGGCTCGACGTGCCGCCGACCGGGCGGGTGGCCCAGTTCGCGTCGCCGAGCTTCGACGCCTCACTGTTCGAACTGCTCGCGGCTTTCGGATCCGGTGCGCGCGTGGTGATCGTCCCTCCCGAAGTGGTCGGGGGCGCGGAACTGGAGCGAGTACTCACCGAGCATCGCGTGACCCACGCCGTACTCACGCCGACCACCCTCGCCACGCTCGATCCCCTTGGCGTGCCGACCCTGTCGCATCTCACCGTCGCCGGCGAGGCCTGCCCGCCAGAAGTCGCGTCGACATGGGCGACGGGGCGCCGCCTCCTCAATGCCTACGGGCCCACCGAGGCGACGATCATGTCGACCCTCAGCACACCGCTCGTGCCGGATGAGCCGGTCACCCTCGGTGCGCCGGTGTGCGGGTTCGAAGTCGTCGTGCTCGACGACCGGCTACACCCGGTCCCGCCGGGCACCGTCGGCGAACTGTACCTCGCCGGCCCAGGCCTCGCGCGCGGATACCGAGACCGTGCCGGACTCGATGCCGTCCGTTTCGTGGCCGCGCCCTTCGGCTCACCGGGGACGCGGATGTACCGGACCGGTGATCTGGTGCGATGGCACGGCCGGCACGAAGACGACACACCCGCCGCCGTCCACCTCGCCTACGTCGGGCGCAGCGACTTCCAGGTAAAGATCCGCGGTTTCCGCATCGAGCTCGGGGAGATCGAGGCAGTCCTGCGTGCCGATCCCCACGTGACGTACGCCGTCGCGACGGCCGAGACCGACCCGCACACGGGAGATGCCGCGGTGATCGCCTACGTTCTCCCGGCCGAGGGGTGGCACGTCGATGCCGGGGAAGTGCGCCGTCGGCTCGCGCGCACGCTGCCCGCGCACATGCTCCCGGCCGCGGTCGTCGCCCTCGACGTCATTCCGCGTACCCCGAGCGGCAAGCTGGACCGTGCCGCGCTCCCCGCGCCGACGTTCGAACCGCGGAGCGGCACCGGCCACCCGCCGCGCACGCCGACGGAAGACACGGTCGCGTCGGTGTTCGAGACCGTGCTCGGTGTCACGGGCGTCGGTGTGGACGACGACTACGTCGATCTCGGCGGAGGTTCCCTGGCGGCGACCCGGGTGGTGGCACGGCTGAACTCCGCCCTGGGAACGTCGCTGAACGTCCGTGATCTCTTCGAGCACCCGACGGTCGCCGCACTCGCCGGTGTTGTCGACAGCCGACGCGGTGACGGCTCCGGGCGGCCTCCACTCCGCCGGTTCCCGCGTCCCGCCAGGATTGCGCTCTCCCCGGCCCAGGAACGCATGTGGTTCGTCAACCAGTACGACCCACACTCCCCCGCCTACGACATTCCGCTGATCGTCCGGCTCACCGGGCATCTCGACGTCGTCGCCCTCGCCGCAGCGATCGGCGACGTCGTCGAACGGCACGAGTCGCTTCGCACGGTGTACCCGGCCTCGGACGACGGACCACATCAGGTGATCCTGCCCGCCGAGCGGGCGCTGCCCCGGGTCGAGACCGTGGAGGTCGACGGTCCGTCCGACCTCGACGAGCACGTCGCCCGGGTCGCGGCCGCGCCGTTCGACGTCACCGTCGACCCGCCGCTGCGCGCGTCTCTGTTCACGATGAGCGACACCGACCACGTACTGGCGCTGGTGATCCATCACATCGCGGCCGACGGTGCGTCGGCCGGTCCGCTCGCCCGTGACCTCTCCGCCGCCTATCGAGCCCGGGTCGGCGGACGCGCCCCGGCCTGGGAACCGCCGGCCGTGCAGTACGTCGACTACGCCTTGTGGCAACACGCCTTGCTGGGGCAGCCCACCGATCCCGACAGCCTCGCGTCGCGGCAACTCGACTATTGGAGTGAGTCGCTCCGTGGATTGCCGCCCCTTCTCGCGCTGCCGACCGACCGTCCCCGCCCGCAGCGGCTGTCCCTGCACGGCGGCCGAGTGGAATTCCATCTGCCTCCGGAGCTGCACGCCGGCATGCGGGCACTGTCCCGAACCTGCACGTCGACACTCTTCATGACGTGTCACGCGGCGCTGGCCGTCGTGCTCGCCAGGCTCGCCGGCACCGACGATGTGAGCATCGGCACCCCGGTCGCGGGCCGCGGCGAGCCCGCACTCGACGACGTGGTGGGCATGTTCGTCAACACGCTCGTGCTGCGCACCCGCATCGATCCCGCGGCGGGCTTCGCGGACACCGTACGCACCGTACGGGATGTCGACCTGGGCGCATTCGCACACGCCGACTATCCGTTCGAGAAACTGGTGGACGCCCTCGAACCCGAACGCACGGACAGTCGTTCACCGTTGTTCCAGGTCCTCCTCGAGTTCCAGCACATCCTGCCGGCCGGACACGAGGCGCGTGAGCTCGACCTGCCCGGTCTGCACGTCGCGGCCGTCGCCTACGACCCGAAGATCTGTAAGTTCGACCTGCAGGTGTGGCTCAGCGAACGCGTCGATGACCACGGGGCGCCGCAGGGAATCGACGGCGGAATCGTGTACGCCACCGATCTCTTCGACGAAACGACGGTGCGTGGAATTGCCGACCGACTCGTCCGCGTGCTGGGCATCGTGACCACCGAGCCGGACGCCGTGGTCGGGAACATCGATCTCCTCTCCGACGGGGAACGCGACGTCGCCCTCCGTTCGTGGACCGCCCCCGACGAACCGGACCCCGTGACGACGCTGCCCGAGGAGTTTGCGCGGACGGCGGCACGGCAACCGGACGCCGTCGCGCTGTCGTTCGCGGGTGACACGCTGTCGTACGGGGAGCTCGCCGAACGGGTGAACCGAATCGCCCGGCTCCTCGTCGAGCACGGAGTGGCACCGGAACGCCTCGTCGCCGTGGCGATTCCCCGCTCCGTGGACTACGTCGCCGTCACACTGGGCGTGCTCGCGGCAGGAGGAGTGTGCCTCCCGCTCGATCCCGCATGGGCGTCGCCCACGCGACTCTCCCGGCTGATCACGGACGTCCACGCCACGATCCTCGTGACGACGTCCGCTCTGGCGGAACGGCTTCCCCACGGTCACCTGCGCACCCTCGTCCTCGACGCGCCGGGCACCGTCGCCGCCCTCGCAGGCAGGTCGGGTCTCCCGCTGACCGCCGTCGACGGTGGCGCCGGCCCCGACGCGGCCGCGTACGTCCTGCTCACGCGCGGATCGACGGCGCCGCCGAAACCGGTGTCGGTGACTCACCGTGCAGTACTCTCCGCACTGGCACGTCCCGCGCACGCCGTCACGACCGACGATATCTGGGCAATGGTCCCGGTCTTCGCGGCCGGCGTCACCGTCTTGACCCCGTGGAGCGCATTCCTCCACGGAGGCCGGCTCGAGGTGGTCGACGACACCACCGCCTCGTCACCGGCCGCCCTCGCCGACCTGCTGCACCGCCGCGGCGTGACCATGCTCTTCCAGAGTCCGACCGCGTACGAGCATCTCTCCCGCGCAAGAAAGTCCGCGCCGGGGGCGGACGAACGTCGCTCGGTATTGCTCACCGGCGACCCCGTCGACGCCGCGGTCGTGGTGGCTCCCGAAGCCGTCGCCGTGTACGCGTCCGTCGAGACCGTATGGTTCGCCGTTGCCAGGGATCGTGCACCGGAATCCGGTGCCGACCGGATGGAGTACCGGCCCGGTCGGGGACGAAGATTCGCGGTTGTCGACGACCGCCTTCAGCCTGTCCCGCCGGGCGTCGTCGGCGAGTTGTACATCGGTGGACCCGCACTGGCTCGTGGCTACCACGGCCGGGCCGCCGCGACGAGCACCCACTTCGTGGCGAGTCCCTTCGGCCCGCCCGGCGAACGCATGCTCCGCACCGGCGACACCGCTCGCCTCACGCCGACCGGAAACCTGAACATCCTCTGGCGCCGCGACTTCCAGGCCGCACTGCGCGGATACCGTATCCCGCTCGGTGACATCGACGCCGTCCTCACCGCGCATCCGCACGTTGCGAACGCGGTCACCGTCGACCACACCCCGCGCTCCGGAAGGCCCGCGCTCGTGTCGTATGTCGTGCCGGCCGACGGAGCCGCGCCGACCATCTCCGAAGTCCGCGCCCACGCCGCCATGATCCTGCCTCCGCCCTGGGTCCCGGGCGCGGTCGTCGTCCTCGATCGGCTGCCCGTCACGGAGAGCGGGGACATCGACCTCGATGCCCTACCCGTTCCCGAGGAACTGCGGCACTCGCCCGTCTACCGTGCCCCGGCCACTCCGGCCGAGGAGACGGTGTCGAGGGTGATCGCGCAGGTTCTCGATATCGGTGGGGTCGGTGTCGACGACAACTTCTTCGAACTGGGTGGCACGTCGCTCGACGCGGCGAGGGTGGTCGCCCGAATCGATTCGGCGTTCGGAACCCGGATCGGAATCCGCTCCCTCTTCGAGGCGCCCACGGTACGCGGACTCGCTGCCGTCCTCGGCGCGAGCGAAGTGCACCCGGATCGACCCGCACTGGGACCCCGGGTGCATACCGAACCTGCACCGGTGTCGTTCGCGCAGCAGCGGATGTGGTTCGTCAATCAGTTCGACGTGACGTCGGCCGTCTACAACGTTCCGATGGTGGTCCGGCTGACCGGACTCCTCGACGTCACCGCGCTGCGCGCTGCCCTGCTCGACGTCCTCGTCCGGCACGAACCGTTGCGGACCGTCTATCCCTTGACCGACACCGGGCCGGTGCAGGTCGTCGTCCCCGCCGAGAGTGTTTCTGTCGATCTGGCGACCACCCCGGTGGCCGACGCAGTGCATGTCTCCGGCCTCGTCGACGACACCGTCGCCGAGGGGTTCGACGTGACCGTCCGTCCGCCGGTTCGCGTCCGACTGTGGCAACTCGACGACTACCACCACGTCCTGGCTTTCGTCGTGCACCACATCGTCGCGGACGGGTCCTCACTGGCTCCCCTGGCCCGCGACCTCTCCACCGCCTACGCCGCGCGCCGTGCCGGCCGTGCTCCGATGTGGGAACCGTTGCCCGTGCAGTTCTCGGATTTCACGGTGTGGCAGCGGGAAATCCTCGGGTCCGTCACCAACCCGGCGTCCCCAGTGGCACGGCAACTCGACTTCTGGCGCACGGCGCTCGCGGATCTTCCCGAACGGTTGGAGTTGCCGCTGGATCGGCCGCGACCCGCCACCGCCTCGTACCGGGCCGCAACGGTTCCGTTCGTGATGCCCGCGACGACGCATCGCCGGCTCGTCGACTTCGCCCGAGCCCACGACACGACGACATTCGTCGTCATCCACGCGGCCCTGGCCGTGTTGCTGTCCCGGCTCGCCGCCACCACGGACGTCGTCGTCGGGTCGCCGACCGCCGGCCGCGGCGAACAGGAACTCGACCCCCTCGTCGGCATGTTCGTCGGCACACTCGTTCTGCGCACGACAATCGATCCCGCGTCCCCGTTCGGTGACGTCCTGGCGGCGGTGCGGGGCGCAGACCTGGCGGCCTTCGCGCACGCCGACATTCCGTTCGAAACCCTCGTGGACGAACTCCACCCACCGCGTTCGGCGGGGAGCCATCCGTTGTTCCAGGTGATGCTGTCGTTCCAGAACATCGAGCCACCACGCCTCGCACTGCCCGGCCTCGAGGTACATGTCGCGGACCTCGACCCCCGGGTGTCGCCGTTCGACCTGAATGTGGTGTTGCACGAACAACCGGCCGAGGACGATTCGGGGACGGGCATCAGTGGGCAGATCGTCTATGCCACCGACCTGTTCGACGCCGACACGATCACTGCATTCGCCGGCCGGCTCCTTCGGGTGATCACCGCGGGCCTGACCGACCCCGACGCCGTGGTCGGCGACATCGACATCCTCGACGACGCCGAGCGTGGGCTCGTCCTCGACCGCTGGAACGCCACCGCCCACGACCTTCCGGCCGCGACGGTCGTGGACCTGTTCGAGGCACGGGTGGCGGCGACACCCGACGCGCCTGCCGTCCGCTGTGAGGATCGAACCCTCACTTACGCCGAACTCGACACCTGGTCGACCCGGCTGGCGCGCTCCTTCCTCGGCAGCGGGATCGGCGCCGAATCCGTCGTGGCCCTGGTGATCCCGCGATCCTTCGAAATGATCGCCGCGATGTATGCGGTGGTCAAGTCCGGTGCGGCGGTGCTGGCCCTCGATCCCGGCCACCCCGCCGACCGCATCGAATCACTGATTCAATCCTCGTCGGCCGCCCTCGTCGTCACCACCGCCGGTGCCGATCTACCCGTTCCGACCGGGGTTCCGGTGGCGCGGTTCGACGACGTCGACCTCTCGGCGCGAGACAGCGCACCGGTGACCGACGTGGACCGCGGCGCACCGCTGCACCCCGACAACCTGGCCTACGTGGTCTACACGTCCGGGTCGACCGGCACACCCAAAGGGGTGGCGGTGTCCCACGCGGCGATCGCGAACCAACTCGCCTGGTCGCAGGCACTGCTGCCGCTGCGCGAGGGTGACCGCACGGTACAGAAGGCGCCGATCGCGTTCGACGTCGCCATCTGGGAGTGCTTCGCGGCGCTGTGCTCGGGAAGCGTCCTGGTTCTCCTGCCCCCGGAACGGCAGCTCGACCTCGACTACCTGTCCGGCCTCCTCGACGACATGCAGATCACGCTGGTGGAGTTCGTGCCCTCCCTACTCGACGTGTTCGTCAACGATCACCAGCACGCTTTCCCCGGGTCGATGCGACGGGTCCTGACCGGGGGTGAGGCGATCACTGCAAGGACGGCGAGTAGCGTGCTCGCGCGGGGCGTCCGTCTCGGCAACATGTACGGTCCCGCAGAGGCGGCCGTGACAGCGACGTACCACGACATCGCGACCGACCACGCCGACACCACAGCACCCATCGGGACGCCGGTGTGGAACACACAGGTGTACGTCGTCGACGGTCGTCTGCACCCCGTCGTCCCCGGGGTGACCGGCGAAATGTACCTCGGCGGCGCCCAGTTGGCCCGGGGATATCTCGGCAGGCCCGCGCTCACCGCCGGCCGGTTCGTCGCGAATCCCTTCGGCGCCCCAGGCTCCCGCCTGTACCGAACCGGAGACCTGGCCCGCTGGAACACCGACGGTCGGCTGGAGTACCACGGCCGCACCGACTTCCAGGTACAGCTACACGGCTACCGCGTCGAGCCCGGCGAGGTCGAGTCCGTCCTCCTACGTCACCCCGCCGTCGCGCAGGCCGTCGTAGTGCTGCGGGCCGATAGAAACGGCGCAGACCACCTCGTCGGATATGTCGTACCGGTCCCCGGCACCGAAGTGGCCGAGCAGGAACTGATCGACCACACAAGGTCCCTTCTCCCCTCGCACATGGTTCCGTCCACAGTGATCCCACTGTCCACGCTGCCGCTCACGTCCCACGGAAAGATCGACCGGAACGCGCTCCCGGCCCTCGACTTCACGACCCGCGCCGTGAAATTCCTTCCTGCCGGAACATCTCTCGAGAAAACGATGGTGTCGCTGGTCGGCGACGTGCTCGGCCTCGAATCCGTAGGCGTCGACGACTCCTTCTTCGCGCTCGGTGGCGACAGCATCATGGCCATCCAGTTGGTGGCCCGCGCGAAGACCGCAGGACTCGCACTCACACCGCGGGATGTGTTCGAGCACAGGACGATCGCCCGGCTCGCGCGAGCGATCTCGACACAACCGGAGCCGAGGGCGGTCCTCCCCGAACTACCCGGCGGCGGAATCGGCTCCTTCCCGCTGCCACCGGCCGCGCGGTGGTTGCTCGACCGCGGTGGCGACCTCGACACGTACTGCCAAGCAGTCCTGCTCACCGCACCACCCGACCTGGACACCGACACCCTCACCGCCACCGTGCAGACCGTCCTCGACCACCACGACATGCTCCGAGCCCGACTTCGGCGCGGGACAACGGACGAAGACACTGCGTTGGAGGTCGTGGCCGCCGACCAGGCTCCACGGGTCGAGTCGCTGATCCGCCGGGTAGCACTCGATGATCCGGCCGACCTGAGGGGCCGGGCCGAGGTCGAGTCCCATGCTGCCGCCGCACGTTTGGATCCCGAGAACGGGATCATGCTCCAACTCGTCTGGCTCGACCCCGGCACCCAACCCGGACACCTCCTCATCACCATCCACCACCTCGCCACCGACGGCGTCTCCTGGCGCATCCTCATCCCCGACCTCGCCACCGCCCACCACGCCCACACCACCGGCACCACCCCCACACTCCCACCCGTCACCACCACCGCACGCCGCTACGC
>Ga0247825_10000539_pt1 | contig 24057 bp, 22 predicted proteins | sample 13C_Vanillin_Day_FD_194413 | JGI IMG/M metagenome (GOLD analysis project Ga0247825, IMG submission 194413) | Soil microbial communities from agricultural site in Penn Yan, New York, United States - 13C_Vanillin_Day48 | ecosystem: Environmental > Terrestrial > Soil > Agricultural land | place...
TCAGCATCACCGTGGTTTCGATCATCTCGACAGGCGCCGGATCGGTCGCGGTGTCGGCGCGCCCCAGTTTGCCGAAGACGCGCTCGACTTCAGGAAACGATTTCAGCTTGCGGTCCATTTGCTGGAGGATCCAGCCCGCTTCTCGCGACGGCAGGCCGGGCAGCGTCGTCGGCATGTAGAGGATAGAGCCCTCTTCCATCTCCGGCATGTAGTCCTTCTGGAAACTGGTGAGCAGCCAGACTGACACGACGAACAGGACCGCACTTGTCGCGACGAACGCGTAGCGGAAGCGAATCGTTGTCAGCAACCCACGGCGATAGGCGCGAACGAAGGCGCTTTCGCGTTCGCCGTCGGCCGGCGCCACGTGCTTCTTGAAGATCCAGACGATGACGACCGGCAACAGCAGAAGTGTCAGCAGCGTCGAGAACGCCATCGCGAAGGTCTTGCTGAATGCCAGTGGATTGAAGAGACGTCCTTCGCGCTCGCCCAGGAAGAAGATGGGCAGGAACGACGTCACCATGATGAGCATCGAGAAGAGCAGCGGCCTCGTCATCGTGGCGGTCGCCTGGATGATCGTCCGCAGCTTCTCCTTCACATCGAGGTTGCGCCGCTTGGCGAGCTGCGCGGTGCAGTTCTCGACGATGACGATGGTCGCGTCAGCCATCTCGCCGATCGCGATGGCGAGCCCGGCCAGCGAGAACAGATTGATGGTCTGGCCAAAGGCCGAGAGCGGGAGCACGGTGAACAGCGTCCCGAGCAGCAGCACGCACACCGGCGCGATCGCTGCGCGGACGTTCCTCAGCGCGACGGCGATCACGAGAATGACGACGATCAGCTCGTAGATGAGCGCCTGGACGAAGTTGGTCAGCGTGTCCCAGATGAGCGTCGATCGGTTGTACGCGGGTACGATCTCGATACCTTCCGGGAGTGAGGTCTTCAACGTGTCGAGCTTCTGGAGCAGTGTCCGCGTCACGGCGAGGACGTTGCGGCCCTGCTCCATGATGGCGATGCCGCCGACCACCTCACCCGTGCCGTCGAGATCGACGATGCCTCGACGAAGGTCGTAGCCGACTTGCAGATACCCGACGTCCTTGAGCTGAACTGGCTGACCGGCTCGATCGCGGCCGAGCACGAGGAACTCCAGCTTGTCGATGCTCTCGCTGCTGACGCCACCGCGTAGCTGATACTCGCGGCTGGTGACTTCGATCGAGCGGCCGCCGGCCTCCTGAAACGCACCCTTCACCGACGACAGCACGTGCGCGAGCGAGATGCCGCGCTGGCTGAGCAGCGGAGGAAACAGCTTCACCTGGTATTGCTTTTCGAGCCCGCCGACCGAGGCGACTTCAGCGACGCCTCCCGCCGACTGCAACGCCGGTTTGACGATGCTCTCGTTCAGCAGGCGCAGTTCGCGGAGGTCGCGGTTGCCCTGTCGATCGACGAGGGCATACTGAAAGATCCAACCCATGCTGCTGGCGTTGGGGCCGATGGTGACAGCCGCATCAACAGGCAGCTGACCTCGAATGGCGTTCAGTCGATCCGCGACGAACTGGCGCACGATCGCGCGGCGGCCCGGGTCCTCGAGGATGACGTAGACGAACGAGAAACCCATGTGGGAGGTCCCACGCAGGGCGCGAACGTCCGGCGAGCCCGCGAGCGCATTAATCACCGGCTCGGTGACCTCTCGTTCGATCACCTGCGGGCTGCGCGGCCACTTCACGTAGACGATGATTTGCGGGTCGGAGATATCCGGGATCGCGTCGAGCGCCGCTGTTCGGAGTCCGTAGAGGCTGAGGACGACCAGCACCCCGACCACTGCGAGCACGACCCAGTGGAAGCGGATGACGCGTTCAATGATGTAGGTGATCATCGAAACCTGGCGCTACGACCCTTTCAGTTTGTGCTCGGCGTCGATGAAGAAGCTGCCGATGGTCACGACGTGTTCGCCGCTCTTGAGTCCGTCGAGCACCTGTGTAAAGAGCTCGCCCTGGACGCCGGCCTTGATGTCCCGCGGAGTGTACTCGCCGCCTTTGTCCTGCACGTAGACCAGTGTGTGGCCGCCGCGGTCGATGATGGCCTCGTTCGGCACCGAGAGGTGCTCACCGTCTTCGGTCACGACTTCCACGACGTAGTGCCGGCTGGCTTCGAGCGCCTGCCCCATCAGCGTGACCTTCACCGTCACGTCGCTGGCAGAGGGGACCACCACCGACACGTTGCCCTGATACATCCGGGAACGCGATTCGGGCGAGAACACACGCGCGCGCTGGCCGACTCGAACGCGCTTGCCGTCCACAGTCGGGAGGGCAGCGGTGACTGTCTTGCGCGCCTCGTCTACCGTTCCCGCGGCTCTGACCCACACCTGGATAGGCCTGACGGAGACCTCGGTCACCGTCAGCGTCAGCTCGGTGGCCTGAGCTTCAGACACAGTCGTTGATTTGGGGCCCTTCAGGCGGACGTGGTCGCGAATGCTCTGAGTGTGGGCCTGCTCCATGCCGAGCAGGAGGACAAGGAAGCCGAGAAACAGAGGTCGCATGGGCAATGCAGAATGCAAAATCCAGAATTCAGAAACGCCACTCAGAAAAAGAACTCACCGTCCAGCTTCTGAATTCTGCATTCTGAATTCTGCATTCAAGTCGCTGGCGACCGCCAGCGACTTGCTCAGTGGCAGTAGTTGTCCTTGCTATCCATGATATGCGTGCCCCATGGGAACAGACCCACGTTCTTCACGCGCTCGATCCCATGCGTCTTGGCGTCGATGATCACCACCTCGTGGTTGGTCGATTCCGCCAAATAAATCTTCTCGTCCGCCGTGTCGGTGGTCGCCGTCTCGAGGTTGACGTTCGTGCCGATCTTGATGCGTCCGGCCGGCTTCAGGCTGCCCATGTCGTAGACGTAGACGAAGCCGCTCGTCGAGCTGATGACGAACGCCTTGCCGCCGGCGAAGTTGATCCCGGTCATGTCGGGACCGGCCTCGAGCGTGGCCGCGACGCTGTTCGTGCGCGTGTCGATGATCGAGATCGTCTCGTCGCCGTTGTTCGCGGTGATGCCGTACTTGCCGTCGTGGCTCATGTAGATGCGCCACGGATCACGACCGACTCGAATGGTCTTGATCACCTTGTCCTCGCGCGTGTCGATCACACCCACCACGCTCAGGTCGCTATCGGCAGCGTAGAGGTAGCGGCCGTCGTTGGACGGTGCCGCGATGTTGATGCCCTTGATCTCACCCAGATACTTGTCCGGATCGAGCTTGGCGACGCCCGGCACCGCCGCGACCTGGATCTTCTTCAGCAGTTCGTGCCGCCGCACGTCGATCACGCCCACCCAGTGCGCGCCGTAGTTGCCGACGTAAGCCTTCGAGCCATCCGGCAGGAAGGTCACGTTCAGTGGTTCGACGAAGCCCGGGATCGTCTTGATCTTGCTGAGCGACTGCATGTCGATCACCGAGATCGAGTCGCCATCCGGGTTGCCCTGGTAGTACCAGCGGCTGTCCGGTGAGAACGCCAGGTGCTCCGGTGCGATGTCGGTCGGAATCACCTTCACCAGCGCCAACGTCTTCGTGTCGATGATGTAAGCCTTGTTGGCGCGCGTGCCGCCGGTGACGACGTAGCGACCATCGGGCGACATCATCACCATGTGCGGGTTGACGTTGTTGCCGAGGAACGTCTTGCCGATCATCTTGTGGGTCTTGATGTCCATGAACGAGATGTCGTTCGAATCCCGGTTCACGATCATCACGACCGATCGCGGGTCGCTGATTTTGACATCCTGCGCCTGAAGCGTGGTGACGACGGCCGCGACCGCGGCGACCGTGAGCGCCCCGCCGATGAGGATTGTTCGCCGTAACGTACACATGGCTCCTGCTCCTGGTTCTAGAACGCCGCCTGGAAACGTACACCCGGCAACAGATACCCGAACTCTGAGGTGGTATCCGCGTTGTCGAGGACGTGCGTGAGATGGAAGGAGAGCCGCAGCCTCTCCGTCAGATGGAAGTTGTAGTAGCCCTCGGTGAGCCGTTCCTTCCGGCTGTCCTCGAGGTCCATCTGCGCGTAGCCCACGCCCCACGTGTCCTGTGGATTGAAGATATACGCATTCTGGAAGCCCAGCCCGACGCTCCAGAAATTGTCGCGCCCAGGCTCGAGGTTGGACGTCCCGTATCTCGCGAACACGCCAATGAACGGGCTGACCTTCTGGTCGATGCTCAGCCCGAACCCGGTGGCGACGCCGCCAGCGCCCAGATCGGCCGGCGTATTGTCCGTGCGGAACCACGCGCGATACGTGCCTTCCGGCAGCGCGAATGGCGTGAACGTATACCCGACTTCCGTCAGAGTGAACATCGAATCTGACAGGTTGGCCGCGTCGTCGTTGCTCTGCTGGAAGCCGAACTTGAACCGCAAGCCGTTCTTCGGATCGAACTCGGTGGCGACGCCGGTGCCGTTGCTCGACAGGCCGAGCATCTGGTTGTTGACGAGCGCGTCGCTCAGGAACTGCGTGCTTTCGTCGTTGGCGAACGCGTTCTGATCGAAGTAGTTCGTCAGGTCGAGACGGCCGGCTGTGAGCGCCAGCTTCTGCCCGAAGAGCTCGGTGCGCAGCCACGCTTCCCGAAGGTTCAACTGGTTCTGTGTCACGAGGCGCGCCGTGTAGCCGTTCAGCAAGGTGAGCGATGGAATCTCCGTGTCCGGCGGCGATCCGCTCAGGCCGACGATGTCCGCGAAGAACACCGTGTACTGGGCGAGGCCGGCGGTAAAGAACAGGTCCGCCGATGCAAGCGCGTAAGCGGTTCGATTGGCTTCGAGATCACCCGCGGTCCGTCGCGCGTACTGCGTGCCCATCGCGGCGTCAACGCCAACGGTCACTCGACGCTTGTCGGCATCTTCGAGCGCGGCTTCGATCTTTTCGCTGATGGTCTGCCGGCGGTAGACGCGCTCTCGACGGTAGGTGACTTCCTGTTTCGAGTTCGGCACCTGCTGATCGTGCTCTTGTCCGTTCTCGTCCACGAAGACCTCGACGCGTCGCACGCGCGTCTCTGGTTCCGACAGCACCGTGTCGGATTCGAGATCCGTGATCCGCTGTTCGAGTGTTGCGATGCGTTCGAGCAACTGCTGCCGCTCGAACTCCGCGGCGGCCGCCGCACTCGCCGCGTTCATCGTGAGGTCGAGCGTGCCCGTGCGGTCCATTTCGATCCCGACGCCGGTCTGCCTGAACGTCATATTCCCAGCCGAGGAAATACTGATCTCGTAGTTGCCTACCGGCAGTGCGGAGAAAGAGTAGTTGCCCTGTTCGTCAGTGGTGGCCTCGAACTTGGCGCCGTTCTCGGCGCTGACCGCCGTGACGGCCGCGCCCGCGACCGGAGCCCCGCTCTCGTTCCTGACCACGCCACGGATACCGCCCCGATGATCCGCCATGTTCATTTGCGCTGGCTGTCCCTGCGCGGCCGGTGCCTGCTGCGCCGCTGCAGTGCCGCACCATGACACGAGCAGGGCAACAGTGCCGACCAGGCCAAGCCAATCCTTACAGACGTGTGACGACCGACGTCTCATCGTGCCTCTCCTCCGCGTCCCGAGAAACCTGCTAGACAGGCCGCATCTTAGGAGAGGAGCACCTCTGCGAAACCTGAACATTTCATGAAGACTTTTTCAGGATCGCTAAGCCTTAGAAGCCAAAGACCATACTCACGCGCTGGCTCGGTTGCCCCGATGTCGCCGTTGTAGAGGAGTTCCGAGGCGAGGTGCAGCGTCCACAACGACACCGTGCTTTGCAGATGGGGAACGGCGACCGTGCGCACGCCGACCTCGCCGCCCCTGGCCCGCACCAGCGGCGTGACGGCACTCGCCGGATCTCCGGCGGCGTCGTATCTCAGCGTTGTGCCGAGCGCGCTGTTGCTGTGGAAGACGGTGTCCGCGTTCACGTAGAGCTCGGTCGAGCGCCAGGGTCCGAACGTCGCCGTCCCTTTCGGGCTGACGATGCCGGCGGTCTCGACGCCACCGTTTCGCGCATCGATCCTGTTGGTGACGTCGTATCGCGATCCGTCGGCGCGCACGCCCACGGTGGTCTTGAACCAGCGCGCCCACTCCATCTGGTTCTCACCGTAGACGCCGAGGCTGCTCACGATCGCCGAGGCGTCGTTCACGGTAAGAAGGTGAAGTTGGAAATCAGACCGAGGTCGTAGCCGAGGCCGTACGCCTGAATCTTGCTCAGCGTCTGGCCGTTGCCGTGCTGCCACTCGCCGCCGACGCTGTAGCGATACGTGTGCCCGCCATCGGTCGGGTCGATGGATCCGAATCGATCGATGAGCCCGGAGTCGATCGCGCGTTGCGGTGACGCCTCGGTTGCGTTCCACTCGCCGTGGTATCCCATGAAGGTGAGTGACAGGCCGTTCACGTTGTCGCCCGGGCTGTAGCGCACGAAGCCGTTGTATTTCCGGTACGAGTCAGGAACGGTCCACGGCCCGGAGTTGGTCGAAGTTTCGAATGCGGCGAGCACGTGGCCTGCGCCGATCTTTGGCGAGGCAGCGACAGCAGCCGGCCGAAGTCGTAGTCGCCCTGACCGTCAGTCACGACCTCGCGTGGCTCGCTGCCACCCAGCAGCTCCACGGTGACGCCAGGAAGCGCTCCACCTGTTTCATCAGTGACGCGCCCTTTGACATGAGCGCCTCCTCCGCTTTGCGCCAAGGCAGGAACACTGATGGCGAGCAACAGAGGGATCGCGCTCAGCAGCTTCATTCAGTCATCGTCCCGCGACTAACGGCCGGCGCATCTGAAGACTTCATGAAAGATTGGTCAGACGCTTTTAAGCTGAACCTCGGCTGCACGTGGTGGCACGTTTCCTGATACCCGACCGCCGATCAAGGAGGGCAGTGATGAGCGATGAGAACCTTCTGACGAGGCGGGAATTCACGGTTGAAAGCGCGTTGGCTATGCTGGCAGGCGTCACGATCACCATCAGCGGATGCGGTGATGACGACAACCCGACCTCGGCACCGACAACACCACCAGCGGCAGCCGACAAGACCGGGACGGTCAGTACAGACGCCGGTCATACCCATACTGGCGCAGCGATCACGGCTGCTCAGTTCACGGCTGGAAATGCGATTACCTTGACCCTTACGGGCGCCACCACACACATTCACACGGTGGCGCTCAGTCAGACCGAGCTCACGACGATCAGCGCGGGGACGCGGTTGTCGAAGACGTCGTCCACGGACAACGCGCACTCCCACACCGTGACGTTCAATTAACTCGGGATCCGGGTCCGGGATCCGGGATCCGGGTTGAGTTCGGAGTCCAGGGCTGCGTAGGGCGGGTCCTGACGTTCGGACCCGCCACACAGGACACTCGGCTACCGCCTGTCGACGGATCGCTGGATCTCGCTGCTCCAGAAAACTGGATCAGGCTGTGTACTCGGCGTAACCACACCTCGCAGACCGCGCACGATCCGCTTCATCCCGAGACACAGTCCGATCGCGCTGGTCGTCAGTCCACCCAGGCTGAGCAGAATCATCCCCACATCCCAGAGCGGTCGCTTGTAGTACCAGAACGAGAAATCGAGGCTGTGCAGGCCGTTGTAGAGCCACCGTTCCGCGCGGTCGAGTCGGTGAACGCGGCCGACCAATTGGCTCATTCGCGGATCGATGTAGAGCCATGTGCTGTCGGGATCATCGAGCTTCACGCGCAAGACGGGCAGCGTGGCGAGGCCGTCGCGTGAGTAGTAGTACGAGTCGTAGGTCGTCAGCATCTCGGTGTTGACGACGGCCGTATCGGGAACGGCTTGCTTCACGCGCGCGAGCAGCGAATCGGACGAGAAGTCACGATCGTGCAGTTGGAGCGTGCGGGCATTGACGACCGTCTGCGCCGCATCGCGTGCCCTGATTGCGTAGTACGGTTCGTGCCCCCTGATCTCAGTGCCTGCGCCCGCGTCTGGATCTCGGCGCACGAGGAAGAACGGCTCGTCCTGAACGCGGACGTATTCCACTTCCTTGATCGGCTTGCCGGCCGCGATCGTCTGCCACGAGTCCGCGTTCAACGCGGGGAACACCGAGAGGTCGCCGGCGTTGCTCGTGAAGGCCTCACGAAGTCCGCCACCGAACCGGCCGGCGTTCGTCGCCCAGCCCCAGGGCTCCATCGAGAGCCATCCGCTGAAGACGAATGTCAGCGTGAACACGCCGAAGACGAGTCCGGTCACGTAATGCCATCGCATCCAGCCGGAGTAGGGCAAGTAGGAGCCGATACGCTTGAAGCTGAATGGGCGCGTGATTTTGAGCTGGACGATCCCGAGGACGATGCCGAGGAGCGCGAGGGCGATGCCGATGCCCGACGTCCACAACACGATCTGCCGCCAGAGCGGTTGATTGAGACGAAGCGGCGCGAAGTACAGGAAGTGCGGGATCACGCCGACCCACGCCAGCGCACGACTGCCGCGCGTGGTCAGCACCGTTACTTCCGCATTGCGCTCCGACACATACACCTGCGTTCCCGCCTCATCGTCGACGGTGAACTTGTGCATCGGTCCCTGACGGAGCGTGAGCGACCACTGATCGGGTTCGGTAAGTCTGCCTATGTGGTGCAGACGATTCTCCGGGAGACGTACGAAGGTGGCCGCGATCGTCTGCGCGTGTGCGGCGTCGATGTCGAGGAGCAGTTCTCCGTTGTCGGCGAAGACGGTAGTCGACTCGTCAGCGGAGCCAAAGCGGTACGCCGGTCGGCCCATGAGCGTGAGCAGGGTGACCTTGTCCGTGCCATCGAGTTCGGCGCGCTCGAGCGCTTCGGACGCCGAGAGACGCACAGCCGACGTGTCGATCGGCGCGATTCGCTCCAGACGAAGGTCCGGCGTGAGTCGCGGCATCCCGCGTCCGTAGAGCATGGCGATGCCCGACGCGAACCACGACACGAAGATCACGCTGAGCGCGATGCCGAGGTACCGGTGGGTCAGGATGAGCCATTTGCGCATCGGGGCTAGTATAACTACGCGCTTTCGAGGAGCATTGTGCCATGCGTCCACGATTTGCCTTTATTTTCGTTCTCCTTCTGGCGGCGGCCTGCTCGAGGTCTGAAGCGCCTCAGCCAGCCCCCGAAGCAACCCCCACTCCGTCCGCCGAAACAGCCAGGCCTGCCGGCGGACGGTTGTTTGTGACCAACGAAGTGAGTGGCGACATCAGCGTCATCGACGTCGCGGCTCAGAAGGTGTTGACGACGATCCCGGTTGGGAAGCGACCGCGCGGCATTCGCGTGAGCCCCGATGGCTCGACGCTCTACGTCGCGCTGAGCGGCTCGCCGATTGCGGGACCGGGCGTTGACGAAAGCAAACTGCCGCCGCCCGACAAGCGCGCCGACGGCATCGGCGTCGTCAGTGTTGCCGATCACCGGCTGTTGAGAATCGTGAAGGCCGGATCCGATCCGGAGCAGACGGCGGTCAGCCAGGACGGCACACGCCTGTTCGTCGCTAATGAGGATGTCGGCGAAGCGAGCGTCGTGGCAGTCGACGATGGTCACGTCGTGGCGAGTCTGAAGGTGGGCGGCGAACCGGAAGGCGTCGAGATGCGGCCCGACGGGCAAGTGGTCTACGTGACATCGGAAGAGGACGGGCACGTGGCGGTGATCGATACTGCGGCGCTGAAGGTATTGAAGACACTCGAAGTGGGGCCTCGTCCTCGCTCGACGGCGTTTCTGCCGGATAGCTCGCGCGCGTATGTGTCATCCGAGAATGGCGGATCGATCGCCGTGATCGACGCGATGAAGCACACGGTGCTCGAAACCATCAAGCTCACCGGCGGGCAACTCGTACGTCCGATGGGCGTCGTCGCATCGCCCGACGGCAAGTTCGTCTTCGTGACCACCGGTCGAGGCAAGAACGTCGTCATCCTCGAGACTGCGACGAACAAGCAGATCGCGTCGATTGAAGTCGGCGAGCGTCCGTGGGGCATCGCCGTGTCGCCAGACGGCAGCACCGTGTTCACGGCGAACGGACCATCCAATGACGTCTCCATCGTTGACGTCGCGTCCCGCACCGTGAAGGCCAAGGTCCCGGTTGGCGATCGGCCGTGGGGCATCGTCTTCGTGCCCTGACGATCAGGCGGTAGCGCAGCGGCGATCGACGATCTGGCTGCGCTTCGCCTTGAACGCCGAGACCCACTCGTCGATGGTCGCGAAACCGGACGCGACCGTGCCCGGAGCGCGAAGACGCAACTCCACGCGAGCCACCTCGAACAGATCGTGTAGCTGACGATCGGAAAACTGCTGGAGGAGGTTCGCCAGGAAGCGACGTCCCTGTTCACCGATCATCGGATTGTTCAAGGTACCGGTCAGCGATCTCGGCAGATTCCCTTCGCACGTATTGTCGCGCCGCCAGACCGGCGTGTCCCGCCACGCGGCCAGGTTCACGCTTCCGCTGTCGTTGCTATTGGTGCGATTCGCACGACCGAACGTCAGCCCGACGTCGTTCAGCATCAAGAAGGGCTTGGTGCAGGAGTCGCGAGCCGTCGGCGCGGAGTTCAGGCAGACAATGCGCTGCTGCTCCGGCTTGGAATCTGTGTGCTGAAGGAACACAGCAAGGAGCTTCAACGCGTCTCTCTGCGAACGCGGTGCGCCTCCTGATTCAGGATCGACTCGATCGAGTTCCTCCCACGACCATCCCTGCTTTCCGTCGTATAGCCAGTCGGTTCCCTCCATCTTGCGTTCGATGACTGCCGGATCGAATCGGCTCCCTTTGTCGGGACGCTCGATGCCGCCCAACGCGCCCGGGCAGCCGTGGCAGACGACGTTGACCGGATACATCCGATCGGCGCCGAATCCGAGCGCCCACAGGAGACGTGTCGCGAGCACTTCGCCGAAGACTTCGCCGTTGTTCCCGCCGAACTTCACCTTTACCTCGTCGCCCTTGCCGATGACGCAGGCAAACTTCGGCGAGTCACCGTCGAGTTTCTTGTCGAGGTAGTCGCATTCAACGAGCGCGCGGAAAGGAAAGCCTCCTGGCGCCTGTGGTCCGTCTTTCAAATTCATCGCCGCGACATTGGTGGCATTCCACAACGTCGCTCGCGTGAGCACTGCGGCACGGCTGTCAGGTGCAGCAGCGTGAGAGCCGATGTCGTTGCCGAACGTTGCGCACGCTCCTGTGATGGAGCCGATCAACAGTGCCAGCAGACTCAGCCGCATGCATCGCTTCATAGACTCCGGTTATGCAACAACTCGTCCGCCTTGGACGGCAGGGTTCGTGCTGAAGTCTGATAAACTGCCCGGCCGAACCTCTTGTATTTCGGAGATCACGCCTGATGTCTCGAGTGTGGACTGCACTCCTCGCCGTATTTATTTGTTTCGTGTGTGTGGCCGGTGCCAGCGCGCAAAAGCGCGGTGGCGATCCCAAGGCCCGTGCTGTCAAAAACCCGGTGCCGTCTACCCCGGCCTCGATCAACGCGGGACGCGCCGTGTACAACATGAACTGCCGTCAGTGCCATGGGCTTCGGCTCAAGGGTGACGGCCCTCTCGCGCCGAAGAACCCAAAGCCTGCGGATCTGACCGACGACAAATGGGATCACGGGGCGAGCGATGGCGAGATCTACGCGGTGATCTGGAACGGTGCCCCCGCGCCCATGTCCGAAATGAAGCCGATGAAGGACACGCTGAAGGACCGAGACGTGTGGAACGTCGTCAACTTCATTCGCAGCATGGGCCCCAAGCCGGCAGCTGCGAAGTGATCCCCCGGTGAGGATGCCGCTGGCCGGTACCGTATTCGCGCGCCTCTGTTTGATCCTGGTTCTGACACTGGCGGGCGGGCTCGGGTGCCGCGTCTTCGAACGGAACGTGCCCGCTCCGGCGGTGCCGCAATTGCTCCCCGGACAGACGGCGGAAGTCTTCACCACGGCGCGCCCGACGTTCGCCGCCGCAGTCAACGACTTCCTCGGCCGGCATCCTGTTGTCGTCGAGCAGCCGTTTGAGTTCCCACACATCATTCACGCGGGCCGGGAGATCGCCTGCACCGAGTACTGTCACGAGTCGGTGTCCGAGGGGCCCGTCGCCGGACTGCCGAGCGTGCGGACCTGCATGTCCTGCCATCGCACCGTCGCGACGAACCGCCCGCGCATCCGGCAGATCACGCAGATGCGCGAAGAGGGGCGCGACTTCGCCTGGAAGCGCGTGTTCGGGTATCCGGCGCAGTCGCACGTCCGGTTCAATCATGCGCCGCACATTCGAGCCAAGGTCGAATGCTCCACGTGCCACGGCAACATTGCGACGCAGCGCACCGCGCAACGAAACGTCGATATGACGATGGGCTTCTGCGTGAATTGTCACCGGGAGCGCAAGGCTCCGGACGACTGTTTGACCTGTCACTTCTAAATGCAGAATTCAGAATTCAGAATTCAGAAACGGTCCGCCAAGAAGGCATCCTCCTGCCCGAGCAAATCGATGTCTGCATTCTGCATTTTGCATTCTGAATTACTGGGCTTCGAGTGATGGATCGTCGAGCGTTCATCAAACTGACCGCCGTCACCGGGACCAGCGCCGCACTGGCGAGCTGCGGGACTCCCGAGAACGAGATCATCCGCTTCGTACCGGACGAAGACATCATGCCCGGCATCGCGACGATGAAGCCGAGCGTGTGCACGTTGTGCGCGTCTGGCTGCGGGTTGAGCGTGCGCATGATGATGGCGGACGCCGACGTCGTGCGAAATGGAAAGGCGGGTCTCGTGCGCATCCACGCGGCCAAGAAGCTCGAAGGCACCGCCGAGCATCCGGTGAACCATGGCGGGTTGTGCGCGCGCGGTCAGGCAGCGATTCAGGTGACGTATCACCCGGATCGCATCACGCAGCCGCTGAAGCGAAGTGGCGATCGCGGCCAAGGTAAGTACGACGCCATCTCCTGGGACGATGCGACTGCGGAACTCGTGTCGCGCTTCGACGCGCTCGCGATGGCGGGCAACCAGAAGTCGCTGGCGTTTCTGACGCGACACCGGCGTGGCCATCGTGCCGCGCTCGTCGATCGATTCCTCGCAGCGTACGGCGCGCCGGGCCCGATCGCCTACGAGCTGTTCAACGACGATGTGCTGCGGCGTGCGAACGCGCTCAGCTTCGGACGTGAGCAGCTGCCGACCTTCGATCTGCCGAATGCGCGCTACGTCCTGAGCTTCGGCGCCGACTTCCTCGGCACCTGGAATTCGCCAACGTCGCAGGGACACGGATACGGGTTGATGCGGCAAGGGCGACCTGGAATCCGCGGCATGTTCGTCCAGGTCGAGTCGCGGATGTCGCAAACCGGCGCGAACGCCGACCAGTGGGTTCCTGTGAAGCCGGGAACCGAAGGTGTGCTCGCACTCGGATTGGCGCACGTGATCATGACGGCCAAGCTGCGGCCGGCAGGCGCAGGTGGCAGGGCAGGAGCCCTGATCGATGGGTGGTCGTCGGCGCTGAACAACTTTGCCCCCGAGCAGATCGAGCAGATCACTGGCGTCGCGGCTGCTCGAGTAGAGCGCCTGGCGCGCGAGCTCGCGGAGATGACTCCGTCGGTGGCCATCATCGGCGGAGCGCCGCTCGCACAGACCAACAGCTTGTTCAGCGCGCTCGCCGTGAACGCGCTCAATGCGCTCCTGGGCAGCGTCGAGCAACCCGGCGGTGTGTTCTTCACGCCGCAGATCAATCTGGCGTCCGCCGCAAAAGGATTGGCTGGTCGCGCAGTCGCGTCGGCGTCGCTCGACAAAGTCGTCGCGGGCATCCTCGATGGTTCATCGATACCGCAGGTGCTCCTGCTCGACGAAGCGAACCCCGTTCACAGCGCACCGAAGGGTTGGCGTGTGCGGGAGGCGCTCGAGAAGGTCCCGTACATCGTCAGCTTCGGAACGTTCCTCGATGAGACCGCTGCGTTTTCAGATCTGATCCTGCCGGACCACTCGTTCCTGGAGACGTGGGCCGAGGCGCTGCCCGAATCGGGATCGATGACCGCCGTGGCCAGCGTCGCGCCCGCGGCGATGATGCCGCTGCATCAGACGAGGCCAACTGCCGACGTGCTGCTCGATGTCGGCCGGCGACTGGGGAAGCCACTCAATCTTCCCTGGGAGAATTTCGAGGCGCTGTTGACGGAGTCGATCTCGATGCTGCCTACCACGTCAACCTTCGACGCGTGGACCGAGGCGCAGGAGAAGGGCGGTTGGTGGGGAACGCTTCCCGCTGCCCTGAGAACGTCGGCGGCTCCAGCAGCGCAGACGAGGCCGTTCGGGTTCGTCGAACCGGAGTTCGACGGCGACGCCGGTCAGTTTCCGCTGCACTTTCTCCCGTATGCCTCGAGCGCGTTTCTCGACGGCTCGCTCGCGCATCTGCCATGGCTGCAGGAAATGCCGGATCCCATGACGTCAGCCATGTGGAGCAGCTGGATCGAGATCAATCCAACGACCGCGGCAACACTCGGCATCCACGACGGCGACATCGTCGAAGTCGCATCATCTCAGGGCACGCTCAGGACGGCCGCGATCGTGTCGCCTGGCATTGCGCCGGATCTCGTCGCGATGCCTGCAGGGCAGGGACATCAGACATTCACCCGTTACGCGAGCGGCCGAGGTGAGAACCCGCTGGAGTTGCTGGCTCCGCTGACTGATGCCGAAACGGGCAGCCTCGCGTGGGCTGCCACACGCGTTCGCGTGACGCGCGTCGGCGATCCGGATGGACGGTTGATTCTGTTCGCCGGCGGTTCTCGTGAGGAGACGGATAGAGGACGTTAACCATTGGTGATTTGTGATCGTTGATTTGTGATTCGTCGTTGAATCGTGATTGTTGATTACTGATTTAATCGTGATTCAACAATCGTCATTCGGTAATCAACACGTAATCACTACACCAAGATCTTGAAATCATCAATTCGGATGAGGGTTCCGAATGCCTAGATGGGGGATGGCGGTCGATCTGGATCGGTGCGATGGGTGCGGCGCCTGTGTGACCGCGTGCCACGCCGAGAACAACATCTCGACCGTCGGTGCCGATCAGGCATCACGCGGCCGGGCCAAGCACTGGATCCGTGTCGAGCGCTACTGGGAAGGCGAGTTTCCGGACGTGCGTCTCAAGTTCCGTCCGGTGATGTGCCAGCACTGCGAGAACGCACCGTGTGAACCGGTTTGTCCCACCTACGCGAGCCATCACACGCCTGACGGTCTGAACGCGCAGGTCTACAACCGCTGCATCGGCACCAGGTACTGTGCGAACGCGTGTCCTTACAACGTCCGCTTCTTCGACTTCTTCAACCCTTCATGGGACAAGCCGCTGCACCTTCAGCTCAACCCCGACGTCTCGCTCCGGGAAGTCGGCGTGATGGAGAAGTGCACGTTCTGCGTGCAGCGCATCAAGGCCGCGACGATCCAGGCGAAGGCCGAGGATCGCAACGTCGCTGACGGCGAGATCAAGCCGGCGTGTGCGCAGGCCTGTCCTGCGCGAGCGCTCGTGTTCGGCGATCTCGACGATCCCGAAAGCGCCGTGTCGCGACTGTCGCGCTCGTCTCGCGGCAGCAAGCTGCTCGAAGACCGCGGTACGAAGCCGGCGGTGACGTATCTGAGTCGTCAGTCATGATCTCTGTAATGCTGAATTCAGAATGCAGAATGCAGACAATGTCTGCTTCGCCGTCACGGCGTGGAAAGTGCTCCGGGACGTGGCCTGGCGTCTCGAGGTGGTTAGTGTCTGAATTCTGCAGTTCGAATTCTGAATTTCCGTGGCGCTCCAGATGACCCCGTCCCATTCTCAGATCAACAGCGATCTTCTCCGGCCGCTCCTGCGCACTTCGTGGAAGTTCTACGCGCTCGTCACGATCCTGGGCGGGATCGTCGTGACGGCGCTCGTGTCGTGGCTGTCGCAGATGTTCTACGGCTTCGGGATCTCCGGCATCAGGTGGCCGGTCTACTGGGGTTTCTACGTCACGAGCTTCGTGTTCTGGATCGGGATCAGCCACGCCGGAACGCTGATCTCCGCCATTCTCCGTCTCGTCGACGCGGGCTGGAGACGGCCGGTCACGCGCTGCGCCGAGGTCATCACCGTCTTCGCGCTGATGATCGGCGCGATGTTCCCGCTCATTCACCTGGGTCGTCCGTGGCTGGCATTCTGGCTGATTCCCTATCCGAGCGAACGCCTCATCTGGCCGAATTTCAGATCGCCGCTGGTCTGGGATTTCTTCGCGATCAACACCTACCTCACCGGCAGCCTGCTGTTCCTGTTACTGCCGATGATTCCCGACTTCGCCGTCGTGCGCGACAAGTCCACCGGGCTTCGCCGCCGCGTCTACACGCTGCTGGCACTCGGGTGGCGCGGCACACCGAAGCAGTGGCACCGGCTCGAGTCGGCGATGGCGATCATGGCGATTGCGATCGTGCCGGTGGCGGTCTCTGTTCACACCATCGTGTCTTTCGACTTCTCGATGGCGCCGGTCCCGATGTGGCAGTCCACGATCTTCGGGCCCTACTTCGTCGCGGGCGCGATCTTCAGCGGCATCGCGGGTCTGCTCATCGCAATGGCGATCCTGCGGCGGGTGTTGCACCTCGAGCAGTACCTGCACCCGATCCACTTCGAGAACCTGGGCAAGCTGCTCCTGGTGATGGCGCTGCTCTGGGGCTACTTCGTGTTCAACGAGCGGCTCGTCACTTACTACGGCAACGAGCCGTCGGAGATGGCCGTGTTCTGGCGGACGCAGCGCGAATCGTTCGCGCCGCTCTATTGGACGATGGTAATTGGCAACTTCGTCCTGCCGCTCGTCATCATGGGCATCAAGCGGTTCCGCACGATCACCGGGTGCGTCATCGCGTCCCTCGGCGTGGTGGTCGGCATGTGGCTCGAGCGCTTCCTGATCATCGTTCCGTCGCTCGGGCACAAGTACCTGCCGTACAGCTACGGTATCTACCGGCCGCAGCCGGTGGAGATCATCATTGCCGGCGCGACGTTCGCCGCGATGACGTTGCTCTACGTGCTGTTCGTGAAGGTCGTTCCGATCATTTCAATCTGGGAGCTCAAGGCTGGCGAGCATCAACCACCGGACACGACGCATGCCGCTGCCGAGGAGCGCAGGCTCCGGGAGCAGCACTCGTGACCCTTCGAGAGCCTCAGGGTCACCCCGAGCACGGTCGAGGGGTGAAGGCGGTCTACGCGCTTTATCCGGATGGCCACTCGGCGCAGCAGGCGCTGAGCCAGCTGCACGCCGCAGGTGTGCACGACCGCGACATCACCATCCAGTCGGCGCAGCCGATGGAGGACTTCGAGTTCGGCCATCGGGACAAGGCCACGTGGATGTGGTGGATTGCGTGTGGTGGCGGGCTCATCGGTATGGCGTCGGCGGTGGGCCTCACCTGGCTGACCGAGATGTCGTGGCCGATCAACGTGGGTGGTCTTCCGATCTTCGCGTGGTGGCCCAATCTGATCATCATGTTCGAGCTGACGATGCTGGGTGCGATTCTGGCGACGGTGATCACGCTCGTAGTCACGGCGCGGCTGGGTCGCGGCTCGGCGATTTACGATGCCGAAGTGTCCGACGGAAAGATTCTCGTCGGCGTCGTCAATCCTTCAGAGTCGGCGTTGGCAGGTCTTGAAGCCGCACTCACGGCGCCGCTCGGTGCGCAGCTGAAAAGAATCTAAAGCGCCTGGTTGTTTGGGAGTTGGAGGTTGGGAGTCGGGAATTGACGATAGTTTTAGAGCCCCGGAACAGGACCCACGTACGCGATCAATCGTCCGGCGACGATGGCGCAGAACCAGCAGGTAAGCGAGGCCCACGCCATCATCTTGGTCCTGCTGGACACGGGACCGTTGTCGAGACTGGGGTCGCCGAACACCTGCTTGCGCATGACCTTGAGGAGCACAACGCCAAAGATCACGAAGGCAAGCTTTACGTAGAGGTCGTAGTTGCGGCCGTAGATGCTGGCATCCTTGAGGAAGATCGAGACGCCGGTAAACAGGTTGATCCAGAACCCGAACCACATCACCGGATAGAGACGCTCGAGCGGCTTGAGTGCCGTCTTCGGCCAGAAGCCGAGGAGCGCCAGCGAGATCACAGCGGAGCCGCCGGCGACGAGCGACATACCCAGGGTGTGGACGAAGAGCAGCGCCGGGAACGCCCACAGGCTCGGAGATTCCCGCACCCAGATGCTGTACGACAGCGACTCGAGCCAGTTCAGAAATTCCATCGTCAGCGACCCTCTTTGCTCTCGTGACCGGCGCTTCGATCGATCAGATATCCGAAGATCGCCACCACCACGGTCACTCCCAGGACTACAGAAAAAACAGTCAGCGCGAGCTGCATCTCCGGTTCACCTCGCCAAACGCTTAGAAGGCGTTCCCGATAAACGGCAGCATGCTGCCCCAATACATCACGCCGACCCAGAAGAACATGGCGCTAATGGCCGCGGCCTTCGACAGCATCGGTGCGTCGCGTCCTGGCTCGAGGACCCACGTGCGGTCGAATGTGAAGTAAAGCGTGTTCGCGCCGGCCAGCAGCACGAAGACCAGCTTCCAGAAGAACGCCGGGTTGTTGGTGTACTGGCCGTATGCCGCGGCGAAGAACAACATGCCGGTGAAGGTGTTGATCGCGAAGCCGAGCATCGCCCAGGGAAGCAGGCGGTCGAGTGCGGCAAACGAGACCTGCTTCATGAAACCAAGCACGCGCAGGTCGATCAGCAGAATCACCCCGACAAGCATCGACAGCCCGACGAAGTGGATCGTTTCGGCGGCGATCCAGGTCCATGGCGTATCACGAACGTAGTCGCCGACGACGCGGCCCATGTGGCCGGCGAATGTCGTCATTTCATCAGCGCCACGAATCTCGGGGTGGTTGATCATCCCGCCCACATTCGCGGCTTGCGCCATCAGCCCGAGTGTCGCGAGTGACAGGACGAGAAGCACACCGTTCATGCCGGGCGAGACGTTCAGGGTGCGCCTGAACTGCCAAAGCGCCAGCCACGCGAGTGCCCCTGTCAGCTCCATGAAGGCGAGGGCGAGAAACGCGGCACCCTCGTGCGTCTCGATGAGGGACAGCGTGACCATGCCTTCGGTTGTTCCGTCGCTGACCTCACCCCGCTCCTGTAGATGCACCTGGGCCGCGTTGCCCGTGACGTACGTTGGAATCGAGATGAGCGCCACGCCGACAAAGATCACCAGGCTGGCCTGTTTGAGGTCGTTGCTGCGCCCCGCAAGTCCGAGCACGAACATCGCGACACCGATGCCGAACCCGACCGTGGGCACGTGATTCAACAGCAGATGAAGATGTGTGGGATCCATAGTTCCATCTATTACGGCCGCTGCCGTACTGGTTCGATGCTGTCCAGGGGAGAAGGTCGAGGACTGGACTGAATCAACGTGGACACGGGCTCAGCGGACCGACGGGGGAGTCTATTGCCGATTCGACAAAAAGTCTACACGGCACTAATATTCCCCGCGCATACGAGTCATCTTTCGAGGGCCTTATGACGCGAGACTTCCAACAGATCGTCGTGTGCGCTCTCCTCGTGATCGGCGTGGCATCTCCCGCGGCAGCGCAGGTCGATCTCTCTGGAATGTGGGCGCCGATTTTTCATGAAGACCAGGTCGAACGGATTCCCGGTCCTGACGTCGGTGATTACGCCGGCCTCCCCATCAACGATGCCATGCGGATGCGCGCAGACAGCTGGGACGCCTCTCTCCTGACGCTTCCCGAGCATCAATGCAAGCCGCATCCGTCGACCTACGGGTTCCGCGGCGTCGGCAACCTGCGCATCACGACGCAGGTGGACGACAAAACGCAAGCGATCATCAAGCTGCATACGCACATTCAGTGGCAGGAGCAGCGGCGCGACATCTGGATGGACGGGCGCCCGCATCCTCCCGACTACGCCGCGCACACCTGGCAGGGCTTCTCGACCGGTACGTGGGAAGGCAACGTGCTCGTCGTGAAGACCACGCACCTCAAGGCTGGTTGGATTCGGCGCAACGGGCTCCTCATCACCGACCAGGCGACGATGACCGAGCGGTTCATCCGGCATGGGAATTACCTCACGCACATCTACGTGATTGAGGATCCCAACTACCTCACCGAGCCGCTGATCAAGACCAACGGATTCCAGCTCACGCCGAATCCGAACATGCAGCCGTATCCGTGCTATCCGACCGTTGAAGTGCCGCGTGAGAAGGGCGAGGTCCCGCACCATCTACCGGGTGAGAACCCCTTCCTCGGGGAGTTCGCGAAGAAGCACAACCTTCCCCAGAATGGTGTCCGCGGGGGTGCCGAGACGGCGCTTCCTGAATTTATGTCGGGATCCGGGACCCGGGACCCGGGTCCCGCGAACCGGAACGCAACTGCACGAACCTCGAATACCGGATCCCGGACCCCGGATCCCGGGCCCCGGGACAACGAGGTCCATTCACTTCACGTACAGGGCAACGTATGGCTGTTGCACAGCGCCGGCGTCAACGCCGCGGTCCAGATCGGTGACGAGGGTGTGCTCGTCGTTGACACGATGACCACCGGTCTCGGCGAGAAAGTCGTCGCCGAGATCAAGAAACTCGCCGGCGACAAGCCCATTCGCTGGATCGTGAATACGCAGGTCGATTCGGATCACACGGGCGGCAACGCGAAAGTCGCCGAGGCGGGTGAGTCGATCATCGCGGGGAACTTTGCCGGTCAGGCCGGTCAGGCCTCAGCGAACTTTGCCAAGGTGCTGACGCACGAAAACGTCGAGGCTCGACTGGTCAAGGTGCAGCCGGCGCTGCCGCAGCAAGCCTTGCCCACCGACACGTTCTTCACCGACGAGTTCGAGATTCACTTCAACGGTGAGGCCGTGCAGTTCATCCACGTTCCGAATGGACACAGTGATGGCGACGTGATGGTGTTTTTCAGGAAGTCCGACGTGCTCGTCGCCGGCGACGTCTTCAACACGAACACCTTCCCCGTGATCGATATGGAGGAGGGCGGCAGCATCAATGGCATCGTGAAGTCGCTCAATCAAATCCTCGACATCACCGTGCCCGAAGACAAGCAGGAAGGCGGTACCTACGTGATCCCCGGACACGGACGGCTGACCGACGAGGCCGACGTGGTGGAGTATCGCGACATGATGACGATCATTCGCGATCGCGTTCAGAACGCCATCGACAAGGGCATGACGCTCGAGCAGGTGAAGGCGGCACGCCTCGTTCGCGACTACGAAGGACGTTACGGCGCCGCGCGTGGAGCGGCCACGGCCGACGGCTTCGTCGAAGCCGCGTATCGCAGTCTGAAGAAGTAGAGCCAGGGAGAACCTTCAGTGACCAGACACATTCAGGTGGTTGTGATGGCGGCGGTGCTCGTCGGGTCCGCAATTGTGCTGTCGGCACAGCAGGGTGGCCGCGCCGGGGGACCGCCGGCTCCGCCGCCGACACCGCAGGATGGGGCGCCGATCGACCTCACCGGTTACTGGGTCTCGGTCGTGACCGAAGATTGGCGCTGGCGGATGGTGACGCCACCCAAGGGCGACTTCGCCAGTGTGCCGCTCAATCCGGAAGGGACGAAAGTTGCCAACGCGTGGGACCCCGCCACTGACGGCTCGTGCCTCGCCTATGGCGCCGCAGGCGTGATGCGGGAGCCGACCCGCGTGCACATCACGTGGGAGAACCCTCAGACGCTGAAGGTTGAAACCGACTCGGGCGTGCAGACCCGTCGTTTCGTGTTCGGCACTCCGCAGCCGCCGGCGCAGCGATCGCTGCAAGGTTACTCGGCCGCCGAATGGGAGATCGCCGGCGCTGGCGGACGCGGCGCACCAGCCGGTCCCCGCCGTGGCAATCTGAAGATCACGACGACGATGATGAGCGGGGGATGGTTGCGGAAGAACGGCGTCCCCTACAGCGAGAACGCGACGCTGACCGAGTACTACGATCGCTTCCCGGCTCCGAACAAAGAAGAGTGGTTCGTGGTGACGACGATCGTCTCCGATCCGAAGTACCTGAATACGGACTTCGTGACCAGCACGCACTTCAAGAAGGAAGCCGACGGCGCGAAGTGGGCGCCGAAGCCCTGTAAGTCGTAGAACACGAAGAGCGCGAAGGACACGAAGAATCAGGCTGGAAGCAGAGCGACGTCGTAGTCCTTGAAGCCCTTGTCGTAGCTCACAAGTGTGAGTCCTTCGGTTTGTGCCTGCGCCACGAGCATGCGGTCGAACGGATCCTCGTGGTGATGCGGTAGAGCGGCCGTGACCTTCGCGTGCCGCCATTTCATCGGAAGTTCGATCATTCCGCCGGACAGCAGTTCCTGTTCGAGTAACTCAACGTCCAGATCAAGGCGGCCCAGATTTCTCTTGATCGCAATCTCCCACACCGTGACGGCGCTGACGTAGACAAGTGCGTCACGGTCGGCGATCGCGCGACGTTCGAGCGCCTTGAGGCGTCGATCGTCGGCAAGCCACCACAGGAGCACATGCGTGTCGAGGAGCAGCCTCACTCGCGCTCGCCGCGGAAGGTCTTGGCCATGCCCGCCGGCAGCGCGGCATCGAAGTCACGACGGATTCGGATCCGTCCCTTCATGCTCCCCGGGCGACGGACGTGGCGCCCGACCGGCACGAGCCGCGCCACCGCCTTGCCGTTCCGCGCCAGGACGATTTCTTCGCCAGCCTCGACGCGTTCGAGCAGCCGCGACAGATGCGTCTTGGCTTCGTGAACGTTGACGGTCTGCATAGTGAACTTAGTTTAGCTTAGCTAAGATTAGTTGTCATGCCTTGCGACACGAACGAATCTCGAGTCCCGAACCCCGAATCCGGGATCCCGGATCCCGGATCCCGGATCCCGGGGAACACTACGGCTCTCCCTCCACCGGTCCGAAGCCGCGGGGCGGCGTACGGTGCTTCGTTGCGGCCTCGTACGCAGACGCGATGCGAAACAGCATCGCTTCGTCGAACGGACGCCCGACGAAATCGACGCCGACTGGAAGCCTGGCAGCGATTGGACCGACCAGGCGCGTGCCATCACCTTCGCGCACGCGATCCCAGATCTCAGTCGTAAATCCGGCCGGCACAGTGATGACAGGAAAGCCCTGTTGCCCCAGCATCGACCAGCCGACCGGCGATCGCCCGTTGACCGCCGGCTCGCGCGGTGACGTCAGCTTGCGCGGTGGAACGGTTGCAGTCGGCGCGACCAGCGCATCCAGACGCTGCTCCTGCATGCACTCCAACAACACGATCTGCATCGCGTAGCGCGTCTGCACGCGCGTCGAGGTGTCGAGCACCTGCGCGCGCTCCGCGTTGAGGCGTGGCTGTCTGCGATCGGGGAAGTTCGGATCGGAATAGAACGTCGCCTTGGCCGCGAGATCGGCGTTGCTCTTGATGTTGGCGTCGCCGCGTTCGCGCAGGTAGTTGTTCATCATGAAGCGGTCTTCTCCTGGCGCGCCGAAACCGCCGAGGCTGCGCAGCGAAAGGCCCTCGGGTACGCGCGACGGATCCGCTGCGAGCTCGAGCAGCGTCGCGACGTGGTCTCCCGAGGGCTGTCCCGCATCGTCGAATGGAAATACCTCACGAAACTGCCGCGTGAAGGAGGCGTTCAGCAGTCGCGGCGCCGATTTCGCGACGCACGTCTGGAACAGGGAGCCTGCAGGACCGGGATCGATGACGGTCGCACCGAGCTTGCGGAGATCGGCGATGGCGCGCTCGACGAGATCGATGCTCTGCTCGTCGGCTTTGCTGAACAGCGTCTTGTTCAGATACTCGCGGACGACACCGATGCGAAGTCCATCGAGCCGCTCGGCCGTGGCGAAGCTGGCATACGGACGCGACGGGCGCCGGCCCACGCTCAGCACGGTCATGTCGTCCTTCGGGTCGTAACCAGCGATGACGTCCAGGATCTTCGCGGCGTCGGCCACGCTGCGGCAGATCGGGCCCGTACGCATGTTCAGTCCGGCGCCCATCATGCCGTCGCGGCTGACCAGCTCCTGCGTCGGCGCCAGTCCGACGAGGCTGTTCACCGCCGCCGGCCATCGGATCGACACCACCGTCTCCTCGCCGATCGCACAGGTTACGAGATTGGCGGCAACCGAGCTGGCCGAGCCCGCGCTCGACATGCCGGGCTCGCGCTCGGTGTCGTACGGGTTACAGAAGGTACCGCCGAACGAGCTGCGCGCACCGTCCAC
>Ga0247825_10000540_pt1 | contig 24035 bp, 21 predicted proteins | sample 13C_Vanillin_Day_FD_194413 | JGI IMG/M metagenome (GOLD analysis project Ga0247825, IMG submission 194413) | Soil microbial communities from agricultural site in Penn Yan, New York, United States - 13C_Vanillin_Day48 | ecosystem: Environmental > Terrestrial > Soil > Agricultural land | place...
GCGGAGGGATGAGGATCATGCTGTTCGATACCCTCGTCCCTCATCCCTCATCCTTCATCCCTTGAGGCGACACGATGCGTCGCCTCCTGCGCGGGTGCTGGTACGGGGTGCTGCTGGCGCTGATCGCGCTGACCCTGCTGCAGTTCTGGTTCCTCGCGCACATCTGGTACTGGACGAGCCACAATCCCGAAAGCACGGCTTTCATGCGTGCGCGGCTCGAGATCATCCGCCGCGACGAGCCCAAGGCCCGCCTCGCGCACCGCTGGGTTCCCTATAACCGCATTTCCAGCCATCTCAAGCGCGCGGTCATCGCGGCCGAGGACGACAAGTTCGTGGACCACGCCGGCTTCGACTGGGAGGCGGTGCAGAAGGCGCACGAGAAAAACCTGCAGGAGGGCGAGATCGTGTGGGGTGCCTCGACCATTTCCCAGCAGCTCGCGAAGAATCTGTTCCTGCCATCGCAGCGTACCTGGTGGCGGAAGGCTCAGGAAGCGGTAATCACGGCCATGCTCGAGGCCGTGCTCACGAAGCGCCGCATCCTCGAGATCTACCTCAACGTGGTGGAGTGGGGCGACGGCGTGTACGGCGCGGAAGCCGCGGCGCGCTATCATTTTGGCGTGCCGGCCGCTGCTCTGGCGCCGGCTCAAGCGGCGCGGCTTGCCGTCATGTTGCCCAGCCCGCGCAGCTACCCGCCGGGCCGCGACACGCTCTACCTGCAGAAGCGCACCGGGACCATACTCGCGCGCATGCAGTACGCCCGCGTGCCGTAACATCCGGGAGAGCGGGAGGTCGGGAGATCGGGAGGGGGATTGCCCGCCTTTCCGTTCCTTACCCTTCGGGTAGAATCAATCGCTCCCGCTTACTTCACTTATTCCATCGGAGATTTCCCATGCAAAGAAGGCAATTTCTCGCGGGCCTCGGAGCCTTCGGCGTCGCGGGCTTTGTCGGCGCGGCGGAGCAGGGCGCCTTGCTGCGCGGGCCGGACGTCATCTTCGTGCCGACCCCGAACGAGGTCGTGAACATGATGCTCAAGCTGGCCGGCGTAACCAAGAAGGACACGGTGTACGATCTCGGCTGCGGCGACGGCCGCATCGTCGTGACCGCCGCGCAGAAGTACGGCGCGCGCGGAGTCGGCATCGACATCGACCCGGAGCGGGTCGCCGAGGCGAACGAGAACGTCAAGAAGGGCAAGGTCGACAAGCTGGTGAAGATCGTCCGCGGCGACCTGTTCGAGGCCGACATCAGCGAGGCGACGGTGGTTACGCTCTATCTGCTCACCGATCTCAATCGCAAGCTGCGACCCAAGCTGTGGCGCGATCTGCGCCCGGGCACGCGCGTGGTGTCCCATGCCTTCAGCATGGGCGAGGACTGGAAGCCCGTGCGCCAGGAAAGCGTGCAGGGCACCACCGTGTACCTGTGGCACGTGCCGCCACACAAGGGATGAGCCGCGCCGTCGCTGCGCAACTCGTTCATTTGGTGGACTTTCGGGCTCGGCGCGCAGCGCCTTGACCGGGTGCAGGGGCGGGAATAATCTTTTCCACAGGCTGTTTCCATAAGAGCCGCGGCGCGTTGGCCGCGAGCGATAAATCCCGAGGAGAATGGGGCAATACCGCTCGGCGCGGTCCGGGGTGGACGCGCGCGCTCGAGCGCTAATCTGCAGGAGGAGCCATGGAACTCAACGTCAACGGAACTTCACACGATATCAACGTCGAGCCCGATATGCCGCTGCTTTGGGCGCTGCGTGACGTGCTGGGCCTGACCGGTGCGAAATACGGCTGCGGCATCGCGCAGTGCGGCGCCTGTACGGTGCATCTCGACGGCGAGCCGGTGCGTTCCTGTTCGGTGCCGGTGTCGGCAGCGGCCGGCAAACGCATCGTGACCATCGAAGGACTGTCGCGCAACAGCTCCCACCCGGTGCAGCGGGCGTGGGTCGCGCTCGACGTGCCCCAGTGCGGCTATTGCCAGTCGGGCCAGATCATGGCCGCGGTTGCGCTGCTGCGCAAGAACTCGAACCCTACCGACAAGGACATCGACGAGGCGATGACCAACATCTGCCGATGCGGCACCTACCAGCGCATCCGCGCAGCAATCCACCTGGCGGCCGGCAACAACAAGGGCGGCGGCTCCGTCATTCACATGGGATCCGCGACCATCGAAGGCGCTCCGCTCGCCTCCATCGATCCCGCCACCCAGGCCTAGGCCGGAGGAGACCGCCATGAAAAAAGCACAACGCAAGCAATCCACGAATCTCTCCCGCCGCAAATTTGTCGTTGGCTCCGCCGCCGCGGGCGGCGGGCTGGCGCTCGGCCTGAATCTCCCGTTCGGCGCGGCGCCGGCCGCGGCCCAGGGTGCCAAGGGCACCGAGGTCAACGCCTGGGTGATCGTCCGGCCGGACGACAGCTGCGCGATACGTATTGCGCGCGCGGAAATGGGGCAGGGAACTCATACCGGCCTTGCCCAGCTCGTGTGCGAGGAGCTCGAATGCGACTGGAGCAAGGTGACGCTCGAGCCCATCACGCCGGGCCAGAACCTGGCACGCAAGCGTGTGTGGCGCAACATGTCCACCGGCGGAAGCCGCGGCATTCGCGAATCGCACGCCTACGTTCGTCAGGGCGGCGCGGCGGCGCGCATGATGCTTCTGCAGGCGGCGGCCAACCAGTGGAATGTGCCGGTGGGCGAGGTTGCGGTCGCCAACGGCATCATCACGCACGGGCCGTCGGGACGCACCACGAGCTACGGCAAAGTCGCGGCGGAGGCAGCCAAGCTGAAGGCGCCCGATCCGAAGGGCATCAAGCTGCGCGACCCGCGGCAATGGAAGCTTGCCGGCAAGCCGATGAAGCGGCTCGACACGGCGGACAAGGTCAACGGCAGCATGAAGTACGCCATCGACCTGGTGCTGCCGAACATGCTCTACGCGGCGGTCAAGGCATGCCCCGTGTACGGCGGCAAGCTCGTGCGCTTTGACGAGTCGAAGATTGCGAACCGGCCCGGTATCAGCGGCGCGGTGCAGGTTAACGAGAGCACCGTCGCCGTGGTCGCGGACAACTGGTGGCGGGCGAAGTCGGCGCTCGACGCGCTGCCCATCGTCTGGGACGAAGGTCCCGGCGCGAAGCAGTCGAGTGCGACCATAGCCAAGCACTTGGCAGACGGGCTCACCGCGAGCGACGCCTACGCCGACATCGACGAGGGCGATGCGCCGAAGGCGATCGCGGCCGCGGCGAGAAAAGTGGAGGCGGTCTACGCGACGCCGTTCCTGTCCCATTCCTGCATGGAGCCGATGAACTGCACGGTCAGGATCACGGACAAGAAGGCCGAAGTCTGGATGCCGAGCCAGAACGCGGAAGCGTCGATGGCCGCACTGTCGACGGCCTCCGGCCTGCCGCTGGCGCAGTGCGAGGCCTACAACCATCCGCTGGGCGGCGGTTTCGGCCGGCGCGGCGGCACGCAGGACTACGTGCGACAGGCCGTTGCCATCGCCCAGCGCTTCCCTGGCTACCCGGTGAAGATGGTCTGGAGCCGCGAGGAAGACCAGGCGCATGACTACTATCGGCCGATCTCGCAGTGCAAGCTTTCCGCCGGCCTCGACGCGAGCGGCAATGTCGTCGGCCTGCACGTCCGCGTGTCCGGGCAGTCGATCAACGCCTACCTTGCTCCGCACAACATCAAGGATGGAAAAGACCGCCGACAGCTCCAGGGTCTGTGGAAGACGTTGGAAGGCGATGCGCAGATCGGATACACCGTGCCCAACCTGAGGACCGAGTACGCGATGCGCAACACCCACGTGCCGGTCGGCCCGTGGCGCGGCGTCAACACCAACCAGAACGGCCTCTACCTGGAATGCTTCATGGAGGAGGTGGCGCGGGCGGCCGGGAAAGATTCCCTCGAGTTCCGGCGCGCACTGATGAAGAACCACCCGAAGCACCTCGCCGTGCTGAATGCGGCGGCGGAGAAGGGCGATTGGGGCAAGCCGCTGCCGCAAGGGGTTCACCGCGGCATTGCCCAGTTCATGGGCTACGGCAGCTATACCGCGGCCGTCGCGGAAGTCTCGGTGAGCAGCAAGGGCGAGGTCAAGGTCCGTCGCATGGTGCTGGCGACGAACTGCGGCCATGCCGTGAACCCGGCCACGATCGCGGCGCAGGTCGAAGGCTCGGTCGCTTACGGCTTCGACTCGCTGCAGAACGAGATCACCATCGACAAGGGCCGGGCCGTGGAGCTGAATTTCCACACCTACCGGCCCGCGCGCCTCGCGCAGCTGCCCAAGGTCGAGACGGTCATCGTTCCGACCTACGATTTCTGGGGCGGGGTGGGCGAGCCCACGATCTGCGTGACGGCGCCCGCGATCATCAACGCCATCTTCGCGGCGACCGGCAAGCCGATACGCACGCTGCCGCTGAAGAACCACGGGCTCACCCTCATTTAGGGGAGCCAACGGCAAGGTGCACTGGGGCGGCTGGGTTGCGGTTTGCGCGGTAGCGGCGGGTTGCGCCAACACCGCGCCTGACGCATTGCTGCCCTACCGGGTGGAGGGCGACGCGATCCGCGAGCGCCTGGCGGAGCCGGGCGACGCGGCACGCGGCAGGAAGGTCGTCGTCAGCCGTGACTCGAACTGCCTGCTGTGCCACAACGTGCCCGATGCCGGGGTGCGCTTCATGGGTGACGTCGGACCGCCGCTCTTCGGGGTCGGCGCGCGATTGAGCGAGGGCCAGCTGCGGCTGCGTATCGTCGATTCCATGCGATTGAACCGTGACACCATCATGCCGTCTTACTACCGCATGGACGGTCTCAACAAGGTAGCGGAGGCCTGGCGCGGAAAGCCGGTGCTGACCGCGCAGCAAGTGGAGGACACCGTGGCCTACCTGAGCACCCTGCGCTGATGGGCACGCCCGCGCGCCGCCGCTTCATTTCCGCGCTGGCCGGCATTGCAGCGGCGCCGGTCCTGCTGGCGCGCGCGGCACGTGCTCAGGGCCCAGCCGATCCGTTTGCCCCGCTCGTCCGCAAGCTCACCGGTGGCGCAGCGGTCACGCCGGGCCGGGTGACGATCGACACCCCGCGGCTCGCCGACAACGGACACTCGGTTCCGCTCAAGATCAGCGTGACGAGCCCCATGACGGCCGCCGACCACGTGCGCAGCATCACGCTGCTGTCCGGAAGAAACCCGCGCCCGCTGATGGCCACGTTCCACCTCGGCCCGAAAGCGGGCCGCGCGCAGGTAGCGACGCGCGTGCGCTTGAACGGCACGCAACGCGTGCTCGCCGTTGCGCAGCTCTCCGACGGCTCGTACTGGTCGGGCAGCGCGGAGGTCGAGGTCACCGAGTCGGCCTGTCTGGACGCCGGCTGACATGGTCGCGCGCGTGCAGCTGCCGCAGGCCGCCAAACGCGGCGAGGTGATCGAGATCCGCATCGCGATCCAGCACCCGATGGAAACCGGTTTCCGCTTCGACCTGATGGGCAAGGCGGTCCCGAAGAACGTCATCAACAGCCTGCGCGTACGCTACAACGGGGCCGAGGTCTTCCGCGCCGAGCTGGGCTCGGGTATCGCCGCCAATCCCTACCTGCAGTTCTATACCGTCGCCGAGGCGAGCGGCGAGTTCGTGTTCGAGTGGGTGGACGACGCCGGCGAGCGCGGCAGCGAGACCGCCGCGGTCGCCGTGACCTGATGAGCTTCTTCCGCCTGCCACGATGGGGCGGCTTCTGGCTGGTTGCGCTTCCCTTCGCCGCCGTTTGCCATGGCGCCGAGCCGCAGAAACTGGCGCCACTGAAGTCTGGCATCGAGTTCGCCAGCGCCGATGTGCGCAGGCTGCAGGCCGACGACTTCGAGAATCCGGGCATGCTGTGGGTCGCACGCGGCGCGAAGCTGTGGGGCGCATCGGCGGAAAATGACGGAAAGTCCTGCGCCGCCTGCCATGGCGCGGCGGCGAAGAGCATGAAGGGCGTGGCGACGCGCTATCCGCGCGTGGACCCGGAGGCGGGACGGCTCGTCAATCTCGAAGGACGCATCAATCTCTGCCGGGAGAAGAACCAGCAGGCCGCGCCGCTCGCGCATGAATCCGGCGAGCTGCTGGCGCTCACCGCCTACGTTGCCCACCAGTCGCGCGGCATGCCGGCGCAGGCAGCGCTCGACGCACAGAGCATGAAGGATTTCGAGCGCGGCCGCGCGCTCTACCACGCGCGCATCGGCCAGATGAACCTCGCCTGCGCGCACTGCCACGACCGCAACTGGGGACGCAAGCTCGCGGCCGAGACCATCAGTCAGGGCCACGGCAACGCTTACCCGGCGTATCGCCTGGAGTGGCAGTCGGTAGGCTCGCTCGCGCGGCGGATCCGCGCCTGCTACTTCGGTCTGCGCGCGGAAATGCCACCCTTCGGCGCCCAGGATCTGCTCGACCTCGAGCTCTACCTTGCGTGGCGCGGCAGCGGCTTGCCGGTCGAGACTCCGGGCGTGCGCCGCTAGCTAGGCTTCTGGGAGGATTTCTTTTCCTTTGGATCTTCGTCCGGCTCGACCGGGCCGCCGGGGGTCGTGATCGCCACCGGGTCGCTGGTCGGGAACGATTCCTTCAGTGCTTCGTCCAGCTCGCGATCGATTTCGCGCTTGGTTTTCCTGGCTTTTCGTTCGAGAGGCCTATTCTTGGGCAAATGCAAAGTCGCCATAAATACTCCCAATTGCGGGATTGCCGAGGTACGACCGCAGGTGAATGCAGCGGGTTCAGTTTTCCGCGCGAAAGAGATTGTCGGGGTGGTACGACAAGCCAGCTACCGACCAGTTACGCTTTCTTGGGCATATAGAGATCAGTGATCGACCCCTCGGCGATCTCGGAAGCGAAGAAAACGGTCTCCGACAGCGTCGGGTGGGGATGCACGGTGAGGCCGATATCAGAGGCGTCGGCGCCCATCTCGAGGGCGAGCACCGTTTCCGCAATCAGCTCGCCGGCGTTGACGCCGACTATCGCCGCGCCGAGCAGGCGCCGGCTAGCCTTGTCGAACAGCAGCTTGGTCATGCCCTCGTCGCGGTCCATGGAGATGGCGCGCCCGCTCGCAGCCCACGGGAACGCCGCCTTCTCATAGGCCGCCCCGCGCGCCTGGAGCTGGCTTTCGGTCTCGCCCATCCACGCGACCTCGGGGTCGGTGTAGGCGACGGACGGGATGGTGCGTGCGTCAAAGTACGCCTTGTGGCCCGCGACGACCTCGGCGGCGATCTTGCCCTCGTGCGAGGCCTTGTGCGCGAGCATCGGCTCGCCGCAGATGTCGCCGATGGCATGGATATGCGGCACGTTGGTGCGCAGTTGCTTGTCCACCGGGATGTAGCCGCGCTCGTTGACGGTGACGCCGGCGGCCTGGGCGTCGATCTCCCTGCCGTTCGGGCGGCGCCCAACCGCCATCAGGATGGAGTCGAACAACTCTGGCTTCGGCGCGCCGGCGCCCTCGAAGGTGACCTTGAGCCCTTCCTTCTGCGCCTCGACCTTCGCCACCTTGGTCTTGAGCAGGATCTTCTCGTAACGCTGCTCGATGCGTTTTGCCAGCGGGCGGATGATGTCCTTGTCGGCGCCGGGAATAATGGAATCCATCAGCTCGACCACCGTGATTCTGCTGCCCAACGCGTCGTACACCGTCGCCATCTCGAGCCCGATAATGCCGCCGCCAACCACCAGCAGGCGCTCGGGCACTTCGGTCAGCTCGAGTGCGCTGGTGGAATCGATGACGCGCTTGTCGTCGTACGGGAAGCCCGGGATGCGCGCGATGCTCGAGCCCGCGGCGATGATGCAATGATCGAACGAAATTTTCTTCGCGCCACCTTTGCCGTCCACTTGCAGCAGGTGAGGCGACAAGAATTTTCCTTTTCCTTCAATTATTTGTACCTTGCGTTGCTTCGCGAGCGCCGTCAGTCCCTTGGTGAGCTTGCCGACCACGCCCGCTTTCCAGGCGCGCAGCTTGTCGAGACTGATCTTCGGCTTGCCGAACTCGATGCCGGCGTGAGCAACTTCCTCGGCTTCGGTCAGCACCTTTGCCACGTGCAGCAGCGCCTTCGACGGAATGCAGCCGACGTTCAGACACACGCCGCCCAGGGTGGGAAAGCGCTCGACCAGCACCACCTGCTTGCCGAGGTCGGCGGCGCGGAAGGCCGCGGTGTAGCCGCCGGGGCCGGCGCCCAGCACCAGCACCTCGGCGTGAATGTCGCCCTTCGGCCCGGAATAGGGTGCAATCGGTGTGGCGGCAGGCGGAGAAGCGGGCGCGGAAGCGGCGGGCCTCGACTCCGGGGCTTTCGCTACCGGGGCCGGAGCTGCATCCGCTTTCGGGGTCGGTGTCGCGTCGGCGCCGTCGCCCGCGTCCAGCACGAGGATCATCGAGCCCTGGGAGACCTTGTCGCCAGCCTTGATCCGCAGTTCCTTGACCACGCCGGCCTGCGGCGCCGGCACATCGAATGTCGCCTTGTCGGACTCGATCGTGATCAGCGCGTCTTCCTTCTTCACGCTGTCGCCCGGCTTTACCAGCACCTCGATCACCGGCACGTCCTTGAAGCCGCCGATGTCGGGAACCTTGATCTCGATTGTTTTGCTCATTCGCAGTCCGTGACCAGTGACCGGTGACCAGTGACTGGTGTCTTGGTTGGTGGGTGCTGCAAAGTTGACCGATCACCGATCACCGGTCACAGGTCACCGATCACCGTCTTGTCTGTCCGTTGCCCATCACGACCCATTTCAGCGAGGTGAGACCCTCGAGGCCGACCGGACCGCGCGCGTGCAGCTTGTCGGTCGAGATGCCGACCTCCGCGCCGAGCCCGTACTCGTAGCCGTCGGCGAAACGGGTCGAAGCGTTCACCATGACCGAGCTCGAATCCACTTCACGCAGGAAGCGTGCCGCGCGCTTCTTGTCTTCCGTGAGGATCGCGTCGGTGTGCTGCGAGCCGTAGGTCGCGATATGGTCCATCGCCTCGTCAAGATCCTTCACTATGCGCACCGACAGGATGGCATCGAGGTACTCGGTGTACCAGTCCTCCTCGGTCGCCGCTTTCATGCCGGGCACGAGCTTGCGCGCGGTCTCGTCGCCGCGCAGCTCGATGCCCTTGGCGGCGTAAATCTTGCCGAGCGGCGGCAGAACTTTCGGCGCGACGGCGCGCGCGACCAGCAGCGTCTCCATCGTGTTGCAGGTGCCCAGTCGCTGCGTCTTCGCGTTGTCGGCGACGCGGATCGCTTTCTTGATGTCAGCCTTGTCGTCGATGTAAGTGTGGCAGACCCCGTGCAGGTGCTTGATCATCGGAATGCGCGATTCGCGCATCAGCCGCTCGATCAGGCTCTTGCCCCCGCGCGGGACGACCACGTCGACGCAATCCTGCATCGTGATCAGCTCGCCCACCGCGGCACGGTCGGTGGTTTCGATCACTTGCACCACGTTTGCGGGCAGGCCCGCCGCTTCGAGACCCGCGTGCACGCAGGCGGCGATCGCCTGGTTGGAATGGATCGCCTCGGAGCCACCGCGCAAAATCGCCGCGTTCCCGGACTTGATGCAAAGTCCCGCGGCGTCGGCGGTGACGTTGGGGCGCGATTCGTAGATGATGGCGACGACGCCGATCGGCACGCGCATCTTGCCGACCTTGATGCCGGAGGGGCGCTTTCTCAATTGCGTGATCCCGCCGATCGGGTCAGGCATGGCGGCGATCTGGCGCAGGCCGTCGGCCATCGCCGCGATGCCCTTGGGCGTCAGGGTCAGACGGTCGATCATCGCGGAGTCGAGGCCTTGCTTGCGCGCATCTGCCACGTCGCGTGCGTTGGCGTCGAGCAGGCGCTCGCGGTCACGCTTGATGGCCGCGGCCATTTCCTTCAGCGCGCGGTTCTTGGTCGCGGTGTCGGCTTTCGCGATGACGCGCGCAGCCGCGCGAGCCTGACGGCCGACAGTATGAATATAGGTTCCGACGTCCATAATGAACTCGCCGCAGCCGGCGGGACGCGCGTTGAACGGCAACCCGTTGTCCGTTCGAACGCGCTTAGCTAAACCGGAGTGGAGCTTCCGGTTTTAGCGGAAGTTAGAACAGCCCGGTTTGATTGCGTTCCGCGGCGCGCGCGGCAGCGGGCATTCTAACCTGTTTCGCCATGGGCCTGGCCGGGGCGCTGCGCGCGAAACGCAGACAGAGCTGCAGCAATTCGTCCCACACGTTGCCGCGGATCAACCCCTTTACCATGCGGTCGACCCGCGCGGCATGCGTGATCGCGGCCTCCACCTGCTCCTTGCCGTAGCGCCGGTGGTTCTGTTGCATCAGGTTCTGGTGCGAATTGCCCCATACCTTCGCCTCGCGCCACAGTTGCGGTGGTGTCCGTCCGGCGGCGACGGCGTCGAGTACGCGGCCGATGGCCCGGATCTCCTCCGCGATCGCCCACAGCACGAGCGGGGGTGCGACGCCCTCGCCGCGCAACCCGTCCATCATGCGCGAGAGGTGGAGCACGTCGCCTTCGAGCAGCGCCTCTCCGAGCTTGAACACGTCGTAGCGGGCGACGTCGAGCACGGCTTCCCGCGCCTGCTCGAACGCGATCTTTCCGGCGGGGAAAAGAAGCGCCAGTTTCTGCACTTCCTGGTGCGCCGCGAGCAGGTTGCCCTCCACGCGGTCCGCGATGAAATCGAGCGTCTCCTGGTCGGCTTCCTGGCCTTGTGCGCGCAGCCGGCCGGCGACCCACTCGGGAAGCGCCTTGCGCGCGACGGGCTTCGCTTCGACCATCATGCCGGCGCGGTCGAGCGCCTCGAACCAGCCCGCCTTCTGCGCCCGCCAGTCGACGGCGGGGAGCACGACGAGCGTGATGGTGTCGGGCGGCAACCCCTCGCAATAGCGCTGCAACGCTTCGGAGCCCTCGACGCCGGGCTTGCCGGTGGGCACGCGCAGTTCGAGGATGCGGCGGGTGGCGAAGAGCGAGCGCGAATTACCGGTAAAGGCAAGCTCGCTCCACTTGAAGCCGGAATCCACGGTGAGCACGTCGCGCTCGGTGTAGCCGTCGGTGCGGGCCCGCGCGCGGACCCGGTCGGAAGCCTCGAGGCCGAGCAGCGCCTCGTCGCCGAACACGGTGTAAAGCGGCTTGAGCTCCCGGACGAGGTGTTGCTGCAGCTGCTCGGTTGAAATCCGCATCAGTCGTGAATCGTGAACCGTGAATCGTGAACCGTCAACTCGAAATATCCGTTTACACCCACGATTTACGTTTCACGTTTCCCGATTCACGGGCGTCAGGACTGAAGCTTCGCAGCCTGCAGGCGCCGCACCAGTTGCTGGACGGCGTCGTTGCGCATGTCGCGGTAGAGCAGCGCCTCCTCGGCGTCCTTGGACAGCGCCTGGGTGTCGGTGTACGAGAAATCGCGCTTGAGCACGATCTCGGTTGCCGGGATGTGCTCGCGATTCTTGGGGTCGGTCAGCCGAAACGAGACGCGGTAGCGCAGCACGTACTCGCTGACGCGCCCGGTGCCGCCGAGCGAGAGGATCTGCTTCTCCTGCAGCTCGTTCAATATCTGCAGCGTGACTTCGGCTTCCGCCGGCTGGTCCGCGATGCGGGTAGTGCTCCCTGCGCGCACCGAGCGCTTGAGCAGCGTCGCGAACTGCGAAGCCGTGGCTGCCTGAACGTACATCGAGTTGAACGGCATCGGTACGGTGCCGCGAAGCTGGAAGCCGCAACTCGCCAGCAGCAACGCTGCGGCGAGAAGGATGAGGGAAAAGGGATGAGGGATGAGGGAGCGCATGAAACCTTATGTTACAACGTTGACCAGGCGGCCGGGAACCACGATGACCTTCTTGATCGCCTGTCCGCCGACATGCTTCTGCACCGCCGCATCCGCGAGCACGAGTGCCTCGATCGTCTTGGAATCGGCTTCGCGCGGTACGCGCACATCGCCGCGCTTCTTGCCATTGACCTGCACCACCAGCTCGATCTCGTCCTCGATCAGGGCGGTGGCGTCCGGCTCCGGCCACGCGGCGGTCAGCACGTCCTCGCCGAACTTGAGCTCGCGCCACAGATAGTGAGCCACGTGCGGCGTGATGGGGGACAAAAGACGCAGCAGGATGCCCAGGCCTTCGCGCAGCACGGGACCCGCGCCGTCCGCCGGCGCGCGCTCCAGGGCGTTCAGTATCTTCATCGCGGCGGACGCGACGGTATTGAACTGGTGCCGGCCGATGTCGTAATTGGCCTGCTTCAGCACCGCGTGCACTTCGCGCCGCACGCCAGCCAGATCCTTCGGCAGCTCCGCTGGCACCGCGCCGGCCGCAACGCCGGTCCGCTCGAATTCCCACGCGAAGGTCCATAACCGCCGCAGGAAACGGGTGGATCCTTCCACGCCCGCGTCGCTCCACACCAGCGTGTCTTCGGGCGGCGAGGTGAACATCATGAAGAAGCGCGCGATGTCGGCGCCGTAGTGGTCGATCAGCTCCTGCGGATCCACCCCGTTGTTCTTCGATTTCGACATGGTGCCGATGCCGCCGGCTTCGACCGGATTGCCGTCGCTTTTCAGAACGGCGCCGCCGTCCGGCCTAACCTCGACCTCGGTCGGATTGAAATAGCTGATGCGCGCGCCGTCGGTCTTCCGGAAATAGATCTCGTTCAGCACCATGCCCTGCGTCAGCAGCTTGGCGAACGGCTCGTCGAACTTCACCAGTCCGAGGTCGCGCATCACCTTGGTCCAGAAGCGCGAGTAGAGCAGGTGCAGGATGGCGTGCTCGATGCCGCCGATGTACTGGTCCACCGGTAGCCAGTAATCGACGCGCTGGTCGGCCATGCTCCCGCCGTTGTCGGGGCAGGCGTAGCGGCTGTAGTACCAGGACGAATCCACGAAGGTGTCCATGGTGTCGGTCTCGCGCTTCGCCGACTTGCCGCACTTCGGGCACTTGCAGTTCACGAAGTCCGCGCGCTTCGCGAGCGGATTGCCGCTGCCGTCCGGCACGCAATCCTCGGGCAGCACCACCGGCAGCTGGTCGTCCGGCACCGGCACGTCGCCGCAGCCGCCGCAATGGATGATGGGGATCGGCGTGCCCCAGTAGCGCTGGCGCGAGATGCCCCAGTCACGCAGTCGCCACAGCACCTGCTTCTCGCCCAGGCCTTTCGCCTTGAGATCGGCGGCGATCGCGTCCACTGCTTCCTGGTAATCGAGCCCGTCGTACTTGCCGGAATTGAAGCACAACCCGTAGTCGAGGTAAGCCTCTTTCAGCGGCAGCTTCAGCTCGCCATCCTTCGGCTTGATGACCGCCTTGATCGGCAGCTGGTACTGCGTCGCGAACTCGAAATCGCGCTGATCGTGGCCCGGCACGGCCATCACCGCGCCTTCGCCGTAGGTCATCAGCACGTAGTTTCCCACCCACACCGGCACCGCTTCGCCGGTGAGCGGGTGAGTCACGCTGATGCCGGTAGGCATGCCTTTCTTTTCCATCGTGGCGAAGTCGGCCTCCATCACGCTGCCATGTTTGCACTCCTCGATGAACGCCGCGAGCTTCGGGTTGCTTTTCGCGGCGTGCGTCGCCAGCGGATGCTCCGCAGCGACCGCGCAGAAGGTGACGCCCATGATGGTGTCGGCGCGCGTAGTGAACACCCACAGCTTTTCCGCCTTGCCGTCGAGCGTGTAGGGAAATGCGAAGCGCACGCCGTAGCTCTTGCCGATCCAGTTGGCCTGCATCGTCTTCACCCGCTCGGGCCAGCCCGGCAGCGTGTCGAGCGCCGCGAGCAGCTCATCGGCGTATTTCGTGATCGCGAGGTAATAGCCGGGGATCTCGCGCTTCTCCACGACCGCGCCGGTGCGCCAGCCGCGCCCGTCGATGACTTGCTCGTTGGCGAGCACGGTCTGGTCCACCGGGTCCCAGTTCACGACCTGGGTCTTCTTGTAGGCGACGCCCTTCTCCAGCATGCGCAGAAACAGCCACTGGTTCCACTTGTAGTAGTCGGGCTTGCAGGTGGCCAGTTCGCGCTTCCAGTCGATGGCGAAGCCCAGCGACTTCAGCTGCTTCCGCATGTACGCGATGTTGTCGTAGGTCCACTTGGCCGGCGGCACGCCGTTCGCCATCGCCGCGTTCTCGGCGGGCAGGCCGAATGCGTCCCAGCCCATCGGCTGCAGGACGTTGCAGCCCTTCATCCGGTGGTAGCGGGTAAGAACGTCGCCGATGGTGTAGTTGCGCACGTGCCCCATGTGCAGCTTCCCCGAGGGGTAGGGGAACATCGAGAGGCAGTAGTACTTCGGCTTGCCGGGCGTCTCCACGGCGCTGAACGCCCCGGTCGCCTCCCAATACTGCTGGGCTTCGCGCTCGATGACGTTTGGGTTGTACTTCTGTTGCATGGCCCGACCGCAAATAAAGGGGCAATTATAGCCGCAGCCCGCTCGTTGAATGGCGTGGCAGTCCATTCCAACGCGCGAAGTTGAACAGTGCGACGCTCCCTGTTCAACTAATTTATAATTCGGACCGGCCATCGCAGCAATTTCATGTCTCCCGATTTTCTCTCCGGTCTCAACGAACGCCAGCTCGAAGCGGTCACCGCCCCGCACCAGTCGGCCCTGATCCTGGCCGGCGCGGGCAGCGGGAAGACGCGCGTGCTCACCACGCGCGTCGTGTGGCTGATCCAGACCGGGCAGGCGAGCCCGCACGGCCTGATCGCGGTCACCTTCACCAACAAGGCGGCCAAGGAAATGCTCGCGCGCATCTCCGCGATGCTGCCGATCAATACGCGCGGTATGTGGGTCGGCACCTTCCACGGCCTGTGCAACCGCCTGCTGCGCGCGCATCACCGCGAGGCCGGTCTGCCGCAGATGTTCCAGATCCTCGACAGCCAGGACCAGCTCTCCCTCGTCAAGCGCCTGCTGAAGACGCTGAATGTGGACGAGGAGCGCTTCCCGCCGCGCCAGGTGCAGTGGTTCATCGCCTCCGCCAAGGAAGAGGGCCTGCGCGCGCCGCAGGTCGAGGCGCACGACGAGTTCACGCGCCGCATGCGCGACATCTACGCCGCCTACGACGAGCAGTGCAACCGCGAGGGCGTGGTGGATTTCGCCGAGCTGCTGCTGCGCACCTACGAGTTGCTCGCGAAGAACGAGGCCCTGCGAGAGCATTACCGGGCGCGGTTTCGCCACATCCTGGTGGACGAGTTCCAGGACACCAACCGGCTGCAGTACGCGTGGCTGAAGCAGCTGGCCGGGGCAACCACCCCGGCCCCGGGCGGGGCCACTCCTCCTTCACAAGGAGGGGTAGGAGCGGTCAACGCCATCTTCGCGGTCGGCGACGACGACCAGTCCATCTACCGCTTCCGCGGGGCGTCCACGGCGAACATGCAGAACCTGCAGAAGGACTTCGCCATCGAGCACGTGGTGAAGCTCGAGCAGAACTACCGCTCGCACGGCCATATCCTCGACGCAGCCAACGCGCTGATCGGCCACAATCGCCGGCGGCTCGGCAAGAACCTGTGGACCGCGGAGAGCAAGGGCGAGCCGTTGCGGGTATTCGAGGCGGCAACCGATCTCGACGAGGCGGCGTTCGTGGTGGAGGAGGCGCGCGCGCTGCGCGCGGAGGGCGTCGCGCTCGCCAACATCGCGGTGCTCTACCGCTCCAACGCGCAATCGCGGGTAATGGAGCACGCGCTGTTCAGCGCCGGCATGCCGTACCGGGTGTACGGTGGGCTGCGCTTCTTCGAGCGGCAGGAGGTGAAGCACGCGCTCGCCTACCTGCGGCTCGTCGCGAACCTGGACGACGACGGCGCGCTCATCCGCATCATCAATTTCCCCGCGCGCGGCATCGGCGCCCGCTCGCTCGAACAGCTTGCTGAGCTCGCGAAGGAGCGCGGCGCGAGCCTGTGGCAAGCTGCGCTCGCGAAGGCACAAGGGACAAGGGACAAGGGACAAGGGGTGGATGGCCGTGGAATTCCGGGTTTTGTTGCGCTGATCGAGAAAATGCGCGAAGAGACGAAGGAGCTGTCGTTGCCGGAGACGATCGAGCACGTAGTCGAGGCGAGCGGGCTCAAAGCGCACTACAAGGCGGAGCGCGAAGGCGCCGACCGCCTGGAGAACCTCGCGGAGCTGGTCAACGCCGCCGCCACCTTCGTGGCCGAGCGCGACGTGCAGCCCGCGGGAGAGGCGGCGGGCATGGACGAGCCCGACGAGTTGACCGCCTTTCTTGCGCACGCTGCGCTCGAGGCCGGCGAGCACCAGGCGCTGGCCGGGGCCGATGCACTGCAGCTGATGACCGTGCACTCGGCCAAGGGCCTCGAGTTCCACAGCGTTTTCGTGAGCGGGATGGAGGAGGGGCTGTTCCCTCACGAGAACAGCCTGACCGAGGTCGACGGCATCGAGGAGGAGCGCCGTCTCATGTACGTGGCGCTGACTCGCGCGCGCCGCCGGCTCTATCTCACGCTCGCCCAGAGCCGGATGCTGCACGGACAGACCCGCTACGGGATCGCCTCGCGCTTTTTCCGCGAAATTCCCGAAGCGCTCCTCAAGCAGGTCGGCGGCGGTTTCAAGCCGCGCGCGGCTGCTGCCCGGTCACCGGTCACGGGTCACTGGTCACCCCCGGCCAGGGTCGAGGCCGCGGACGCGGCGAGCCCGTGGCGCGTCGGCCAGAACGTGATCCATCCCACCTTCGGCGCCGGCGTGATCGTGGGATCGGAAGGGCGCGGCGCCGAGGCGCGTGTCCAGGTCAACTTCAGGAAAAGCGGGCTGAAGTGGCTGATGCTGGAGTACGCGAAGCTGCTTCCCGCCTAGCGCGGGAACGGATTGCCCCCGGCGGCCGGCGCGCTGCGCGCGACGAAGACATCCTTGTAGCTCAGGTAGATCGAGCACACCAGCACCGGAATCGACGCCACCAGCAGGGCGATCACCAGCAGCGCACCGGCGGGTCCCATCACCGCCGGCAGCGACAACACGAACCACAGCCCCATGATCGCCAGGCCATAGACCGTGAACGGCAGGGTGTTCTTGAGGCATGCCGTGAACGAGAGCTTCATCGCGGCGACCGGCGTCAGGTTGTCGAACACGACCAGCAGCGGCGCAAACCAGATCAGCATGATCAGGGGCAGATAGATGGCGGCGCCGACTGCGAGCGCGAATGCCATGCTGCGCAGCGCTGCCCGCAGCGTCTCGACGTCGGCGCCCGGATTCGACAGCACGGCTGGCAGCTTCGAGCCGCCGCCCGCGATCAGCACCGTGCCCACGACGATGATCGTGCCAATCAGGTGGACTCCGCCGACCGTCACGAGGGGTGCGATCCGCTCCTTGAAGCCCGCGAACAGGTGGCGAATCTCCAGCTTCTCGCCGTTCTCGACCGCGCGGCAGCCGATCATCAGCCCGGCGAACAGCGCGGGTGAAAACAGGTTGAAGAGCAGCGGGCCGAAAACCGGGATGATCATCGTTCCCAGCCAGATCACGCCGAGCAGGACGGTGAGCGCGAGCCACATTGCCGGGCTCCTGCGGAACAGGGCGTAGCCGTCCACGATCCACTGCCAGCCCTTGCCCGCCGCGACCAGTTGAACTTCCATCACCGCTCCCTCGTTCCGCGCCGATTATAGGCTTAGCCGCGACAACTGATCGCCGCGCGCAACGTGGTGCGCCAGTATCGTGCGGAAATGGCGCGGGTCCTTGGCGTGCGTCAGCTCGCCCGGGCGCGGCAAGTAGAAGTCGTAGAGGCGCGACATCCAGAAGCGCAGGGCGCCCGCGCGCAGCATGGCCGGCCATGCTGCGCGTTCATCGGCGGTGAATGCCCGCCGTTCGCGGTAAGCGTCGAGCAGCGCCTGGGTGCGAGTGACGTCGAGCGCCCCGTCGTCGGTCACGCACCAGTCGTTCACGGCGATCGCGATGTCGTAGATCAGCGCGCCGGTGCAGCTGAAATAGAAATCGATCACGCCCGAGACGCGGCCGTTCTCGAACAGCACGTTGTCGCGGAAGAGGTCGGCGTGGATCGCGCCGTGCGGCAGCTTGCGGAAATCCTGCTGTCCCTGGAATCGCACTTCCTCCCGCAGCAGGTCGGCGTCCTCGCTGCCGAGGAAAGGCAGGATCTCCGGCATCAAGGCCGTCCACCATTGCGCGCCGCGCGGATTATCCATGGTGGCCGCGTATGATCCGCCCGCCGCGTGGATTGCGGCAAGCAGGGAGCCGGCATGGGTGCAATGCGCGGGCGAGGGTACGGCGATATCCGCGCCGGGCAGGAACGCCACCAGCGCGGCCGGCTTGCCGTTCAGCTCACCGAAGAAGCCGCCGGCGTTGTCGCGCACCGGCCTCGGAGCGGGCACACCGTTCACCGCGAGATGCTCCTGCAGGCCGAGGTAGAACGGCAATTCGTGGGCCTTGAGCTTCTCGAATAGCGTCAGGACGTAGCGGTCCCGGGACGTCGTGACGAAGTAGTTGGTGTTCTCGATCCCCGCGGCGATGCCCTCGAGGGAGACCAGAGTGCCGATGGAGTAGTGCTTGAGCCAGGCTTCGAGTTGCTGAGGGGAGACGGTGGTGAAAACCGACATGCAGCGAATAGTACAACGGCACGGCGCCCATCGTAAGTACCCGGCGCTGTTACGCAGCGCTGCCGTTACCGCGCTACCAGGTGAATATCACCCACTGCGGCGGTCGCGTGCCGCCGTCATAGTTGTCATGGCGCACGAACTTGCCGTCGCCCCTGTTATCAATCAGATAGTACGGCCGGCCGTGAGGGGGAGTGACCTTGACCATGTAGAGCTTACCGCCGATCCGGTATTCCTCGACGATGTCGGTGCCGCGCTTGAGAATCGTCACTTGGGGCTCGAGCGCCGGGTCGGGCTCATAGCCCGGCGGCGGCGGCGGAGGCTCCGGTACCGGCTGCAACGCCGGCGGCTTGGCCTGCTGGGCCGCCGCCGGCAAAGCGGCGACGAGGAACACGGCTGCCGTTAGTGCAAGTATCGTGCGCATGCTCATGCGATATTGGACCCCGCAATATTATCGGGGTTCGCCGGCAGTTTTGGAAGTCGGGATTAATTCACGCGCCGGTGCCAAGCTGACATAATTCGTGTCATGAAAACGCTACTGCTCGTCGACGGCTCTTCCTACCTTTACCGCGCGTTTCACGCGCTTCCCGACCTCCGCAGCCCCCGTGGTGAGCCCACCGGAGCAATACACGGCGTGCTGAGCATGCTGCGCCGGCTGCTGAAGGATGTCCCGGCCGACTACGTCGCCTGCGTATTCGACGCCAAGGGCAAGACTTTCCGCGACGACATGTATCCCGAGTACAAGGCCACGCGGACACCGATGCCGGAAGACCTGGCTGTTCAGATCGCACCGATCAAGGAATCCGCCGCTGCGCTGGGCTGGCCGCTGCTTGAGATCGGAGGGGTGGAGGCCGACGACGTAATCGGCACGCTTGCTCGCGAGGCGCAGCAGGCGGGCATGAAAGTCGTTATTTCCACGGGCGACAAGGATATCGCGCAGCTGGTGAGTCCGGTGGTGTCCCTCGTCAATACGATGTCGAACGAGATCCTGGACGAGGCGGGGGTGGAGAAAAAGTTCGGCGTCGGCCCGGCCCGCATCATCGACTACCTAACGTTGATCGGCGACAGCGTGGACAACGTCCCGGGCGTGGCGAAGGTCGGCCCCAAGACCGCGGTGAAATGGCTCACCCAGTACGGCACGCTCGATGACGTCGTGAAGCGCGCGCCCGAAATCGGCGGCGTCGTCGGCGAGAACCTGCGCAAGAGCCTCGAGTGGCTGCCGAAAGCGCGCGAGCTGCTCACTATCAAGTGCGACGTGCCGCTGCCGGTGAAAGTGCAGGACCTCGCGCTGCGGCCGCGCGACGCGACAAAGCTCGCCGGACTATTCGAACGCTTCGGGTTCAAGTCCTGGCGCGAGGAAATCGAGGGCGGGACAGCTGAGGCGGGCAAGGGAGATCAGGAGACGCCGGTAGCCGCGCCTCTCCCAGCCAGCGCTCCCCGCCCACCGGCCGACGCCCGCCGAGAGTACGAGACCGTGCTCACGAACGAGCAGCTCGATACCTGGCTGAAGAAGATCGAGCAAGCCGAACTGGTGGCATTCGACACCGAGACCACCAGCCTCGACCCCATGCGTGCCGAACTGGTGGGGCTGTCGCTCGCGATGGCGCCCGGGTCCGCCGCCTACGTGCCCCTCGAGCATCGCTACGCCGGCGCGCCGACCCAGCTCGATCGTGCCGCCGTCCTCGCGCGGCTGAAGCCCTGGCTCGAGGATGCGCGCTGCGCCAAGCTCGGCCAGAACGCGAAATACGACGCGCACGTGCTGGCGAACCACGACGTGCGCATTGCCGGCATCGAGCACGACACGCTGCTGCAGTCGTACCTGCTGGAGAGCCACCAGCGCCACGACATGGACAGCCTGGCGGAGCGTCATCTCGGCATGAAGACCATTACCTACGATGAAGTCACGGGCAAGGGGGCGGGCCGCATCGGCTTCGACCAGGTGGCGGTGGAACGCGCGACCGAGTACGCCGCCGAGGACGCTGACGTGACGCTGCAGCTGCACCGCGCGCTCTATCCGCAAGTCGAGGCCGACGAGAAACTCTCGCGCATTTACCGCGAAGTCGAGATGCCGCTGTCGCCGGTGCTGTTTGCGATGGAGCGCTACGGCGTGCAGCTGGACACCGCGCTGCTCAAAGACCTCTCGCGCGAGTTCGGCGAGAAGATGAACGGGATCGAGAAGAAGGCGCATGAGCAGGCCGGGCAGCCATTCAACCTCAACTCGCCCAGGCAGATCCAGGAGATCCTGTTCGAGAAACAGGGACTGAAGCCGACCAAGAAGACGCCCTCGGGCCAACCTTCGACGGACGAGGACGCCCTTTCCGAGCTCGCGCTTGACCACCCGCTGCCGAAGCTGTTGCTGGAATACCGCGGGCTCGCCAAGCTCAAGTCCACCTACACCGACAAGCTGGCGGAAATCGTCAATCCGAAGACCGGCCGCGTGCACACCACCTACGGCCAGGCCGTGGCGGTCACCGGCCGGCTTGCAAGCAATGATCCCAATCTCCAGAACATCCCGATTCGCACCGCGGAGGGGCGGCGCATACGCGAGGCGTTCATCGCGCCGCCCGGCGGCCACATCGTTTCAGCGGACTATTCGCAGATCGAGCTGCGCATCATGGCGCACATCTCGCAGGACGCCAGCCTGCTGAAGGCCTTTGCGGCGGGCGAGGACATCCACCGCGCGACCGCCGCGGAGATCTTCGGGCTGACGCCGCAGGAAACCGGAGCGGAGCAGCGCCGCTACGCCAAGGTCATCAACTTCGGACTGATCTACGGCATGTCGGCGTTCGGGCTCGCGCGCCAGCTCGGCATCGAGCGTTCGGCGGCGCAGCAATACATGGACCGCTATTTCACGCGCTATCCGGGCGTGGCGGAGTACATGAAGCGCACGCGCGAGACCGCGCGCGAGCAAGGCTGCGTCGAAACCGTGTTCGGCAGGAGGCTGTGGCTGCCGGAAATCAAGAGCGGCAATCCCGCGCGCCGCCAGGGCGCGGAGCGCGCCGCGATCAACGCGCCGATGCAGGGCACCGCCGCCGATCTCATCAAGATGGCGATGATCGCGGTGGATCGCTGGCTCGCGCGGGATGGCCTCAAGACACGGCTCATCATGCAGGTGCACGACGAACTGGTGCTCGAAGTGCCTGACGCGGAGCTGGCGGTTGTGAAGAGCGAGCTGCCAAAGCTGATGGGCGGCGTGACGAAGCTCGCGGTGCCTCTCGTGGTGGATGTCGGCGCCGGCCCCAACTGGGACAGGGCGCACTGAAAAACGGTGACCCGTGCCCGGTGATCAGTGACCCGAAACGGGCTCACGCCGACCGATTTTCGTTCCGGCGACAGTGGCTTGGGTAGCAGCGCGACAGCGTCGCGCCTGACACCGGTCACCGTTCACTGGTCACCAGTCACGCTTTATCGGATGGCGCCGAATACTTTCCTGACGATGTCGCTCGTCGCGCCGACGGGATTCTTGCGGAACGCCTTCTCCTGCTCGCCGATCATGAAGTAGAGGCCGTCGAGCGCCTTCTGGGTAACGTAGCGTTCGATGGTGGCCTGGTCTTCCTTGACCAGGCCGAGCGCGGCCCCCTGTCCGGCGATCGAGTTGTACTGCTGAGCGAGCCCAACCCGGTCGGTCGCTTTCTTCACGATCGGCAGGAAGCGCTGCGTGAGCTGGGTGGAGGTGTTGCGCTTGAAGTACTCCGTGGCCGCGGTATCGTTGCCCGTGAGTATCTTCTTGGCGTCCTGCACGCTCATCTTCTTCACGGCGTCGACCAGCAGCTGCTTGGCTTCCGGCGCGGCGGCCTCGGCGGCGCGATTCATGGTCAACACCAGCTCGTCGGCCTGCTTGCGCATGCCCAGTGCGCGCATCGCGCCCTCGGCGCGCTTCAGCGACGGCGGCAGCGGAATCTTCACTTGGGGGTTGTTGAAGTAGCCGTTCTGCACGCCGAGCTTCGCCACCGCAGCAAGCGAGCCGTCGTTGAGCGCCTGCTTGAGGCCGCCCACCGCGTCGGCATTGCTGATGCGATCGAGGCTCGCAGCCGCGGAAGCACTGATGACAAGCAGCGCAAAGAATCCCAGAATACGGTCCATGGTTCCTCCCGTGAAGTCCGGCGAAGCCGGTGTTCTGAAAACGGTTTCCGTTCGTGGGCTCATTTTAGCCGCTGCGCTGGCCGCGATGGTGGCGATTTTCCTGGTTGGCACATTCGTCTGGGCGCCCACCGTGCCCGACATGACTTTTGTCTCGATCAAGGGCGAAAAAATCGCTACCGCGGGGCTGCGGGGCAGGGTAGTGGTGGTGAATTTCTGGGCCACCGACTGCGTCATCTGCATGAAGGAAATGCCGGAGCTGGTGCGTACTTACGAGCGTCACCGTGGGGCGGGGCTGGAATTAGTCGCGGTCGCGATGCGCCACGATCCGCCCAACCGCGTGGCTGAATACGCCGAGAAGAACCGGCTGCCGTTCAAGGTCGCGCTCGACCTCAACGGCGAGCACGCAGTGGCATTCGGGTCGGTACGATTCACGCCGACAACGTTCGTCATCGACAAGCGCGGAAAGATCGTCGCCCGCATCCAGGGCGAGCCGGACTTCGCGAAGCTCAACGCGCTGATCGAAGAGAAGCTGAAAGAGCCAGCCTGATAAACCGGTCACTGGTCACCAGTCACCGGTCACGCATCACTGGTTAGGCGATGCCGGCCTCGTGCGCCTGCTGGTCAGCGTGGTAGGACGAGCGCACCAGCGGTCCGCATGCTGCGTGCGTGAATCCCAGCTCCTGCGCGCGGCGCGAAAATTCCTCGAATATCGCGGGCTCGACGTAGCGCGTCACCGGCAGATGATGCGCGGACGGCTGCAGGTACTGGCCCACCGTGAGCATGTCCACCCGGTGCGCGCGCAAGTCGCGCATCACTGCGACGATCTCTTCGTCGGTTTCCCCGAGTCCCACCATCAATCCGGACTTGGTCGGGATCGCCGGGTAGCGTTCTTTAAATTTACTCAATAATTTCAAAGAGTTATCGTAATCTGCCCCAGGGCGCGCCTGCCTGTAGAGTCGCTGCACGGTCTCCAGGTTGTGGTTCATCACGTCGGGCGGCGCTGCGGACATTACTTCCAGCGCGAGGTCCAGCCGTCCGCGGAAATCCGGCACCAGCACTTCGATGCGCGTCGCGGGCGAGGCCACGCGTACGGCGCGGATGCAGTCGGCAAAGTGGCCGGCGCCGCCGTCGCGCAGGTCGTCGCGATCGACGCTGGTGATGACCACGTACTTCAGTTTCAACGCGGCGATGGTGCGCGCGAGGTTTGCCGGCTCCTCGACGTCCGGCGGCAGCGGCTTGCCGTGCGCAACATCGCAGAACGGGCAGCGGCGCGTGCACAGATCGCCGAGGATCATGAATGTCGCGGTGCCCTTGCCGAAACACTCGCCGATGTTGGGGCAGCTCGCTTCCTCGCACACCGTGTGCAGGCGCTGCTCGCGCAGGATTTTCTTGATTTCGTGGAAGCGCTCGCTGTTGCCCAGGCGCACGCGGATCCAGTCGGGCTTGGCGAGCGGTGCCGCCGGCACCACCTTGATCGGGATGCGCGCGGTTTTCAGCCGGCCCTTCTGCTTTTCTCCGATG
>Ga0247825_10000541_pt1 | contig 24026 bp, 18 predicted proteins | sample 13C_Vanillin_Day_FD_194413 | JGI IMG/M metagenome (GOLD analysis project Ga0247825, IMG submission 194413) | Soil microbial communities from agricultural site in Penn Yan, New York, United States - 13C_Vanillin_Day48 | ecosystem: Environmental > Terrestrial > Soil > Agricultural land | place...
GATCAACCTGCGCGCACGATTTGGCTTCAGTCGAACGGCGATCACCCAACGCACGCGACTGCTGGTCGTGCAGCAAGGGACGAGACATGTCGGGCTGCTCGTCGATGACGCGAAGGAGTTCGTCACGATTGCCGACGCGTCGATTCATCCGCCGAATGAGGCGATCGGAAATCTGAGTGGCAGCTATCTGAACGGTGTGGCGACGCTTGGCGAGCGGGTGGTTCTCATCCTCGACGTGCGCGAGGTCGTGGAGAGCACGCCGATCGCGGCAGCCTGAGAGACGCAGTGGGACTGAAAAGGAGAACGGCCATGGCAGTCAAGGGCAGCAACGGAGCGGGTGTACTCGATACCAAGCTCCTGCGCGAAGAAGCCACCTCGATCACGGACGCGGTCTCCCGCATCGTGCGGATCACCGACCAGGTGTCGCAGGGTGCTGATACCCAGGTGCGTTCCCTGGACGACGCCCTGAGTGGACTCAATCAGATGACGACCTCGCTCAAGGAGACGGCGTCTCAGGCAGAATCGGCCAGCAACTCCACAGAAAGTCTGGTCTCCTCGATCAACGAGGTGGGCGCCTCGATCGAGCAGGTCACCGCGAATGTGACCGGACTCGCCGGCTTCATTCAACAGACGGCGACGTCGATCCAGCAGAACAACGCGTCCATCCAGGATGTCGCGGCGATCACGCAGCAGATGTCGTCATCCGCAGACCAGGTCACCAACGCGATGGTCGAGATGACGGCCTCGGTCAAGGCGACGACGGCGGACAACGATGCACTGATGTCGTCGGTGAACCAGACCGCTGCGGCCATCGAAGAGATGACCCGCTCGATCCAGGGTGTCGCCGCAAATGCCGACGAGCTCGCAGCATCCGCTGACAGCACCTCGTCTGCCGTCAACGAGACAGCGGCATCCATCGAGGAGGTCACGGCGATGGTCGATAGCCTCGCGACGACCATCGAGCAGAACGGCGCCTCGACGGAGCAGATCGCCCGGTCGATTCAGTCAGTGGCGCAGAGCGGCCAGCGCATCAGCGAGGTGGCGACCGCTGCCGCCACGAGCGCGACGCAGCTCGATCGCACGAGCCAGTCAGTCTCGACGCTCGCCAAAGAGGCCGATGAGATGACGCGTCGCGCCAGCCGCGACGCGGAAGAAGGCGGCGCCAGCATTCAGCGCTCGATTCAGGGGTTCGGCCGCGTGCGCGAATCGATGTCGCAATCGGCCGGCGTCATCCGCGAGATGGGCAAGCGTGCCAACGAGATCGGCAGCATTGTCGACACGATCGACCTGATCGCCGAGCGGACGAACCTGTTGTCGCTGAACGCGTCGATCGAGGCTGCGCGCGCCGGCGATGCCGGTCGCGGATTTGCCGTCGTTGCCGAGGAGATCCGCAACCTGGCGGACAGATCGGCCAAGGCGACGGCCGACATCGCCGCAATTATCAAGGCGTTGCAGGAGGTTGCGCAGGAAGCCGTCGCGGCGTCGAGCGACGGCCTGAAGGTGGCCGACGTGAGCAGCGCGCAGGCCGAAGAAGGCGCGAAGGGGCTGGCCAAGATCATTCAGGGTGTCAACGACGCCTCGAGACTCGTGTCGCAGATTGCGCGCGCGAGCGAGGAGCAGCGCGACGCGGCCCGCAACGTGGTGCAGTCGGTCGGCGCGACCGCCGATCAGGCGCGTCTGATCGCGAATGCGACCAGCGAACAGGCAAAGTCGGTGACGACCATGGTGCAGACCAACGGGCACGTTCGTAAGACCGCGCACGAGGTCAAGATGGCCATGGGCGAGCAGAGTCGCGCGGTGCGCGACATCCTCAAGGCCGCTCAAAACACCAAAGGGCAGGCTGCGCAGGTGCGCAAAGCCACGACGGAGCAGGCGAAGACCGCGAGCGAGATCGCACAGGCCGCAGGCTTCGTGCGGCGGGGCGCGGCGACGACGGCGCGCGCGTTGTCGGAGCAGACCACTGCAGGGGAGCAGATCGCGCGCAGTTCGGGCGATCTGCAGCGGCTGGCAATGAACGTGGCGGCCGCGGTCAAGGATCAGGCGAAGGTCAGCGGCGAGGTCGCGACGGCGGCGGAAGGCATGCGGGTGCAATCGGAGCAGACCGCGCGCGCGGTCAAGGAACAGACGCGCACAATGCGCGAGATGATCGCGTCCGCGCAGAGCACGGTCAAGCAAATCAAGTTGATCACCAAAGCCAACGCTGAACACTCGGTTGTGTCTTCGTCGCTGCTGCGTACGGTCGGTGAGATTCGACAAATCACCGACCGCAACGCGAGTGGCGTCAAGGAAACGCGTGGCGGCACCGACGACTTGCTCCGCCGTGCGCAGGCACTCACTGCGCTGGTCGAGCGGCCCGCTCACGTGCGTCCCAACGGACGCACGCCGCGGAGCCAGCGGTAAGGCCGGGGTCCCTGCTTCATGTCCACAGAACGGCCCCCGATTGGGATCTTCACCACCGACGAGCGGCTCGTCGTGCGCGCGTGGGATCCCTGGATTGCTGACGTCACGAGGATCGCGGCCGCGGATGCGGTGAATCGCCCGCTGACCGAGCTCATTCCCGACCTGAACGATCGCGGACTGCTTTCCCCGTTCGAGAACGTGCTGCGACGCGGCACCGTGGAAGTGCTTGCGCCGGCGCTGCATCACTACCTGATTGCGTGTCCGTCGCCTGACAACATCCCCGGCTTCGCATGCATGCAGCAGCACGTCACGCTTGGTCCTCTCCGGGCCGACGGCCGCATCGTCGGTGTTGTGGTGACGGTGGAGGATGTCACGGCGCGTGTGGCGCACGAGCGCGAGCTTGCCGCTCGTCTGCAGGAATCGCCACGAGAGGTCACCCGGGAAGCATGGCGATCGACGACCGGGTCGCCGCAGCAAATCGAGGCATTGACGCGCCTGATGGCGCTGGACGATTGGCGATTGCGACGAGCAACTGTCACGACGCTGGCCGAGCACGGTGACGCGATCGTCGAATCGCTCGTCCGGACGCTGCACACCCAGCATCACAACCTGGCGGTTCTCAGCAGCGCGCTCGACCTTCTGGCGATCAGCGACATCGACGTGGTGGGTCCGCTGGTCAGTTGCCTCGACGCCCCCGATGCGAACCTGCGAATCCAGTCGGCGCTGATTCTCGGTGAGCGCCGCGATCGTCGGGCGACGCAGGCGCTCATCGCTCGATTGTCAGATCGGGATGTCAACGTGCAGTTCCACGCGATCGAAGCGCTCGGCCGCCTCGGTGCAACAGAGGCGTGCGATGCGCTCGTCACGATCGCCGAGAGTGGTGACTTCTTCCTCGCCTTTCCGGCGCTACAGGCGCTTCGCGCGATCGGGAATCCCTCCATCGCACCGAGGCTCGTGCCGCTGCTTGCGGACGACTTGTTGCGCGCTTCGGCGATCGACGTGCTGGGTGAGCACGGCGACGAAGATGTCGTCGCGCCATTGCTGGAGCTGCTGAACGCATCCGACGCACCGGCAGACGTGATCGCCGATGCGCTTGCGGGCGTCCACCAACGCTACGAGCATGGCTACGGCGCTGGTGAGCACATCGCCGGTCTCGTGCGCCGTGGGATTACCGCCCGGGGCACTCAGCGAATCCTCGATGCGGTGCATCGCGTGGCCGGCGATCGTCTCCCGAGTCTCGCAAAAGTACTGGGTTGGCTGGAGGGAGAGCCGGTGCAGCGAGCACTGACGCGCCTGCTCGGTCACGAGGCGGTTCGCGCGCAGATCGTCGAGGCTCTCGTCCGGCACGGCGCGGGCGTCGTCGGGTTGCTCATCGAGCAGTTGCGCGCGGAGGATCTGGAGACGCGTCAGGCGGCCGCCGTGGCGCTCGGTCGCATCAGCGATCGCCGGGCGGTTGCCGCCCTCATCCAGTCTCTTCAGGATCCCGAGCTCGCCGTGCCGGCGGCCGGTGCGCTCGCGCGCATCGGCGATCGAGACGCGTTCGATGGTCTGGTCGCGCTGCTCGGGAACCGTGACCCGTCGATCCGCCAGTCAGCGATTGCGGCACTGAATTCGATCGGTCATCCCGACATGGCTGCGCGGATTGTGCCGCTACTGTCCAATCTCGATCCGCTCGTGCGCGAATCGGCGCTCAGGATCGCCGGCTACTTCGGTTACCCCGATTGCATTGAGCAGGTGCTGCAATGTTGTCGCGACGAGAGCGAAGCCGTGCGCCGGGCGGCGATCGAGAGCCTGGCATTCTTCGACGACGCGAGGGCAGTGCCGTCGCTTGTTGAGGCGCTCGACCGGCAACAGCCATCGGCGGTCCGCGCCGCGGCCGCGGCTGCCCTGGCGCGCATCGATCACGACGTCGCAGCTGATGCGCTGACACACGCGCTTGGCGACCCTGACGCATGGGTGCGCTACGTCGCGTTGCGGTCGCTCGGGTCGATAGGCGATCGAGGTGTCGTGCCTGCCGTGCTCGAGACGTTGCGCACAGATCCAGCGCCGCACGTGCGCCTCGCGGCGATCGATGTGATTGGACGGCTGGGTACAGCCGAAGCCTGGGACGTACTCGAGCCGCTCGCCCGATCGTCTGACTCCGACATTGGAGGCGCCGCCATCGTGGCGCTCGGCCATCTCGAGCATCCCGAGGCGCTGGCCGCACTCGAAGGATTCCTGCGCGCACCACAACCCTGGCAGCGCGTGGCCGCGGTGACCGCGACCTCTCAACGGTCCGATGCCCCGGCGGCCCGGGCGTTGCAATGGGTGGCCGCGGCTGACGACGAACAGGATGTGGCGCAGGCCGCGATACAGGGCCTCGCGCGGATCGCGCGCCGGCCTGGGCCGCAAGGAGCGGAGGCCGCTCAGGCGCTCGTCGCGCTGACCGCTGAACCCCTTCGACGCGAGGGAGTGATCCAGGCGCTGAGCGAATTGCCTGCGCGACGGATCCCCGACGTCGCGATTGGCCTTGGCGATTCGTTGCCCGACGTGCGCTGTGCGAGCGTTGAGGCGCTCGGGCGCATGCAGCAGGCGGACGCATCGCGCACGCTCGAGGCTGCACTCGACGATGGGCATCCGGGTGTGCGGCTGGCCGCAATCCGCGCGCTCAAGAATCTCGGCACGCGCGAGCCGCAGAAGAAGTTGATGACGCTGGCTCGGACCGATCCCGACACGGATGTCCGGCGCGCAGCGATGTTCGCAGCGTCACGGAGTAACGGACAGTGACGTGGGTTCCTCTCGTCCGTCGTGGATTCAAATGCAATTCCGCGTAGATTCCCTCGGGCTCTCGGGCGGCGTCACCCAGGTCCTTCGCGACCTGATTCACCAGCGGTTGGGGCTGTTTTATGAGGCAGACCAGTTCGACCAGTTGGCGGATCGACTCGCGCCGCTGGTCGTTGCGCGCGGCTTCGGGTCGTTCATGGACTACTACTACTTCTTGAAATATTCCGGCGAACGTGACGAGTGGACGAAGGTGATGGACGCGCTTGCCGTCCACGAAACGTACTTCTGGCGCGAGATCGATCAGCTGCGTGCCCTGGTCGAAGTCGTCGTGCCGCAGCTCGCCCGGCGCGGTGCGTCTTCGCTGAAGATCTGGAGCGTGCCCTGCTCGACCGGAGAGGAACCGTTGACGCTGGCGATGCTCTTGTCAGAAGCGGGGTGGTTCAGCCGGCTGCCCATCGAGTTGATGGCTAGCGATGCGAGCCCTGAGGCGGTTGCCGAGGCACGAGCCGGGCGGTACGGTCAGCGATCGTTCCGAAATATCCCGGCGGCCATGCGCGAAAAGTATTTCGTGCCGCACGACAACAAGTGGACCGTCGATCCCACGTTGCAGCGGCGGGTCTCGTACGACGTCGTCAATCTGGTCGAGGAAGACGAGGTTCGTCGCCACGCGTCGGCGCCGATCGTGGTGTGCCGGAACGTCTTCATCTATTTCTCCGAGGCAAGCATCCGGCGCGCGCTCGGCGTGTTCGAGCGCGCGATGCCGGTCCCAGGTTACCTCTGCGTTGGGGCTTCCGAATCACTGCTCCGTCGGACGGTCGCGTTCGAATTGCAGGATATCGGCGGAGCGTTCATGTACGTGAAAGGCGCGCCGCCGAGCGGCCATCATCCAGACTCGCGGATGTCTGGTGTCGAAAGGGTTTCATGACTCGACCCGTGCGAGTGCTCGTGGTGGATGATTCGGCGTACATCCGGAAGGTCGTGAAAGAGATGCTGGGTCGCCAGTCCTCCATCGAGGTGGTGGGGACGGCGCGCGATGGTGAAGATGCGCTGGATCTCGTCGAGCGCCTGCGTCCGGACGTCGTGACATGCGATCTGATCATGCCTGGCGTCGGTGGCGTGGAGTTCATCCGCCGGCAAATGGCATCCCGGCCGGTGCCGATCGTCATCGTCAGCATCGCTGCTGAGTCGAGCGAGCGCGTCCTGAGTGGTCTCGATGCTGGCGCGTTCGACTTCGTTCAGAAGCCGACGGCGCTCGCGACGGAAAAGGTGTTCGATCTCGCCGAAGAGCTGGCGTCGAAAATCGTGGCTGCGGCTGAGGCGCCGCTTGGGCGTTTGCGAGACGTCGTGCCTACCGAGCCTCTGCCGCAGACGACCTCGAGCGGCAAGTACGACGTGGTCGTGCTTGGCGTGTCGACCGGTGGCCCGCAGGGGCTCAAATCCGTCATTCCTCGACTGCCGGCCGAGTTTCCAGTTCCGCTCGTGATTGTTCTCCACATGCCGATCGGGTATACAGAAGCCTACGCCAAGCGTCTCGACGAACTCTCCGAGTTGACTGTGGTCGAGGCCCGCGATGGAGAAGTGCTGCGGCCGGGCCTCGTACTGGTAGCTCCCGCAGGTCGTCACCTCACGCTGCACCGCGATGGTGAAGGCAGAACGAGCGTGCGACTTGACGTCAGGCCTCTCGATACCCCTCACCGTCCATCTGTGGACGTACTGTTCCAGTCCGCCGCTGATGTCTACGGCGATCGTGTGCTTGGTGTGGTGATGACGGGCATGGGCGCCGACGGACGAGATGGTGCTGCATGGATCAAAGCGCGCGGAGGTGCAGTGCTGACCGAGGCCGAAGAGACATGTGTCGTGTACGGGATGCCGCGTTCGGTTGTAGAAGCCGGACTGAGCGATGAGGCGGTGCCGCTCGATCGAATAACGGCGGCCATCATGCAGCGCGTATGAAAACACGAGTGCTCATCGTCGACGACTCGGCGCTCGCAAGACGGAACTTGCGACAGATCCTCGAATCCGCCAACTGCGAAGTCGATGAAGCGGAGGACGGGCTCAGTGCGCTCGAGCGCTACTTCCTGGACAAGCCGGATGTGGTGCTGCTCGATCTCGTGATGCGCGGCATGTACGGACTCGACGTGCTCGAGAAGCTTCGACAGCTCGATCCGCTGGCCAAGGTCGTGGTCGTCTCGGCCGATGTGCAGACCTCGTCGCAACAGCTCGTGGACCAGGCTGGCGCCAAAGCGTTCATCACGAAGCCGTTCGATCGCGATGAAATCATCGGTACGCTCGAAGCCGTTCTCGGAGGAACACGCTAGTGGATCTCACCTCCGTCCAGCAGGACGCGCTCGTCGAGCTCATCAACATCGGGTTCGGCCGCGCCGCCGCTTCGCTCTCGAAGCTGACCGGGCACCGCGTGCAGTTGCAGGTCCCGGAGATCACCATGTGCCCGATCGAGGAGATGGCGACCTATCTCCGTCCACTTGTTCAGAACGAAGTGGCCAGCGTCCATCAGATCTTCTCTGGTCCGGTCGAGGGCGACGCGCTCCTCGTGCTCGATCAGAGCAGCGCCGCCATCCTCAAGGAACTTCTCACTAATGAACCCGCGCTGCCGCTGGAGATCGATCGCTCGGCGCGTGAGGTGTTGACCGAGATCGGCAACATCCTGCTGAACGCATGCCTGGGGACGTTCGGCAACCTTCTGAAGGTTCAAGTCTCGTTTTCAGTTCCGCATATGGCGCTCGAAACGCTCGAAGGGATCGTGGGCTCGATCGCGGTCGGCCGCCAGGGGCTTCGCTATGCGCTCATCGTCCATGCGGCGTTCCGTCTGCGCGATAGCAGTCTGACGGGTTACCTGGTGATCGTTCTTGGCGTCGCCTCGATGGAGCGGCTGATCCGTGCGCTCGAGAGCTGGGAAGCGAAACAGCACTGACTGCGATGGGCGTTGATACATCGTTCGAGCTCGCCAAACTACACGCGTCGGTCGTGCACTGGGTCACGGAGGACACCCATCAGGGCTGCTTTGTCACGGACGTGCAGCTCCGGGTCGTGCTGTGGAATCGCTGGATGGAGTTGCACTCGGGTCGCAGCGCATCAGAGGTGCTCGGCCGGTCGCTCCTCGACCTCTATCCCGAAGTCAGCGATCGCGAGATCAAGGAGTACTACCAGAGCGCCCTCGAAGGTCGTGTCACCATCCTTTCTCACGCGCTGCACCGCTACATCATCGCGTTGCCTCCCACGAATTCGGATCTCGGCTTTGCTCACATGCCGCAGAGCGGCCGCATCGGCCCGCTCGACGATGCGGGTGTCCTGGTCGGGACCGTCACCATCGTCGAGGACGTGAGCGATCGCCTGGCCAGTGAGAGCGTGCTGCGCAAACAGATTGAAGCGCAGCAACTGGCGCGCGGGATGGCCGAGAACGCTCTCCGCGCCAAAGACGAATTCCTCTCGACGCTCTCGCACGAGATTCGGACACCGCTCAACGCGGTCCTCGGCTGGGCACGAATCCTGATCGCTCGCGGGGAGATCGATCGGACGCTGCTCGACCGCGCGTTGCACGTGATCGAGCGCAACGCCACCGCACAAGCCCGGATGATCGACGACATGCTCGACATGGCGCGCATTGCGGCGGGCAAACTCCGGCTCGAGATGCGGCCCGTCGATGTCGTCAAGGTGGTGCTGGCAGCCGTGGACGTGGTAATGCCGGCCGCGCACGCGAAGCGCGTGACGCTTCGCACGAACCTCGATCCACGGACGCCGAATGTCATGGGCGATCAGGATCGGCTGCAGCAGGTGATCTGGAATCTGCTGTCGAACGCGCTGAAATTCACCGAGGCTGGTGGCTCGATCGAAGTGCGGCTGGCCCTCAATGGCCGGTTCGGGCGGATTGTCGTTGCCGACACCGGCCATGGGATCAGTCCTGAGTTCCTGCCGCACGTATTCGAGCGATTCCGGCAGGCGGATGCCTCGAGCTCACGGCGTCACGGTGGCCTTGGTGTCGGCCTCGCACTCGTGCACGACCTGATCGTCCTGCACGGCGGCTCGGTGTTGGCTCAGAGCGAGGGCGAAGGCAAGGGGGCGACGTTTACCATCGATCTTCCGACGGTCGCCGCCCAGGAAATCGGCGCCAGCATCGAGGGTGAGGGGCTGTCGCATGCGATGACGTCCCTCGATCGCGTCCGCGTGCTCCTCATCGACGACGACAAGGATGCGCGCGAACTGTCACTGGCCGTGCTCGAGCAGTGCGGCGCTCGCGTGAAGGCGGTGTCGTCGAGCGCCGAGGCGATTGCCAGCCTGCTCGACACCCCGCGCGCGCTGATGCCGCACGTGATCGTGTCGGACCTCGGCATGCCCGCACAGGACGGGTATCAATTGATCCGCCAGATTCGGGCTATCGACAGCGAGCTCGGTCGTATTCCCGCCGTTGCCGTCACCGGGTATGCGACCGCGGACGACGTCCAACGGGCGTTGACCGCGGGGTTCCAGCTCCATATCTCGAAGCCGATGGATCCGGCGGCTTTCGTCGCAGCCGTCGCAGATCTGGCGCGAGTCGATCGCGCCTGAGCAACGAAGCGGCATCTCCTCCGGTTTTCGGTTCCACCCGCGAAAAAAATCAGTACCATGACGTGGCATGGCTCGTGCTGAGTTTCGACCACAGAGGCAGGTCAACTGGAATCACGTGGACGTGCGGACGAAGGCCCGCGATATGTCGTGGGATCGTGGAGGCAAATTTACATGGTGAGTCTCGGGAACACGCGGCGCGCGATCGGGATCGGCTCCGTCATCTGTCTGGTACTGCTGTTCTCGGGCTGCTCATCCTCAAATCAATCGTCAGCTGGTTCGGAGTCGTCCGGCAAACCGCAGGTCGTGACCAAAGCGCAGGACGACGATGAGCTGCCACCGGCGACATCGCCCTACGATGCGCTGCCAGAAGAAGTGCGCCCGCTCCTCGACCAGACGTTTACCGGCGACTTCGACGAGATGGTCAAGCGCCGCATCATTCGAGCCGGCGTCGTCTACAACCGCACCCAGTACTTCATCGATCGGGGCGTCCAGCGCGGCATTAGTTACGAGTCGGTCAACCTGTTCGAAGAGCAGTTGAACAAGCGACTCAAGACGGGACTGCTCAAGGTGCAGGTAGCCATCGTGCCGCTCGCTCGCGATCAGCTATTTCCAGCGCTCGAAGCCGGCAAGGTGGATTTCGTCGCCGCCGCGCTGACCATTACACCCGAGCGCAGGAAAGTCGCCGAGTTCAGTACGCCCACTCGAATGGGCGTCTCGGAGATTGTCGTGACCGCGCCAGACGTGATGGCGCCCGCAACAGTTGACGACCTGTCCGGTCGGGAAGTCTTCGTGCGGAAAAGCAGCAGCTACTACGAGAGCTTGCAGGAGCTGAACAAGTCGCTTGCATCCCGCGGCAAGCCACCGGTCGAGATCGTCGAAGCGCCGGAGGCGCTCGAAGACGACGACATTCTCGAAATGGTCAACGCGGGACTTGTGGACATCACCGTCGTCGATGATTTCGTGACCGACTTCTGGCAGCAGGTCTTCCCGGATTTCAAGGCTCACAAAGAGGTCACAGTTCGGACCGGGGGAGAAATCGCTGTCGGGGTCCGCAAGAACAACCCGAGGATGCTCCGGGCGGTGAACGTCTTCGTCAAGGAGTACGGGCCGAACACTGCGTTCGGCAACATGATCGAAAAGAGATACCTGCAAAGCACCAGATACGTGAAGGGCGCCGGCGCCGAGCGCGAGCGCCAGAAGCTGCGGCAGATGGCGAAGTTCTTCCAGACCTACAGCACCAAGTACGACGTCGACTACCTGTTGATGGCGGCGCAGGGTTACCAGGAGTCTCAGCTGGATCAGTCGGCAAAGAGCCACGTGGGTGCGATTGGCGTCATGCAGGTGATGCCAGCGACCGGCAAGGACCTGAACGTCGGCGACATCAATAAAGTCGAGCCGAACATTCATGCCGGCGTGAAGTACTTCCGCTTCATGATGGACGAGTTCTACAAAGACGAACCGATGACCGAGCTCGACAAGGGGCTGATGACGCTCGCGTCCTACAACGCGGGACCGGGACGGATACGACAGTTACGGCGTGAGACCGAGAAGCGTGGTCTCAATCCGAATGTCTGGTTCGGGAACGTGGAGCGCGTGGTCTCCGAACGAGTGGGCCGCGAGACCGTCCAGTACGTCAGCAATATCTACAAGTACTACGTGGCATACCGGCTGTCGGTGGATCGCGAAGCCGCCCGAGCGAAAGCGAAGACCGAGGTCAAGTCGCAGGCGCAGTAGGGCTGATTCAGCCTTGATGTCCGCTGATGATCCTCAGGTAGGCGCGCCAGGGACCGACCTCGTCCGAGTACTGTCTTGCCAGCACTCGCGAGATCTGCACGACGTGATCGAGATCGTGCGCCACCCACGTGGAGAGCAGCTGCCGGAGCGTGACCACGCCGAGCTGCGGATGCCGGCCGCGGCGATCAAGGTCATCCTCCGTCAGCTTCAGGGCACTCAGGTCCGCGAGACTCTGCCGGCGCAGTGAGGCGAACTCGTCGAGCAGGGCGGACAGCGGGCGGTCCTTCGAAACGGCGAACTGCGCGAAGCGGTCGAACCGGTCGAAGGCGCGCGCGTCGCCATGCTCCAGGATGATTCGCGCGCGAGGAATCCAGTCCGTTCGCTCGCCGTGAATCAGGTGCCCGACGACATCGAAGGGGCTCCACGTGTTGTCCCCCTCATTCGCCGCGATCCACCTGTCAGGCAGACCGCGCAATAAGGTGTCGAGTGTCGCAGGCGTGCGCGCCAAAAGCGCTATCGCTTCGTCGATCGAGAACGCGCGCTGCGTGCGATCGATAGTCGTCATTGCTCTCACCTCGCCGCGTAGATGTTACTGATCTTCACTTCGGATCGACCAGCCGGGTGCGATCGCCATTTGTCGTCGAAGACACCACATCGAAACATTCGCACGCGACCTTGTGGAGTCGCTTCGCGTTTCGGATTGTGAGCACACCACGCCGATAGTCGATGATCCCTTTGTCTCGCAGCGTCGAGGCGGACTCGCTGACAGCGGAGGGGGCGCCGACCATCTGCGCCATGAATTCATGCGTGAGCTCCAAGCGATGTCCGCCCGCTCAGCGGTGAGCAGGAGCCATCGTGCGAGGCGCTGCACCGACGTATGGAAGCGATTGCAGAGCGCCGACTGCGCCAGCTGATGCATCACGTGAATCGATGAAATAGAGAAAGTTGCTCACCACCCGCGGCGTACCCAGCAACACGCCGCTCTGCAACGGGTGAGGTTCGAGGTCGCGCATGAGTTGCGCAAAGACACCGTGATCGGATTTGCGCACAGCCGCGAAGAGAATGTCTGCCAATGGATGTCTGATTCAGACAATGTCGAGTTAAAGGCTTGATGTGCTGGAATTTGTCGTTGGTCTTTAGTGCAGTCTGGCGGAGATTTCCCGGTCCGTGGCCACGGACCGAGATCCAATGGCTTACGCGTTCAACGGTCACACCTTCGGACAATTCATTGGCGATGCGGAAAGGCTCCTGGCCTCCGCGCGTGAACAGGAGCGGGAGCTGACCTCACTCGCGAGTCTCCTCGAGAGCGATGGCGCGACTCTCCAAGGACGGGGGACCAACGTCGCTGTTGCGACGATGCAGGTTCCCGCTGCGATCGAAGTGGGCGTGGCGAGTGCACTGGTGGACGCGGTGGCTCGACTCCGTCGCGCCGCCGGTGAGCAGCGGCAATTCGTCGAAACGATGCTGACGCGGCTGCTCGGAGATCACTCCTCAGATGTGGCCGTACGCGCGCGCCCGCGTCTTCTCATCGTCGACGACTCGGATACGAACCGCGAGGTGACGTCCGCCATCCTCGAGGATGCCGGATTCGAGGTGCTCACCGCGACGAACGGACTGGAAGGCGTGATCGTCGCGCACTACGCCCGCCCGTCGGTCATCCTGATGGACCTGACGATGCCCGTGCTCAATGGGCTGGAGGCCGCGCGTTTGATTCGCGCGAGTACGGCGACGCAGGACCTGAAAGTGATCGCCTACACGGCCAGGCCGGATCTCTTCGATGGCGGCGGCACGAAATTGTTCGTCGACGTGATTCCCAAACCCGCCAGCCCCGACGCGATCGTCGCACTCGTGAGCCGAGTCGTCGCTTCAGAGCCGCGAATCTGAACCGTCTTTCACGAGAGCCCAGACCCAGTACGTCAGACCCGATTACATCAGTGCCCTGACCTGCCAGTCGGTGGCGTTCATGAGGGCATGGTATTCGGCCTGCGACACGGATCGCTTGGAATACCGGCAGGCGATGACGAACATGTTCTTGGTGTGGTGCCAGTCGCTTCGGACGACGTCGCACTGGAATGTTTCTCCGGAGCTGATCGCCATCGTCAGCACCACGCCGGGTTTGGGAATGGAGTCCACCTCGATTTGCTTGCTGAATCGGATGTCGCTGTTGTTGATGGTCTCGAGGGTGTCCGTCTCTTCCTTGCGGACGCGCAGGGACGGAATTCTCAGGCTGATTTCGACGGTCTGTGACATGTGTTCGTTAGCAAACGGCGCGCCTAGCGGGAGCGCGCGTATCCCGATGGTACGATAGATTTCGGATGCCCCTCGTTACGCTCGACCGTATCTCGATGGCTTTTGGCCATCTTCCCCTTCTAGATCAGGCCAGTTTCCGCATAGAACCGGGGGAACGTGTATGCGTGATCGGCCGCAACGGCACAGGTAAGTCGACGCTCTTGCAGATCGTGAGCGGCGATCTCTCACCTGAGCAGGGCGTCGTCTGGCGCGAGCCCGGACTCAGCATCGGCCGACTGGCGCAGGATGCCCTGGTCGCGGACGACCGCCGCGTCTTCGATATTGTCGCCGAGGGGTTAGTTCATTCCAGGAGCGAGAGTTGGCAGTCCGACCAGAAAGTCGCCAAGGTGCTTTCGAGGCTGCAGATCCCCGCCGACGCCAGCATGCAGACGTTGTCTGGTGGATGGAAGCGTCGGGTACTTCTGGCGCGAGCCCTCGCGGGAGAACCAGACCTCCTCGTGCTCGACGAACCGACCAATCACCTCGACATCGAAACGATGCGATGGCTCGAAGGGTGGTTGGCCGACTACCCGGGCACCGTCGTGTTCGTGACGCACGACCGCGTGTTCTTGCAGGCACTGGCAACGAGGATCGTCGAGCTGGACCGCGGCCACCTTACGTCGTGGCCGGGCGACTACGCCACGTTTCTTCGACGCAAGGAGGAAGCGCTCGCCGTTGAAGCCGCTCACGACGCAAAGTTCGACAAGAAGCTGGCGGAAGAAGAAGCGTGGCTGCGACAGGGGATCAAGGCGCGGCGCACCCGAAACGAGGGGCGCGTGCGTGCGCTGCTGGCGATGCGCGAGGAGCGTGCAGCACGACGAACGCAGATCGGGTCCGTGCGCCTTCAAACAAAGATGGGGGATCGAAGCGGCCAGGTCGTGTTCGAGGCCGAGGGGATCTCGAAGGCGTTCGACGGACGCCCGGTCGTGCGCGATTTCACGACGCGAGTCATGCGCGGCGATCGCATCGGCCTGATTGGCGCGAACGGCTCCGGTAAGACCACACTTCTCAAGATGATGCTGGGTGAGCTGCGGTCCGATGCGGGCGAGGTACGCCGCGGTACAAACGTGCAGATTGCCTACTACGACCAGCAACGCGAGCAACTCGATCCCGACCGCACCGTCTGGGAGACCGTCGCTGATGGACACGATACGGTGACCTTGAACGGTGGCACCCAGCACGTGCACGGGTATCTCCGCGACTTTCTGTTTCCACCTGAACGGGCGCAGTCGCCCGTAAAGGCGCTGTCGGGTGGTGAGCGGAATCGTCTTCTGCTGGCGCGGCTCTTTGCGCGGGCGTTCAATGTCCTCGTGATGGACGAACCGACGAACGACCTGGATATCGAGACACTCGAGTTGCTCGAGGAGCGTCTGGTGAACTGGCGGGGCACGTTGCTGCTCGTGAGTCACGATCGCGCATTCATCGATCATGTCGTGACCAGCACGCTCGTCTTCGAGGGTAACGGTCGCCTGCAGGAATACGTGGGTGGATACGAGGACTGGCTGAGGCAGCGCAGACAGGCAGAGCCCGAGGTGGTCCGCAAGGCAATGCCAGCAGCGTCGGCGTCCGACGCGAACGACTCGACACGCGTCAGTCGCAAGCCATCCTACAAAGAGCAGATCGAGCTCGATCAGTTACCGTCGCGCATCGAAGCGTTCGAAGCCGAGCAGCGGCGGCTGCAGTCGGATGTGACCTCAGCTGACTTCTACAAGCGACCCTCCGCGGAGATTCATGAAGTACTCGCGAGGCTCGAAGAGCTGGAGACGCTGTTGCTCGCCGCGTACACACGATGGGATGCGCTCGACTCGCGCACACCTGTCGGCCCGAAGTAATTGCGGCTCAGCAGGTTGTGACCATTGGCGAGGGGGCGGAATCGTCGATCGGCATACCCTGAATTAGCTTGTAGCCCAGCCTCTGGCCGGGCGCTATTATTTGTGTCGATTGCGACGAGCGAATCACGTTTCGATATGCGAAGGCTCAGGCTCACACACGCGCTGACCGCTGTTGCCCTTCTCGCGTTGTGTTGGACGTGGGTGGATGCACGTGAGCAGACCACTGCGCAACCCCGCCCTGCGGCGCCCGCTCCTCCGAAGCCTGCTCCGGCGAAGCCGGCCGCCGCGACCGCCGCTCCGACGCAGTCACATAAGGCGACGCTCGATCGCTACTGTGTGACGTGTCACAGCGATCGACTCAAGACCGCTGGCCTGACACTCGAGAGCATCGACACGACAAACATCCCCGCCGCGCCTGATGTCTGGGAGAAGGTTGTCCGCAAGGTCCGCGTGGGGATGATGCCCCCGCAGGGATCGCCCGCGCCGGATGCCGCATCGCGCGCCGCGCTCGTGTCGTGGCTCACCGGCGAGCTCGACGCTCACGCGGCCGCGCATCCCGATCCGGGCCGGCCGCTCGTGCATCGCCTGAATCGCGCCGAGTACGGCAATGCGGTTCGTGACCTGCTCGATCTCGAAATCGATCCAGCGAGTCTGTTACCTGCCGACGATTCGGCGTACGGCTTCGACAACGTCGCCGACGTGCTTGGCGTCTCGCCAGTGCTGCTCGAGCGCTATCTCTCCGCCGCCGGAACAGTGAGCGCGCTTGCGGTTGGCGATCCCGATACCGGCGTGGCGAGCGAGACATTCCGCGTGCGGCAGGATGCGTCGCAGGACCGCCACGTCGAAGGGCTGCCGATCGGCACGGTCGGCGGAATGCTCGCGCACACGACGCTGCCGCTCGATGGCGAGTACGTGATCCAGCCTCGCCTGTTCCGCACCAATCTCGGTGCGATGCGCGGTCTCGAATACGCGCACCAGCTCGAGATCACCGTCGATGGCGCGCGTGTGCACCTCGCGTCATTCGGTGGCGACGATGACTTCAAGGCCTCGCTGAAGAATCCCACGCTGGCGGGCGACGATGTGGAAGCGCGGTCGCGGGCGCGAGTTCGTCTCACCGCGGGGCCGCACACGATTGGCGTCGCGTTCATCGAGAAGACCGCGGCGCAAAACAGCTGGCGCCTGCAGCCATTCCTTCGCAGCTCGCACGACACGTTCGATCCCACCGGCTATCCGCACATCGACGTGTTCTCAGTGACCGGTCCGTACAACGCGACGGGGTCTGGCGATACGCCGAGCCGTCGCCGGGTCTTCATGTGCCGTCCGGCGACCGCCGCGGAGGAAGAACCGTGTGCGCGCCGCATCGTGTCCACGCTCGCGCGCCTCGCGTATCGCGGGCAGGCCACTGACGAAGACATTCAGCGGCTGATGTCGTTCTATACGACTGGCCGCCGGGACGGGAACTTCGAGAAGGGTGTTCAGCTTGCGCTGCAGCGCATGCTCGCGAGCGCCAAGTTCGCGCTGCGGATCGAGCGCGATCCCGCGAACACAAAGCCCGGCTCGGTGTATCCGCTGAACAGCCTCGACCTGGCGTCGCGGCTTTCGTTCTTCTTGTGGAGCAGCCTGCCGGACGACGCGTTGCTGCGCGTCGCAGAGCAAGGCAAGTTGCGAACTCCAGTTGTGCTGCGTCAGCAGCTTCGACGCATGCTCGCCGATCCCAAGTCAGAGGCTCTCGTGACCAACTTCGCCGGACAGTGGCTCTACCTGCGTAACCTGAAGAACATGGTGCCGCTGTCAACGGAGTTCGTCGACTTCGACGACAACCTGCGTCGCGCGTTCGAGCAGGAGGCCGAGCTGTTCTTCGCGAGCATCATGCGCGAGAACCGCAGCGTGCTCGACTTGATGGACGCCAATTACACGTTCATCAACGAGCGGCTCGCGAAGCACTACAACATTCCCGGCGTCTACGGCAGTCACTATCGTCGCGTGACGTTGACTGATGAAGCCCGCCGCGGGCTGCTCGGCAAGGGCGCGATCCTGATGGTGACCTCACACACCGATCGCACGTCGCCGGTTGTGCGCGGCAAGTGGGTGCTGGACAACCTGCTCGGCGCGCCGCCGCCGCCGATGCCGGCCAACGTGCCGCCGCTCGACGAGAACGGACAGCAGGCGGGGCGCGTGCTGACGATGCGTGAGCGGATGGAAGTGCATCGTCGGAATCCGGTGTGCGCCAACTGTCACAAGATCATGGATCCCATCGGGCTCGCGATGGAGAATTTCGATGCCGTAGGGTCGTGGCGGACGCGTGAAGGCGGCACCCACGGCACGGCGATCGACGCGTCGGGAGTGCTCCTCGACGGCACGAAAGTCGACGGCATCGTCTCACTTCGCAAGGCGCTCATGCGCAATCCCGAGATCTTCGTCGGGACGTTTGTTGAGAAGATGATGACGTATGCGCTGGGCCGTGGCGTCGCGGCAGCCGATATGCCGACTGTCAGGCAGATCGTGCGCGACGGCGGGGGCCAGAACTACCGCTTCGCGTCGATGGTCGAGGGCATCGTGAACAGCCCCGCATTTCAGATGCGGCGGGTGCCGACGGCGCAGGAGCAGTCTGAGTAGATAGGTAGCTGGGTTTGCTGGGTAGCTAGGTTTGCTGGGTAGCTAGGTTGCTGGGTAGCTAGGTTGCTGGGTAGCTAGGTTGCTGGGTAGCTAGGTTGCTGGGCTCATACAAGGAGTGCGTCATGTTCATCACGAATAGGGCACTGTCACGGCGGACGATTCTTCGCGGCATGGGAGCGGCAGTTGCCCTTCCGTTCCTCGACGCCATGGTGCCCGTCTTCGGCGCGGCCGCCGCGGCAACCCCCGTGCGCCGATTCGGCGCCGTGTTTGTTCCGCTCGGCGAGCGGCCTGGCTTCTGGGATCCCACGACGATCGGCACCGACTTCGAGCTCAACGCGATCATGAAGCCGCTCGAGGAGTTCCGCAGCCACATGACAGTGGTGTCGCAGCTCTGCGACCCGCTCGACGGTCATGCGACGACCGTCGCGGCCTGGTTGAGCGGTGCGATTCCGAAGCGCACGCTGGCCGAGAACGTGAACAACGGCGTCACGGTCGATCAGGTCATCGCCGATCAGATCGGACAAGAGACGCCGATGAAGTCGCTCGAGCTCGCCACCGAAGACTTCACCGGGTGGATCGGCGGCTGCGACCCGTCGTACAGCTGCGCCTACATGAACACCATCTCGTGGAAGAACGCCACCACGCCGATGCCGATGGAGATCAACCCGCGCAGCGTGTTCGAGCGCATGTTCGGGCGTCCCGGCACGAGTCAGCAGCGTCTCGCGCGGATGGCCACCGATCGCAGCGTGCTCGACTCGCTGCTCGAAGAGCTCAAGGGGATGAGCAAGGGGCTCGGCGGCAAGGACCTCAATCGTCTCAACGACTATCTCGAGAACGTGCGCGAGATCGAGTCGCGCATCCAGAAGGCCGAGAAGCAGTCGCTCACCGACGTGGAGGTGCCGGACGCGCCGGTCGGCATCCCGGAAGAGTTCGAGGACCACGCCGCGTTGATGTACGACCTCATGGCGCTCGCCTACGAGGCCGATCTCACGCGTGTCGTCACCTACATGAAGTCACGTGATGCCAGCCAGCGCGTGTACCCGAAGATCGGCGTCACCGAGCCGCATCACGCGATGTCGCATCACGGCAACAACTCCGAGAAGCTCGCCAACCTGGTGAAGCTGAACACGCATCATGTGGACCTGTTCCGCGGCTTCGTCGAGAAGCTGGCGAAGACGCCGGATGGCGACGGCACGTTGCTCGATCACACGCTGATCCTCTACGGCAGTGGCATGAGCGAGAGCGACACGCACAGCCGCTTGAACATCCCGACGCTGCTCGTCGGCAAGGGCGCGGGGCTGGTGCAGGGCAATCAGCACATCGTGGCTCCGAAGGAAACGCCGATGGCGAATTTCCTGCTCGACCTGGCGAACAAGTACGGGTCCGACGCCAAGTCGTTCGGGATCAGCACGGCCCGTTTCGAAGTCGCTTAGATGCGCGCGGGAGGACGAGCCATGCAGAAAGTCCTGGCTGCTGCGGCGATGACGGTCCTGTCGTCGACTGTCGCCTTCGCGGCCGGCGCGCCGGTCATCGACGCCGTCAAGTCCGGAAACGTCGAGGCGGTTCGCACGCTGCTGCAGAAGCGCGCGGACGTCAACCTCGCCGAATCGGACGGCATGACGGCGCTGCACTGGGCCGCACGCAACAACGATCTGGCGTCTGCGAGACTGCTGCTTCGCGCCGGTGCCAACACCAAGGCAACGACTCGCTATGGCGTGACACCGCTCGCGCTTGCCGCGCAAAACGGCAGCTCGCAGATGCTCGACCTGCTCCTCAAGGGCGGGGCCGACGCCAATGCCGCGCTGCCCGAGGGTGAGACGGCGCTCATGACGGCGGCGCGTACCGGAAGCGCGGCGTCGATCAAGGTGCTGGCGTCGCATGGCGCCACCGTCAACGTCCATGAAAACTGGATGGGCGAGAGCGCGCTCAGTTGGGCGGCGGCCGAGAATCACACCGACGCCGTCGAGGCACTGATCGAGCTTGGCGCGAACGTCAACAAGAAGTCGAAGGTGCTCTCGTTCCCCGAGTTCAAGTGGACGACCTCGGGCATGGTCAGCACCGCACTCCCGCGTGGAGGCTGGACGCCGCTGATGCACGCGGCGCGGCAGGGAGCGCTCGAAGCCGGGAAGGCGCTCGCTGAATCTCCTCAAATCGATCTGAACATCGTCGATCCTGACGGCACCACCGCGCTCGTCGTTGCGATCATCAACGCGCACTACGACTTCGCCGCCATGCTGCTCGACAAGGGCGCCGATCCCAATGTGGCCGACAGCACCGGCACTGCGGCGCTCTACTTCCTTGTCGATATGCACACGCTTGGTGGCATGCAGGGGCGTCCGGCGCCCAAGCTCGTTGATGCGATCGACGCAGGGGGCGTGCTCAAGAAACTGATCGCGAGGGGCGCCAACCTGAATGCGCGTCTCCAGCGACCGATGCTGGGGCGCTATCACGGCTCCGGCGACGCCACGCTCGGCGAAGGGACGACACCGTTTCTCCGTGCTGCCAAGGCGGTTGACGTGCCGTTCATGCGCGTGCTGCTCGAGGCCGGTGCCGATGCGACGCTGACGAAGAAGGATCGGACGAACGCAGCGATGCTCGTCGCGGCGGGTCAGGCCAATTCTGGATACCTCGGCGCAGGTCCCGGCGCGGCCTTGACGGCGACGCTCGAAGCCTTGCAGATGTGCATCGACAAAGGCGTCGATCTGAACGCGTTCAACACGGCCGGACAGACCGCGATGCACGTCGCCGCGGGTCGCGGACTCGACGGCGTCGTGAAGTATCTCGCCGAACACGGCGCGAAGCTGGATCGGACGGATAAGCAAGGCAGAACACCCCTGGACGTCGCGCTCGGAGTTGGAGCCGGTGCGGCTCAAGGCAATCGCAACGCTACCGGCCCGCGCGAGAGCACGGCTGCGCTGTTGCGACAACTCATGAGCGAAAGTGGCCGCACGAGCGCAACGCTTCCGTAAGGTTTTCGTCGCGGCGTCGCTCGCTCTGGTTGGAGCAGCTGGCATCAGCGCTTCGGGTGCTGCCGGTCAGGAGCCGACGGCGAAGCGATCGATCAAGGACGGCGTCTACACCGAGCTGCAGGCCAATCGCGGTGAGCGCGAGTACGGCCGGACCTGCGAGCACTGCCACGGCGCAGGCCTCGAAGGCGATACGGGACGTGAGATTCCGCCGCTTGTGTCGGACCCGTTCATACGCAACTGGAATGGGAAGAATCTCAAGGAGCTGTTTGAGACACTGAGCCGGTCGATGCCGGCCGACAACCGGGGTAGTCTCAGCGCGCGCACCTATACCGACTTGATCGCGTATCTCCTGCGCGCGAACGAAGCGCCCGCTGGAACGTCGGCGCTGCCGGACTCACTCGCGGAACTGGAAGCCATCTCGATCGAGAAACCCTGAGCAGGGGTCAGACCCCTTCATGGATCTGCACATGCGCCAACGAACCAGAACGTCAGTCGCCGGTCTCTGCGGTGGAGCAGTGTTGCTGTGGGTTGCTGTGATGGCGACGACGATCCGTCCGGCAGTGGTCATCGCGCAGGAGGGTGGCGGTCGCAAGATCTGGGACGGCATCTACACGCAGGCACAGGCCGCCCGCGGCAAGCCGGCGTTCGAGACGAGTTGCGGCCGTTGCCATAACAACGAGCTCGTTGGATCCGAGCGGGCGCCCGCGCTCAAGGGCGACGGCTTCTTCTCGCACTGGGAGAACGACACCCTCGACAAGCTGTTCACCAAGATTCGCGACACGATGCCGGCTGGTGGGATCGAAAGCGTGACCGATGCCGGCAAGCTCGACATCCTCGCCTACATCATCTCGATGAATGGCGCACCCGCCGGCCGCGAGGAGCTGAGCATCGAACTCCCCGCGCTCGAAGCGATCACCATCGTCAGGCAGGGAGGCGTGCCGGATGGCGTCTCGAACTTCAACCTCGTTCAACTGGTGGGTTGCCTCGCGCCCGCTGGCGACAAGGCATGGAAGCTGACGAACGCCAGTGAACCGGTTGTGACGAAGGAAGAAACGTCTACGCCTGCCGCGCTTGCGAAAGCAGGCGGTCAGCCGCTCGGCCGGCTCAATTTCGATCTGGTCAGCGTGATTCCTGGGTATCAGGCCGATAGCCGCGCCGGGCAGAAGGTGGAGGCGCGAGGTTTGATCTTCAGGTCGAACTCCGACAACGCGATCAATCTGACGTCACTGCAGTCCGTCAGCGGCAGCTGCCCGTAAGCACACCATCCGCATCGTGCGCGACCGCGACGACGATCTTCCAGTCGTCGCCCGTCCTGCGCAGCGTATAGGTCTTGCCAAGTTGCCGACGAGGCGTCAGAGCGTACTTGGCACGAGCGCCTCACGTGAGACCGACTCCCACGTGTGTCCGCGCAATCGCATCCATGCATACATTGAAGTGCCGAGGACGATGTACCCGAGCATGGGCAGTAGCCCCATTTCACCCCTCAGCCATGGCTGGTCTTGGCTGACGGTGAAGAGTCTGGGGAACAGCCACTGCGAGATGGTGTTGTGAAAGCTGTGGAAGAAGACCGCCGGCCACAGGCTGCGGGCACGGTATGACTCTCTCGCCATGATGAACGAGACAGGGAGATCGCCGATGGCGAAGAGCACGAGGCTCGTGCCAAACCCTGCGACCAGGCCGTAGTCGGCACCCGCCATCAACGGCGCGTGATACGCGACCTGAAAGAGCCAGACGATCGTGATGCTCGAGCGGACGCCGGCGGCGTCGAGGCGCGGCTGCAGGTACCCGCGCCACCCGATCTCCTCTCCCATCGCCGTCAATGTCCCGATGACGCCGAGGAGTCCAAGGTTGATCACGAGATTCGCGGCAATCTGCGAGCCCGTCGTCCATCGGCCTGCTCCAGGATTCCAGTAGGCGAATCCAGCACTCACGGCGATGGCATATGCGACACCGTAGACCACGAGTGGCATGACGAGCGGCACGAGAATGACTTGTGCGCCCGTGATTCCCCAGCGCCCGAGCGGCATCCGCGTCAGGAAAGGCGGATGTTCAGCACGACGCGCGACGAAGGCGGCGAGTGCCGGCGCCCACATCGCCATCGGGACGAGCGCGCCCCACGCGGGTGACGTCACCGTCCATCCCATCCACGAAGTCACGAGCGCTGTTACTGCCGTTGTTCCTGTTGAGATGCAGAAGTAGATGAGCAGCGGTCGCGTCATTTTTGTCGCCGGCATTGTCGCAGCATTCGACGCGAGTCATTGGACTATCGTTTGGAACGAGGAGACCCCATGGCAACGATCACGACGACGGACGGCACGCAGATCTACTACAAGGACTGGGGCGAAGGGCAGCCGATTGTCTTCAGCCATGGATGGCCGCTGACGGCGGACGCCTGGGAAGACCAGATGCTCTATCTGGCTTCACGCGGCTATCGCTGCATCGCTCACGATCGGCGTGGCCACGGACGATCGAGCCAGCCGTGGAGCGGTAACGAGATGGACACGTATGCGGACGATCTGCTCGCGCTGGTCGAGGCGCTCGATCTTCGCAAGGCGATTCATGTCGGTCACTCCACGGGCGGGGGCGAGGTGGCGCGCTATCTCGGTCGTCACGGCACCGCCCGTGCGGCCAAGGCCGTTCTCATTGGCGCCGTGCCACCGTTGATGCTGAAGACCGCCGCGAATCCGGGCGGCCTGCCGATTGAGGCGTTCGACGCCATTCGGGCGGGTGTGTTGGCCGATCGATCGCAGTTCTTCATGGATCTCACGATGCCGTTCTACGGCTTCAACCGGCCTGGCGCGAAGGTGTCACAGGGCATTCGCGATTCGTTCTGGATGCAGGGGATGCTTGCGGGGCACAA
>Ga0247825_10000542_pt1 | contig 24024 bp, 28 predicted proteins | sample 13C_Vanillin_Day_FD_194413 | JGI IMG/M metagenome (GOLD analysis project Ga0247825, IMG submission 194413) | Soil microbial communities from agricultural site in Penn Yan, New York, United States - 13C_Vanillin_Day48 | ecosystem: Environmental > Terrestrial > Soil > Agricultural land | place...
CCGAATGGCGGCGCGATTGCCATCGGCCACCCGCTGGGCGCCTCGGGCGCGCGCCTCGCGCTCACCACGGCGCGCGAGCTGCAGCAGTCGGGCGGCCGCTACGCCGCGGTATCGCTGTGCATCGGCGTCGGCCAGGGCCTAGCCGTCATCCTCGAGCGCGTGCAGTAGCGTGGTTTTGACCCCCTGACAAGGGGGTCGCGAGCGGAGCAAGCGGCTGGAGGTCGTCCGTGCGTTGGTCGCTATTTTCAGGCGGCGAGCTTCAAGCCGACGTCGAGCTTCGCCTTCGCGCAAAGTCCGACCAGGTAGTCGAGCGACATCAGCTCGACCTTGTTGCGCACGATGTCCGACACGCGCGGCTGCGCGATACCGAGGCGCTTCGCCGCCTGCGCCTGCGTCAGCCCTTCGCGCTCCATCCAATTGCGCAGCGCCTCCGCGAGCTGCGCGCGCAAGAGCATCACCGACGCCTCTGCTTTCGCGTCCCGGTACCTTGCGCGCGCGAGCTCAATGTCCCGCCGCGACGTCTTCTGCGACTTCTTCTGAAACGCGTGCGGCACGTACACCGCGTTCCTGAACTTCGCCGCGTAGAGCACCCGGAACGCACCCGCCCTGTCCCGCACGCGGATCTCGCACGCTCCCGGCCCGACCGTGGACATCGGCTTCCGGTCATCCGGTTCCCGACCGACCTGCACCACGCCAACCCCCGACGCGCACCTCCCTCGACCGAATCTTAGCCGGGGCGCGTCCGTGAAGCTGAGCCAAATCAAGTTTCTAGCCGACCGGCCGAGTAGAATCCCCCATGTCGCGGCCCGTTAGAATCCCTCTATGAACGCACCGATCAAGAAGCCCAAGGCCCAGTTCGTCTGGGACGACCCGCTGCTGCTCGAGCAGCAGCTCACCGAGGACGAGCGCATGGTGCGCGACGCAGCGCGCATCTACTGCCAGGACAAGCTGGGGCCCCGGGTCCTGGAAGCATTCCGGATGGAAAAAACGGACGAAAGAATATTTCGCGAGATGGGCGCGCTCGGCATGCTGGGCCCGACCATCCCGGCCGAATACGGCGGCCCCGGCCTCAACTACGTTTCCTACGGCCTGATCGCCCGCGAGGTCGAGCGCGTCGATTCCGGCTACCGCTCGATGATGAGCGTGCAGTCCTCGCTCGTCATGCTGCCGATCTTCGAGTTCGGCACCGAGGCGCAGCGCAAGAAGTACCTGCCGAAGCTCGCCACCGGCGAATGGATCGGCTGCTTCGGCCTGACCGAGCCCAACCATGGCTCCGATCCCGGCTCGATGGCCACGCGCGCGAAGAAGGTTTCGGGCGGCTACAGCCTGAGCGGCACCAAGATGTGGATCTCGAACTCGCCGATCGCCGATGTTTTTGTCGTTTGGGCGAAGGACGACTCGGGGGAGATTCGCGGCTTCGTCCTCGAGAAATCTTTCAACCGTCTCAGTGCGCCCGCCATCCACGGCAAGGTCGGCCTGCGCGCCTCGATCACCGGCGAGATCGTCATGGACGGCGTGTTCTGCCCGGAGGAGAACGCGTTTCCCGAGGTGCGCGGCCTGAAGGGGCCGTTCACCTGCCTGAATTCGGCGCGCTACGGCATCGCCTGGGGCGCGTTGGGCGCCGCCGAGGATTGCTGGCATCGGGCGCGCCAGTATGTGCTGGACCGCAAGCAGTTCGGCCGGCCGTTGGCGGCCAACCAGCTCATTCAGAAGAAGCTCGCCGACATGCAGACCGAGATCGCGCTCGGCCTGCAGGGCTGCCTGCGCCTGGGGCGCATGAAGGACGAGGGCAGCGCCTCGCCCGAGATCACCTCCATCATGAAGCGCAACTCGTGCGGCAAGGCGCTCGACATCGCGCGCACGGCGCGCGACATGCTGGGCGGCAATGGCATTTCCGACGAGTTCGGCGTGATCCGCCACCTGGTGAACCTCGAGGTAGTGAACACGTACGAGGGGACCCACGACATCCATGCCCTCATCCTCGGCAGGGCGCAGACGGGCATTCAGGCTTTTACTTGATCCGGCTGCTGTTCAGTTATCCGACACCTGCAAAAGCGTGGAAAAGTTGGCTGCGGCGCGAGCTTCTGGTTGAGGCGCGGCGAGGAAACGCATCGAAAAAACGCGGGTATACTCGGTCTCATGGCAAGCGCGCTTCGTTCGGTGATCTTCCTCCTTCTTGCAGTGGTAGGGGGCGGCGCGATTGCCCAGGAGGAAGCCATCCTCCTCGTGGCGCATCCTGCCTTCCGCGATCTGGAGTACCGCCAGACAGTGCTCCTCGCCGCGCCGGCGCCCAATGGCGGCCACGTGGGCGTCATCATCAACCGTCCCACGCGGCGCTCGCTGGAAAGCCTGTTCCCGGAGCACGAGCCGTCCAAGAAGGTGGTCGAGCCGGTGTTCTACGGCGGTCCGTTCTCCCGCGGCGCGCTGGTCGCCCTGGTGCGCTCGCACGATGCCCCGGGCGCCGGGTCGGTGCTCCTGATGAAAGACCTGTACCTCGCCTTCCGCGCCAACACCATCGACCACGTGATCGAGACCACGCCCAACGAGGCGCGCTATTTCGTGGGCTACGTCGGCTGGCGGCCGGGCGAGCTGAAGAGCGAGATCGACCGCGGCCTGTGGTCGGTGCTCGACGCCCAGGTCGACACCGTGTTCCGCAAGGACACCGAGGGGCTCTGGGAGGAGCTGCTGCAGTCCACGCGGCGCATCCGCGCCGGCGATTCCCTGCCCTCGCCGCTCGCCGTCGCACGCTAGGGCATGCGCCGCTCGGCGCATCGCCGGCCGGACCAGCTCCCTGCGAAGTTCAACCTGCCATGCCTATGCTGCCCGCATGGACCTCTTGACTAGACTCGCGCTTGCCGCAGCGCTGTGCCTGTCCGCCAGCGCCTTCGCCCAGAGCAAGCCCGTTGGGAAGGACGACAGCGCCTCCGGCGGGGCCACGGCGCCGAGCCCGAGCTTCCGGCGCGACGCGGACGCGAGCCGTGCCCTGTTCGACCGGCTGGACAAGAACCGGGACGGTTACCTGACCGGCGGCGAGCTGACGAGCAGCGAAGCGCTCACCAGCAACTGGATCTCGGTAGACCGGGACAGCGACGGCCGCATCTCGCGCTCCGAGTTCACCACGCTGCAAAGCGGCGAAGTGGCGCAGGGGCGCCAAGTGCCCCCACCTACTACGCGGCGGCCCTAGCCGGCCGTTGCTCGAACACCGCCCGCCCGCCGCGCCAGTCGACGTAGACGGAATCCTTGGGAGCGAAGCGGCCCTCGAGGATCGCCTTGGCAAGCGGGTTCTCCACCTCCGACTGGATCGCGCGCTTGAGCGGCCGCGCGCCGTACACCGGGTCGAACCCCGCCTTGGCTAGCTCGCTTACCGCGGCCTCGGAGATCTCGAAGCCGTAGTCCATCTTCGCGAGTCGCGTCTTCAGCACATTGAGCTGGATGCGCGCGATCGACTTGATGTGCTCCTCGCCGAGGGCATGGAACACCACCACCTCGTCGATGCGGTTGACGAACTCCGGCCTGAAATGGGTCTTCACCTCGGCCATCACCGCCAGCTTGATCACGCCGTAGTCGCTGCCCGCCATGCTCTGGATCATCTGCGAGCCGAGGTTCGAGGTCATCACCAGCACGGTGTTCTTGAAGTCCACGGTGCGGCCCTGGCCGTCGGTGAGACGGCCCTCGTCGAGCACCTGCAGCAGCGCGTTGAACACGTCGGGGTGCGCCTTCTCCACCTCGTCGAACAGGATTACCGCGTAGGGCTTGCGGCGCACCTGCTCGGTGAGCTGGCCGCCCTCGTCGTAGCCGACGTAGCCGGGCGGCGCGCCGATGAGTCGCGAGACCGAGTGCTTCTCCATGTACTCGGACATGTCGATGCGGATCAGGTGCTCTTCCGAGTCGAACAGGAACGCGGCGAGCGCCTTGCACAGCTCGGTCTTGCCTACACCGGTCGGCCCCAGAAACAGGAAGCTGCCATACGGCCTGTTGGGATCAGCGAGACCCGAGCGCGAGCGGCGGATGGCGTCGGACACGAGGCGCACCGCCTCGTCCTGGCCGACGACGCGCTCGTGCAGCTTCTCCTCCATCTTGATGAGCTTCTCGCGCTCGCCCTGCATCATCTTGGATACCGGGATGCCGGTGGCGCGCGACACCACCTCGGCGATCTCTTCCGCGCCGACCTGGGTGCGCACCAGCTTCGCCTTGGTGGGCTGTGCTTCGCCCTTTTCCGCCTTCTTCAGCTGCGCTTCGAGCTGCGGCAGGCGGCCGTATTGCAGCTCGGCGAGCTTGTCGTACTGGCCTTTGCGCTGGAGCTCCGCCATCTGCTGGCGCAGCTTCTCGATCTCTTCCTTGATGTGCTGGCTGCCCTGCACCTGCGCCTTCTCGGCCTTCCAGATCTCTTCCAGGTCCGAGTATTCCTTCTCCAGGCGCGCGATCTCGCCTTCGATGAGCTGCAGGCGTTTTTGCGAAGCCTCGTCCTTCTCCTTCTTGACCGCCTCCCGCTCGATGCGCAGCTGGATCAGGCGCCGCTCGAGGCGGTCCATGGCCTCGGGCTTGGAGTCGATCTCCATCTTGATGCGCGCCGCCGCCTCGTCGATGAGGTCGATGGCCTTGTCCGGGAGGAAGCGGTCGGTGATGTAGCGGTGCGAGAGCTCGGCCGCGGCGACAATCGCCGGGTCGGTAATCTCGACGCCGTGGTGCAGCTCGTAGCGCTCCTGCAGGCCGCGCAGGATGGCAATGGTCGCCTCGACGCTCGGCTCGCCCACCAGCACCTTCTGGAAGCGGCGCTCGAGCGCGGCGTCCTTCTCTACGTACTTGCGGTATTCGTCCAGAGTGGTCGCGCCGATGCAGTGCAGCTCGCCGCGCGCCAGCGCGGGCTTGAGCATGTTGCCGGCGTCGATCGCGCCTTCGGCCTTGCCGGCGCCCACCATGGTGTGCAGCTCGTCGATGAACACGATGGTGTTGCCCTCGTCGCGCGCCAGCTCCTTCAGTACGGCTTTCAATCTTTCTTCAAATTCCCCTCTGTATTTGGCGCCTGCGAGCAGCGACGCCATGTCGAGCACCAGCACGCGCTTGCCCTTGAGGCTCTCGGGCACTTCGCCGTTCACGATGCGCTGCGCGAGGCCCTCGACTATCGCGGTCTTGCCTACGCCGGGCTCGCCGATCAGCACGGGGTTGTTCTTGGTGCGGCGCTGCAGGATCTGGATGCAGCGGCGGATCTCATCGTCGCGGCCGATCACCGGGTCGAGCTTTCCCTGCCTTGCCCTGTCGGTCAGATCCAGGGTGTATTTCGCGAGCGCCTGCCGCTGCGATTCATCCGCTTGCCCCGTGACGGCTTCGCCGCCGCGCACTTCCTCGATGGCTTTCTCGAGGGCGGCTTGGGTGACGCCCGCCGCCTTCAGGATGCGGCCGGTCTCGCCCTTGTCGCCGGCGCATGCGAGCAGGAAAAGCTCCGAGGCGATGTACTGGTCGCCGCGCTTCTGGGCCTCCCTGTCGGCCACGTTGAGGAGCTGCGCGAGGTCCCGGGACACGTGCACCTCGCCGGGAGTGCCTTCGACCTTCGGCAGACGCGCGATCGACTCGGCGAGCTGCTTGCGCAGGCCGCCGACGTTGCCGCTGGCCTTGGCGACGAGCGCCGACACCCCGCCATCCTCTTGATTCAGCAAGGCGAGCAGCAGGTGCTGCGGCTCGATGTATTGCTGGTCCTGTCCGAGCGCGGCCGACTGCGCCTCGGCTAGCGCCTCCTGCAGCTTCGTCGTGAACTTGTCGAATCGCATGCTCTTGATATCCCGCGTGTTTGCCTGGAAAAAGCCCCTATCGCCCAGATGGGGCCTTCGAACGTCAGTTCAAGGGAGGCCGCCCACGGCGGAGCGCCGCGGCAGCCAGCGTAACGCCCCATGCCACCCAGGCCGTCCACAGCACGTGCGACGCGAAGTGCGCGCCGCGCGCCACCTGCACGGCGCCGGCGGCGAGGCCGATGATCCAGGCAGCCGCGAGCGCCGCACGAGCGGCGCGCGGGCGCTCTTCGCGCAGTGCGAAGTAAAGGCCGAACAGGGCGAAGCCGGCCACCGGATGGGCGGCCGGCAGGCAGGCTCCGGGACCGGGCGGCGCATGCCTGCCGCCCCATTCCACCAGGTCCCAGGGACAGGAATAGGGGCTTGCGTGCTTCAGCAGCGCCACGGCGAGCGCGGCGAGCGCCATGTACGCCGCGCCGAGCCTCAGCGGCCGCCACGCCAGGCACAGCAGCCAGAAGGCCACCATCAGCCACTTCAGTCCCTCGTGGCCTGCCTTGGCCAGCCACCAGCTGGCCTTCAGCGGAAAGCGCCGGGCGACCGGGTCGAAAAAAGCTACCGAGATGGCGCGATCCACGCCGGCCCAATGGAAGAGCGCGACGATCAGCAGCGCGGCGACCGCCAGCGTGGTCAGCTGCCGTGGCGTAGGCGCACCAGCGCGGCGCGCTGCTCGGGCGGCGTCTGCTCCTCGTCGCGATACAGGCCGGAGCGGAACACGTGGGAGGCTGCCGAATAGAACGCGATCGCCTCGCGCAGCAACTCGGCATCGCTCGCTGCGGCAACGATGTTCCCCTTGCCGTCCACCCGGAACACCTCGGTCTTGCGCCGCGGCTGCAGCAACGCCATGTGCTCGCCCTTGATATAGCCCAGCGTCTGGTAGTTGGCGACGAAGGCGCGGTCCGATTCCGGCGGCGCGGCGAGCACGTCGCGGCCGAAGAACTTGGTGTAGTAGTCGAACTCGAGCAGGCCGAGCACGGTTGGCGGAATGTCGATCTGCGACATGAGGCGATCCACCCGCCGGGGTGCCACGTGCTTTGGAGCATACATGAGCACCGGTATCCGGTACTTGTCGACCGGAATGCGGCTGGTGCCGCGCGCATTGGCGCCGTGGTCGGCGGTGATCACGAACAGCGTATCGTCGAACCAGGGCCTGCCGCGCGCCATCTGCAGGAAGCGGCCAATCGCATAGTCGGTGTACTTGACCGCACCCTCGCGGCTCGTGCCGGACGGGATGTCGATGCGGCCCGGTGGGTACGTGTACGGCCGGTGGTTGCTGGTGGTCATGACGTGCACGAAGACGGGCCGCGCGCCGTGCGCCGCCTTCTCGCGATCGATCTCGTCCAGCACCTGGTCGAAGAGGTGCTCGTCGGCCACGCCCCACACGGTCTCGTGCTGCACGCGCTCGGAGGCGATGGCGCGGCGATCCACCGAGCGGTAATCGTTGGCGTCGAAAAACGCATTCATGTTGTCGAAGTAGCCGTAGCCGCCGTAGACGAACAGCACGCCGTAGCCCTTGTCCTCGAACACGCTGCCGAAGGAGAACAGCGCCTCGTTGTGCGGCCGGCGCACGATGGACTGCCCCGGCGTCGGCGGCAGGGCGAGCGACAGCGCCTCCAGGCCGCGCACCGTGCGGTTGCCGGTGGCGTAGACGTTGCTGAACCAGAGGCTATCGCGCGCCAGCCGGTCCAGGTTGGGCGTCAGGCCCTTTGAGTTGCCGTAGCTGGCGAGGAACTCCGCGCCGAGGCTCTCGATGCTCACCAGCACCACGTTCAGCCGCTTCTCCGGCGCGCCGGAGACCACGTGGCGCTCGACGCCCTCGCCTTGCGCGCCGAGGGCACGCCGCACGTGGGCCATCGCCTCGTTTGGCGCAAGGGTGGCGTAGTGGCGCTCGTAGCTGAGCTCGTTGCGGTAGTTGGCGGCGAAGAGCTCGTACAGCCCGTTGCCGGCGAGGTCGTTTGCCGCGTCACTGGTCGAGAAATTCTTGAAGTCGCTGTCCAGCCAGCGCAGGCTGCCGGCTACTACGATCCCCAGAGCTGCGACGGCCACCAGCGCGGGGCGCCAGCCGAGCCGCGCACCGGCACCGTGCCAGAGCGCTCGCCGCGACAGGAGCGTCACCGTGGCCGCCAGGGCGAGCAGGCCGAGCAGCGCCTGGCCGACCGGGTAGCTCTCCCAGATGTTGTGCAGCACCTCGTGCGTGTACAGCAGGTAATCGACCGCGATGAAGTTGAAGCGGCCGCCGAACTCGTCCCAGAAGAGCCATTCGGAGACCGCAAGCAGCAGCGCGCCGAACGCCATGGCGGCGAAGACGACAAGCGCCAGCGCGCGATGCAGCCGGCTGCGTGCAACGCGGTTCGGCACCAGCGCCAGCCAGAGCACCATCGGCACCGCGACATAGGAAGCCGCGACGAGGTCGAAAGCGAGGCCGTAGGCGAAGACGCGCACCCAGTCGGCGAGCCCCGCGCCCAGCCCGACATCCGGGCGTAGGGCGAGCGCGAGACGGGTGGCAAGGGAAACTGCAATGAACACGCCAGCCACCAGGAAGGCGGGCACGAGCCTGGAGCGCATCAGCCGGCGCAGCCTAGCAGCGGCGCGTTAAGCGAAGATTAACGCTGCCAGCGTTCGGCCGCCTGGTCGTCGCTCGCGCGCGCCTCGACCCAGCGCGCGCCCTCGGGCCGCTGCTCCTTCTTCCAGAAGGGCGCGCGGGTCTTGAGGTAGTCCATGATGAACTCGCAGGCGGCGAAGGCATCGCCGCGATGCGCACTAGCCACCGCCACCAGCACGATCTGGTCGGTGGGCGCGAGCGCCCCGAAGCGGTGGATCACGGTGCAGTCCATGACCTGCCAGCGGGAGCCGGCCTGTTCCACGATCTTCGTGATCTCGCGCTCGGTCATGCCGGCGTAGTGCTCGAGTGTCATCGGCACCTCGCGTACCACGCCGACGAAGGTCGCCACCGCGCCGATCTTCGGGTCTTTTGACAGGGCCTTCACTTCGTAGCCCACATCGAAATCTTCCCGCTGAACGGAAATCTTCATCCGCCCGTCACCGGAGGAAAGAAAGCGACCTCGTCGCCGGCCTGGATGCGGGCCGTCAGGGCGACCATGTCCTGGTTTACCGCCGTGCGCACGAGCGCCTTGTCGGCAAATATCTTCTCGAACGCCCCGCCGCGCGACCTGAGATGCGAGCGCAGCCCGGCCACGGTGCTCACGTCCGGGGGCAGCTCGATTTCCTCGCCGGGCGTGCCGAGCTGCTCGCGCAGCGCCGCAAAGAACAGCAGTCTTACTTTCACCTCATCTCACCTGTAGAGCTCCGAGTACGGCAGGAAGCGCACCGTGTCGCCTTTGCCGATGGCCTGCTGCGCGGGGTTGTCCACCAGGCCATCGGCCCACGAGGTGGACGTCAGGACCGCGGAATCCTGCGTCGGATAGAGGTCCAGTCCGCCCTGCGCGTTCCATTTTACCCGCAGGAACTCGCGCCTCGCATCGGGCTCGGGCCAGTCGAAATCCGCGCGGGCGGCGATGCTTTTCGGGGCTACCTCCAGCATACCCTGGGTCTTGAGCAGGAACGGTCGCACGAAAATCAGGAACGTCACGAAGCTCGACACCGGATTGCCCGGCAGCCCGATGAACGACGCTTCGCCTATCTTCCCAAAAGCAAGCGGGCGGCCGGGCTTCATCGCGATGCGCCACATGAGGAGCCGGCCCTCGGCCTCGACCGCCGGCTTGACGAAGTCGGCCTCGCCCACCGACACGCCGCCCGAGGTGACGATCACGTCGCACTCGGCCGCGGCGCGCCGCAACACCTCGCGCGTCGCCTCGAGGCTGTCCGGCACGATGCCGTAGTCGCGCGTCTCGCAGCCGAACGCCTGCGCCAGGCCGCGCAGCGTGAAGCGGTTGGAGTTGTAGATGCGCCCGGGCGGCAGCGGCTCGCCCGGCATTACGAGCTCATCGCCGGTGAAAAACAGGCCCAGGCGCACCTTCCGGAAGACCGGCAGCGCCTTGATGCCCACGGAGGCCGCAAGCCCCGTGTCCTGCGGCGCGAGGCGCCTGCCAGCCGGCAGGATCTCGCCGCCCTTCCTTACGTCGCTGCCGACGTAGCGAATCCAGTCGCCGGCTCTTGTGGGTTCTTGAATTGCTATTTCTTCCCCTTCCGCCCGGACGTGTTCCTGCATGACAACCGCATCCGCCCCCGGCGGAATCGGCGCACCCGTGAAGATGCGTGCGGCGCTGCCGGGCTCCAGCGGCTTGCCGACGGATCCCGCCATGATTTTCTGGGTTACACGAAGGGAACCCTCGGCTTGCACATCCTGGGTTCTTATTGCGTAGCCATCCATGGCGCTGTTGTCCATCGGCGGCACGTCCATGGTGGAGCGCTGGGTTCGGGCGAGCACGCGCCCGGTCGCGTCGAGCGTCGGGATCTCTTCCACCTCGTCGACCGGCCTGGCGCCCGCCAGGAGCTGCGCCAGTGCCTCGTCTACGCTGAGCAGGCCTTTGTTCATGCGAGCTTGAGGTAGTCGAGGATGAAGCGCGCGATCGCCGCGTCGTCGTTCAGGTCCAGCACCGGCAGCCGGGTATCGACCCTGGCGTCCGAAGCCACCGCGACGACGTGCGGATCGTTGGGATGCAGGAGCGGCTCCCCGGGCTCGGCGCGCCACACCTCGAGCTTGGGGATCGGCGCGTGCTTGAAGCCTTCCACCAGCAGCAGGTCGCACGGCGAAAGGCGCTTCACCTGGTCCTCGAAGGCCGGCTCGTGCGCGCCGCGCAGCTCGTGCATCAGCACCCAGCGGCGCGACGAAGTCACCAACACCTCGCTTGCCCCGGCATGGCGGTGGCGATAGGAATCCTTGCCCGGCTGGTCTACGTCGAAGGTGTGGTGGGCGTGCTTGACGAGCGACACGCGCAGCCCGGCGCCGGCGAACCGCGGGATCAACTTCTCGATAAGCGTAGTCTTGCCGCTTCCGGACCAGCCGGCGAAGCCGAAAACCTTCATGCCGGGATTCTAGCGGGTGATCAAGCCACCGCGCCGCCGCAGGAGCTGCCCGCTCCGGCGGTGCAGCCCAGGCAGTGATCGCCGAACCGGATGCGGCGCTTCAGGACCTCGTCGAAATGGAAATCGAAGATGCTGAGCGGCTTGCCGGCCGCGGAGCGCGCCCGCAGCTCGAGCATCTGGTTGAAGTCGCAATCGTAGATGCGGCCGTCGTGACCCACGCTGATCAGGCTGCGGCACATCACCCCTGCGGCCGCGGCGGGATTGAACGCCGCGAGCAGCTTGTCCATGTACGCCTCGTACTGGCCGGTCTTGTCCAGGTGCAGCCGGAAGCGATTGATGGGCATGTTGGTGATCGTGTACAGGCGATTGAACACCAGGCCGAACTTCGCCTTGAGCTCGCGCTTGTAGTCGGGCTCCAGCGCCGCTTGCGCCGCCGGCAGGTACGGTCCGACCGGGTTGTACACCAGGTCGAGAACCAGGCCGCTGCCCTCGGCGCCGTAGCCCTGCGCATTCAGGCGGCGCAGCGCCTCGATGCTTTTCTGGAACACGCCCGAGCCGCGCTGCGCGTCGGTGAAGTACTGCTGGTAGTAGGGCAGCGACGAAATGACCTCCACCCGGTTGCGGGCGAAGAATTCGGGCAGGTACTCCTTGCTCTCCCCCGTTCCCGGATGGCCGTCGAGCTGCACCGTGAGGTTGTGGCGCACCATGACGTGCCTGCCGAGCGCCACCGCGCGCTCGACGAAGGAGTCGAACGCCGGATGCAGCTCGGGTGCCCCGCCCGTGATGTCCAGGTTGGCGATTCTCGGATGGCGCTGCAGGATCTCCAGGCACTTCTCCATGCCCTCGGAGGAGAGCATCTCCGTGCGCGAGGGCGAGGCATCGACGTGGCAGTGGCGGCACACCTGGTTGCACAGCTTGGTGATGTTCACCTGCAGCGTGTCGACCGCCTGCGGCGAGACGTCGACTCCGCCGCCGCGCAGGCGCGCCTCGAAGTCGTACTTCGAAGGCGCGGGCGCGACCTTCAGCTGCAGGACGGATTTCAAAGGACCAGCCTGTCAAGGCGGTTCTGCATCTGCACCGAGTGCACCAGTGTAATGCCGGCGAGCATCGCCGCCGCCACATGCACTGCCTCCATCATCTGCTCCGGACTGGCGCCGGTCTCCAGGCACTGCGTGGTATAGGCGTCGATGCAGTAGGGGCATTTCTGCGCATGCGAAACGGCGAGCGCGATCAGCGCCTTTTCGCGCTTCGTCAGCGCCCCGTCGACATTGGTCACATGGCCGTAGTAGCGGAAGAAATCGTCGGCGAGCGCCTTGCCGTGCCGGCTGATCTCGCCGAATTTCTTCAGGTCCTCGGATTCGTAGTAGCTGCTCATGGCGGTCCTTATCCGGTTCGTCGGAATCGAACCGCCAACATTACAGCACCAGGACTATTCCACCGGGCTCACTTGCCGATCAGCACGTCCGACGCCGCCAGCCTCATGAAGCGTTCGGGAAGAAAAGCTGCTGGCCGTTGATCTTGAAGTTGGCGATGGCCTTCTGACCCTCATTGGACACCAGCCAGTCGATGAACGCCTGCCCCATGTCCTTCTTTACGTGAGGGTGTTTAGCCGGATTCACCAGGATCACGCCGTACTGGTTGAAAAGGCGCTTGTCGCCCTCGACCGCGATTTCCAGCGGCCCGCGATTCTTGAAGGAGAGCCACGTGCCCCGGTCGGTGAGGGTATAGGCGCTCATGCCGGCGGCGGTGTTCAGTGTCGGCCCCATGCCGGAGCCGGTCTCGCGGTACCACGAGGGCTTCTCCTTCGCCGGATCGAGCCCCGCGGCCTTCCAGAGGTTGAGCTCGGCCGCGTGCGTGCCGCTGCGGTCGCCGCGCGAGGCGAACGGCGCCTTGGCCGCGGCGACTTTCTTCAGCGCGGCGACGATGTCTTTCATGCCATCGACCTTGGCGGCATCGGACTTCGGCCCCACCAGCACGAAGTCGTTGTACATCACCTCGATGCGCTTCAGGCCGTGGCCTTCGGCGATGAACTTCTCCTCCTGCGCCTTGGCATGCACGAACACCACGTCGGCGTCGCCGCGGCGGCCGGTGTCGAGCGCCTGGCCGGTGCCCTGGGCCACCACGCGCACGTCGATGCCGCTCTTCTTCTCGAAGATCGGCAACAGGTGCTTGAACAGGCCCGACTGCTCCGTGGAAGTGGTCGAGGCGACGGTAATGAACTTCGCCTGCGCCTGTGCCGGCAGGGCAAGCAACAGCAGGAAAAGCGCTCGTGCGATCAAACCCATGGAAGCTCTCCTTTGATGAACGCGGCGGCCTCGGGCGAGGCCGGCTGCTGGAAGAAACGGTCGACCGGGGCGCGCTCCACGAGCCGGCCCTGGTGGATGAAAAGCACCTCGTCGCCCAGGCGCCGCGCCTGGGCAAGGTTGTGCGTGGACATGATGATCTTGGTGCCTGCCGCATCGAAGGCGCGGATCAGCGTCTCAATTTCGCGTGTCGCGTGCGGATCGAGGTTCGCCGTGGGCTCGTCGAGGAACAACGCTTCCGGATGCAGCGCCCACGCGCGCGCCAGCGCGAGGCGCTGCTGCTCGCCGCCCGACAGGACGCGGGCCGGGCGGTCCGCGAGATGCGCAAGCCCGACTTCCTTCAGCGCCTCGCGCGCCGCGCGCGAGGCCTCGGCGACCCCGGCCAGCTCGAGCGCGTAGACGACGTTGGCGAGTGCCGAGCGGCGCAGCATGACCGGGCGCTGGAACACCATCGCCTGGCGCCCCTGGCCGCTCCACACCACCCTCCCGGAAGAGGGCTGCAGCAGGCCGTGCATCAGGCGCATGAGCACGCTTTTCCCGGCGCCATTGGCGCCCAGGATGATGGTGCTCGGCCCGGCGTCGAGCTCCAGAGTCAGCGGCTGGATGACGTGCAGGAAGGTCAGCGCTTCCAGCCTCAGCGGCAGGATCATCCGTAGCGCCGCTGTGCGGCCTCCTTTACGAGGTACGCCGCCGCGTTGAGCGCCAGCACGATGCCGATCAGCACCACCCCGAGCGCTAGCGCGAGCGGAAGGTCGCCCTTTGAGGTCTCCAGCGCGATGGTGGTAGTCATGACGCGCGTGACGCCGTCGATATTGCCGCCGACGATCATCACGGCACCCACCTCGGCGCTCGCCCGCCCGAGGCCGGCCAGCACCGCGGTGAGCAGCGAAAAACGGATATCCCACAGCACGGTGAGCGCGGCCCGCACGCCGTGCGCACCGAGGGAACGAAGCTGCTCCTCGTACTCGCGCCACGCATCCTCGACCGCCTGCCGGCACAGCGCGGCGATGATGGGCAGGATGAGGATGGTCTGCGCGAGCACCATGGCGGGCGGCGTGAAAAGCAGCCCCAACTCGCCCAAAGGGCCGGCGCGCGAAAGGAGCAGATACACGATCAGCCCGACCACGACCGGCGGCAGCCCCATCAGGGCGTTCAACACCACTATGACCGAGCGCCGTCCCGGAAAGCGGCCGACCGCGATCGCCGCCCCGAGCGGCAGGCCGATCAGCGTCGCGAGCAGCACCGCGGTCAGGCTGACCGCCAGGCTCAGCGCCACGATCTCGACCAGATTGGACTCGAGCGAGGCGATCAGCCCAAGCCCGGCAAGCAGCGCGTCGCCCATGCCGCATTTTATGCACGTTTCTGCATATGTGATGGCATACATCCTAAGGCCTGGTCAGTTTCTGCCCAATATGCGATTCTTTGCATATGAAGCTGGTACCCGAGGTCGCCTGGCGCGGCCGCGCCTCGCTCGATGCGCGCCTCGTGCCTCTGCTGCGCGCGATCCGCGACCACGCAACGCTGCGCGCCGCCGCGGCCGCCGTCGGCGTCTCGTACCGCAGCGCGTGGGATCTGCTCGCCGACGAGGGCCGGGCGCTCGGCGCGCCGCTGGTAGCCATGGAGCGCGGCCGGGGGGCGAAGCTTGCACCGCTTGCCGAGCGCCTGCTGTCGGCCGACGACGCGCTGCGCCGCGAGCTGGCGCGGCTGGAGCCCCAGCTCGCGGTGACCGTGACGCCGGCGGAGCGCGCCGCGGGACAGCAGCGAGTACGCATCGCTGCAAGCCACGACCTGCTGCTCGCCCGGTTCTGCGAGGTGCTATCCGCGCCACTCGAGCTCTCGTTCAGGGGCAGTCTCGAGTGCCTCGCCGCCCTCGCGCATGGCGAAGCCGAGCTCGCGGGCTTCCACCTGAGCGGCGACGCCTCGCCGGTCCTCCGGCTGCTGCATCCGAGGCGCCACCGCCTCGTGCGCTTTGCGGCCCGCGAGCAGGGTCTCATGGTGCCGAAAGGCAACCCCAGGCGCGTGCGCGGCCTGGCCAATCTCGGCGCCAAGCACCTGCGCTTCGTGAACCGCCAGCGCGGCTCGGGCACGCGGCTCCTTTTCGACCAGCTGCTGGTGCATGACGGGCTGCGCGCCGCCGACATCCGCGGCTACAACAACGAGGAGTTCACCCACCTTGCGGTTGCGGCGACAATCGCTGCCGGCCGCGCCGATGCGGGGTTCGGGGTCAAGGCCGCGGCCACCCAATTCGGCCTCGACTTCGTTGCGCTCAAGAGAGAGCGCTACTGGTTCGCCCTGCGCGCGCGGGACGAGGAGAACGCCGTCATGCAGGCTTTCCTGAAGGCGCTGCGCGGGAACGAGCTGCGCCGCATCGCCAGGCAGCTGCCGGGGTACGATGCCCGCGGCGCAGGAGAGCTATGCCCGCTCGACAATCTTTCAGAGCAGACATGATTCTTAGGCTGACCCTGCTTTTCCTGCTCACGTTTGCGCTCGGCGCCCATGCACAGGAGCAGCTGCTGATCTTCGCGGCGGCCAGCCTGAAGAACGCCCTCGACGAGGTCAACGCCGCGTACGGCGCCCCGGTTACGGCTTCGTACGCGGCCAGCTCGGCGCTCGCACGGCAGATCGAGGGCGGCGCGCCGGTCGGGGTCTTCATCAGCGCCGACCTCGAATGGATGGATTACCTGGAGAGAAAGCAGCTGCTGGAGCGGGGCAGCCGCCGCAAGCTGCTAGGCAATCGGCTGGTCTGGATCGTGCCCGCTGGAGCTCCGTCCGCCGCCGATCCGCTGTCCCACCTCGGCAAGGACGGGCGCTTGGCGCTTGCCGATCCGCACCACGTGCCGGCGGGAAAATACGCGAAGGCGGCGCTGGAACGCCTCGGCAAATGGCCTGCGGTGGCAAGGCGCCTGGCGGCGGCAGAGAACGTCCGGGCCGCCCTCGCCCTTGTGGCGCGCGCCGAGGCGCCGCTCGGCATCGTTTACGAGACCGATGCGCGCGCCGAGCCGAAAGTCCGCATTGCCGGCCGCATCGACGCCCACCTGCATCCGCCGATCGTCTACCCGGCCGCTGCAGTGCGCCGCGCAGGAGCAGGCGCACAGCGCTATCTCGAATTCCTCGTCGGCTCGCGGGCAACAGCCATATTCGAGAAGCACGGCTTCGATGTCGGCCGCTGAGACAGAGATCCTGCTCCTCAGCCTCAAGGTCGCATTCTGGGCGGTGCTCGGCAGCCTGCCGGTGGCGCTGGCGCTTGCCATGCTTCTCGCGCGTACCGATTTTCCGGGGAAGGCGTTACTGGACGGACTGGTCAACCTGCCGCTCGTCCTGCCTCCGGTAGTGGTGGGCTACCTACTGTTGGTGATCTTCGGGCGCAACGGGCCGATCGGCGGATTCCTCGAGCAGAGCTTCGGCATCGTCTTCGCTTTCCGCTGGACCGGCGCGGCCCTGGCTGCGGCGGTGATGGGGTTACCGCTCGCGGTGCGCGCGATGCGGCAGGCTATCGAAGCCGTAGACGGGCGCCTGGAAGCCGCCGCGGCAACGCTGGGCGCAGGTCGCGCCTGGGTGTTCGCCACCGTGACCTTGCCGCTCATCGCGCCCGGCATTCTGAACGGCGTGCTGCTTGCCTTCGCGCGCAGCCTGGGAGAGTTCGGCGCGACCATCACATTCGTCTCGAGCATCCCCGGTGAGACCCAGACGCTCCCGCTCGCCATCTACAACTTCACCCAGGTGCCGGGCGGCGACGCGCAAGCCTGGCGCCTGTGCGCCTTCTCGATCGTGCTGTCGCTGGCGGCGCTGGTGCTTTCGGAATGGCTGCTGCGCGCGGCGCGCCGCCAGGTACAGGCGTGAAGCTCGACGTCGACGTCCGGCTGCGGCAGGGCGCCTTCACGCTCGACGTGCAGTTCGCAAGCGATGCGCCCGTTACGGCGCTTTTTGGTCGCTCCGGCTCCGGCAAGACCACGGTGCTGAATGCCATTGCGGGGCTGATCGAGCCGGAGGCCGGCCGCATCGCCGTCGGCGACACGATCTACTTCGACGGCAACGGTGCGCGCGTCCCCGTACAGCATCGGCGCGTCGGCTATGTGTTCCAGGAAGGGCGCCTGCTACCGCACCTGAGCGTACGGCGGAACCTGCTCTACGGCCGCTTCTTCACGGACGAAGCCGAACGCTATGCCGACTTCGACCGCATCATCGCCCTCCTGGACCTTGGGCATCTGCTGCCGCGTCGCCCGCAAGGACTGTCCGGCGGCGAGAAGCAGCGTGTCGCCATAGGCCGGGCCCTGCTCGCCAGCCCGCGCATCCTGCTCATGGACGAGCCGCTCGCCTCCCTCGATACGCCGCGCAAGGCGGAGATCCTGTATTACGTCGAGCGCTTGCGCGACGAAGTGCGCGTACCGATCGTCTACGTGAGCCACGCCATCGACGAGGTGGTGCGCCTGGCGGATACCGTGGTGCTGCTCTCGGAAGGGCGCGTCGCCGGCGCGGGGCCGATCTCCGCGATGGCAGGTCGCATGGAGTTGCGGCCCTTCCTCGGGCGCTTCGAGGGAGGCGCCGTCATCGAGACGCGCGTGGCTGCGCACGACCTGGAATGGGGCATCACCCGGCTGGATTTCCCCGGCGGCTCGCTCTATGCGCCCGACGTCGACGCGCTGGTGGGCGAGCCGATCCGCGTACGCATCCGCGCGCGCGACGTATCGCTCGCCACCGAGCGGCCGCAGCAGCTGAGCATGCAGAATGTGGTCACCGGCGTCGTGCTCGCGATCGGCGAGCCGAGCGGCGCGAGCGTCGACGTGCAGGTCGATGCCGCCGGCACGCCGATCATCGCCCGCGTCACGCGCAAGGCAGTTGCCGAGCTGGGCCTCGCGCCTGGCAAGCCGGTCTTCGCACTGATCAAATCCGTGGCCATCGACCGCCATAGCGTGGGCTATGCATGACCTGCTTGCCGTCGGTTTTCGATTGATCTAGACTGGGGCAGCATGTCGGGATGCAGGCTCCCGGCAATCCAAAGACGGCGGTCCGTCCAAGCTCTGCGTCAACTCTCAAGGAGAGAGCATGGACGCCATTGCACCCGCCGCATTAGCCAAATCCCTTTCGTCCGTCCGTCCCCCGCTCGTCATCGACGTGCGCCGCAACGAGCGCTTTTTCGAGTCGGGCGAGATGATCGACGGTGCCCTCCATCGTGATCCGGCGGGCGCGGAGCAGTGGAAGAGCACCCTGCCCGCGAACGCTGAAGTGGTCGTGTATTGCGTCCATGGCCATGAGGTGAGCCAGGGCGTCGCCAAGACGCTCGGCGCGCGCTATCTCGAAGGTGGGATCGAGGCCTGGACCGGTCCCCGGCAAAGCAAGCCGAAAGGCGCGGCCACGCGCTGGGTGACCCGCGAGCGGCCCAAGATCGACCGCATCGCCTGCCCGTGGCTCGTGCGCCGCTTCATCGATCCAAGCGCCGAATTTCTTTATGTGCCCACGCCGGAAGTGAAACGGGTGGCCGAGGAGCGCGAAGCGGTTCCCTACGACATTCCGGACGTGCATTTCTCCCACGAAGGCGAGCGCTGCAGCTTCGACGCTTTCCTGCGGCACTTTCGCCTGGACAGCGACCCGGCGCTCGCCGAGCTGGCAGTCATCGTGCGCGGCGCAGATACGAATCGCATGGACCTTGCGCCGCAGGCCGCAGGATTGGCGGCGATTTCGCTCGGCCTTTCCCGAAATTTTTCGGATGACCTCGAAATGCTCGAGCAAGGGATGGTGATGTACGACGCGCTCTATGCCTGGTGCAGGCAGGGCAAGAGCGAGGTGCACACGTGGAACCCGGCGCAGTACAGGTAGGCTTCAGGGAAGCGCTGCGCGTCTGGCTCAAGATCGGCTGCCTGGGATTCGGCGGCCCGGCCGGCCAGATCGCGCTGATGCACCGCATCCTGGTCGACGAGAAGAAATGGGTCGAGGAGAGCCGCTACCTCCACGCGCTGAATTTCTGCATGCTGCTGCCGGGACCGGAGGCGCAGAAGCTCGCCACCTACGTCGGCTGGCTGCTGCACGGCACGCGCGGCGGCCTGGCCGCGGGGATCCTGTTCGTGCTGCCGGGCGCTCTGGTGATGCTCGGCGTGAGCCTGCTCTACGTCCTCGGGCAGGGCATCCCGGCGGTGGAAGGCGCGCTCTACGGCATCAAGGCGGCGGTGCTGGTGATCGTAGTGGAGGCGCTACTGCGCATCGGGCGGCGCGCGTTGAAAACGCGCCTGCTGCTCGGCGTGGCAGCCGCCGCCTTCATCGGCATCTTCTTCCTCGACCTGCCCTTTCCGCTCATCGTGGCGGCGGCGGGCGTGATCGGTTTTTTCTCCAGTCGAAAGAAACACGCCGGGAAGACGCCGAAAAACCCTGAAGCCTGGCGCCAATCACTCAGAGCGTTCTCGCTCGGCACGCTGCTGTGGCTCGCGCCCGTGGTGCTGGTCGTCGCTGCGCTCGGCACGGGACACGTGCTGTTCCAAATCACCGCGTTCTTCTCGAAGCTTGCCGTGGTGAGCTTCGGCGGCGCCTACGCCCTGCTCGCCTACATGGCGCAGCAGGCGGTCGAGACTTACGGCTGGATGAGCGCGCCCGAGATGGTCGATGGCCTCGGACTGGCGGAAACGCTGCCGGGGCCGCTCATCAAGGTGACGCAGTTCGTGGGTTTCCTCGCCGCCTGGCGCGACCCGGCGCCGTTTTCGCCGGCCGGCGCGGCGGTTCTCGGGTCGGCGCTGGCCACCTGGGTCACCTTCGCGCTGCCGATGATGCTGATCTTCGCGGGCGCGCCATTCATCGAGCAGCTGCGCTCGAACCAGCGCCTGTCGGGGGCCCTTGCCGCCGTCACCGCCGCCGTCGTCGGCGTCATCCTCAACCTGACGCTCTGGTTCGCGCTGCACGTTCTTTTCCCCAGGGTCGAGGAAGTGAGGGCGGGGCCGCTGCGCTGGTACGAGTTCGATCTCCTGGCGCTCGACTGGAAAGCCGCCGTGCTTGCCGTGCTGGCGGGAATCCTGATGCTCCGGCTCCATCGCGGCCTGGCGGAAACCGTTGCGGTGATGGCGCTGCTCGGTATCCTTGCCCGGTTCCTTCTTTGATGGAGATCCAATGGCTGCTTATGTGATGGGCGAGGTAGAGGTGACCGATCCCGCCGTCTACGAGGAGTACCGCAGGCAGGTGCTTGCGGTCGTCACGAAGTATGGAGGCCGCTTCGTCGTGCGCGGCGGAAAGGTGGAGGCGCTGGAAGGCGGCTGGGCGCCAAAGCGCTTCGTCGCGCTGGAGTTCCCGTCGATGGAGCAGGCGCGCAAGTGGTATGCGTCGCCCGAGTACGCCCCGCTCATTGCCCTGCGCCAGAAAGCCTCGCGCGGCAAGTTGATCCTGGTGGAGGGAGCGTAGATAAAAGAAGGGCGCCGATGAAGGCGCCCTTCCCGCCCCTCTCCTCCAACGTTCGTCAGCCGGGCCGGATCACTCCGCAGGCGAGGCGGGCGCCTGAATTGCCGGTGGGTTGCGTCTTGAAGTCGTCCGGGTCGGCGTGAATGATGAGGCCGCGGCCCACGATGCTCGTCGGGCCGGGCGCGAGGGTCACGCCCTCGAGGACGGTGTCCAGCTTGGCGCGGCCGCTCTTTTCGGCCTTGAGCATCGGCAGGTCGCCAGCGTGGCTTTGCGTGCCCGGCATGCCGTGCGGCTTGCCGGTGGGATTGAAATGCCCTTTGGCGCTCATGCCGTCGGCCGAGCTGCAGTCGCCAGCCTCGTGGATATGGAAGCCGTGCTCGCCGCCCGCCTTGAGGTTCTGGGCGTATACCACGACGCGCACCCGGTTGTCGCCCACCTGCTCGAAGGTGGCTTCGCCGAAGGTTTTGCTGCCCTTGGTGGGCTGCAAGCTGGCGGTGGCTCGCGGCGCTTCGGCCTCCGTGGTCTGGCATCCTGCCAGCACTGCCACGGCGAGCGCGGCGAGCCCGAGTCTCATTTCTTCGCTGCGCCCATCGAGGCCGCCTTGGTCTTCTTGTGGTTCGCCACGGCCTTGTCCATTGCGCGGTTGAGGAGCTCGGCTTCCTTCGCCTTGGTGGCGGCGGCCTTCTCGGCCTCGGCCTTTTTCTGTTCTTCGCTCTTCGGCGGGGCGGGGGGCAGCTTGGCGTGCGAGGCGGCGAACACGCCGATGCAGGCACCGGCCACGACAACCGAAAGGATCTTCTTCATGCCTTCTCCTTCATATGCGGAGCGCCGGCCGGGACCGCACCGCCGGGCGCCGTGCGGGCGGAGGACTTGACCTCATCGTACCAGATGGAGTGGTGCTCCTTTGCCCAGGTCTCGTCGGTGTAGCCGTTGCGCATGTTGCCGTACGCGCCCTGCACGCCGATCGTACCCATGTAGATGTGACCGAGCGACATGGCGATGTAGACCAGCGCCGCAATGACGTGAATCACCCAGGCGTCCTGCATCGCCGCGCGCGTCTGGTCGAAGTTCGGGAATAGCAGGATGAGGCCGCTCCAGATCACCGCGATCGACAGGCCGATCACGCCGAGCCAGAACCAGGCCTTCTCGCCACCGTTGAAGCGCCCCGACGGGATATGCTCGCCGCGCGCGAAGAACGCCCAGGCCTTGCGGAACCACTGCCAGTCGTAGGCGCGCGGCAGGTTGTCGCGCAGCCACATCGGGACCATGAAGACCACCGACACGATGAAGACCGGGGCAATGAAGTTGTGCAGGTTCTTCGACAGCGCCGCCAGCCAGGCGAACAGCGTGTAGCCGAACACCGGCAGCAGGACGTACTTGCCGAACAGCATGGCGAGGCCCGACAGGCCCAGGACGCAGAAGCTGATCGCGGCCGACCAGTGCACCACCTGCTCGAAGGTGCTGAAGCGCCGGATCAGGCGCCCGGTCGGGCGATCATGCAGCTTCACCGGCCCCTTGGCGAAGTAGAAAGCAAGGATGGCGAGCACCACCAGCACTACCAGCCAGCCGCCATAGAAGGTGACCGGGCCGTTGCGGAACTGGCGCCACGCTTCGCCGGCCGTACTGCGCACGTCCTGGCCGAGGAAGCGCGCAGGCGGCTGGATCAGCACGTCCATCTCCCGGCCCTGGATGCCGGTGTAATTCGGTGTACCCCGCTGCACCTCGCGCCACACCGGCGCGTTGTTTCCCGGCTGCGTCAAGCGGCGTTGCTGCTGCGCCTGCTCTGGGGTGGACGGCGCCGGATCGTCTTGCGGCGACTGCTGCGCGAACGCCGTCCCGGCCAAGGTCATGGCCAGCGCAAGGAAAAGCATCTTCATTGGTAAATCCGCTTGTCTTCGTGCTGCGCGAGCTGGCGCTTCTTGATCTGCTCGTCCCAGCTCTTCTGGTCGCCCTTGGTCCAGGTGCCGCCCCGGAACTCCTGCGCGAGCGGCTCGTTGTCCCAGGGCTTGGTGTCGGCCTTGCCCTGGTAGCGCTTCTCGGATTGCGGCTCCATCACCTGCTCGCGCTCGCCGCAGGCGGCAAGTCCGAAGGCCGCGATAATCAGAACGAGCAGAACGCGGCTCATGACTTGCCCTTCGCCGGCTGCTGCGCGGGCGGCTGCGCGCCCGGCCTGCCGGGGCCGTAGGCCGTGCCCCAGCCCCAGACTTCCGAGCCCTTGCCCCGGCGCGTGACGCGCTCGCGGTAGATGTCGGCGATCACGTCGCCGTCGCCACCGAGCAGCGCCTTGGTGGAGCACATCTCCGCGCAGGCCGGCAGCTTGCCTTCCGCCAGGCGGTTGCGGCCGTATTTCTTGAACTCGGCCTCGCTACGGTCGGCTTCCGGGCCGCCCGCGCAGAAGGTGCACTTGTCCATCTTGCCGCGCAGGCCGAAAGCGCCCGCCTGCGGGAACTGCGGCGCCCCGAACGGGCAGGCGTAGAAGCAGTAGCCGCAGCCGATGCACAGGTCCTTGTCGTGCAGCACCACGCCGTCCTCGGTGCGGTAGAAGCAGTCCACCGGGCACACCGCCATGCAGGGGGCGTCCGAGCAGTGCATGCAGGCCACCGAGATCGACTTCTCGGCCCCTACCACCCCGTCGTTGACGGTGACCACGCGGCGGCGGTTGACGCCCCAGGGCACCTCGTTCTCCTGCTTGCAGGCGGTGACGCAGCCGTTGCACTCGATGCAGCGCTCGGCGTCGCACAGGAATTTCATTCTTGCCATGGCGATTCCTTCATGCCCTTTCGAGCTGGCAAAGCGTGGTCTTGGTCTCCTGCATCATCGTGACCCGGTCGTAACCATAGGTCGTGGCGGTGTTCACCGCCTCGCCGCGCACGATGGGCGCCGCGCCCTCCGGGTAGTAGGGCAGCAAGTCCTTGCCCTGCCACCAGCCGGCGAAGTGGAACGGGATGAAGCAGGTGTCCGGCCCCACGCCTTCGGTGACCTTGGCCTTTACCTTGAGCCTCGCACCCGACGGCGTGCTGACCCACACGAATTCGCCGTTGCGCACGCCACGGTCGGCCGCCACCTTCGGATTGACCTCCACGTAGCAATCCTGCTGCAGCTCGGCGAGCCACGGGTTGGAGCGCGTCTCGTCGCCGCCGCCTTCGTACTCGACGATGCGGCCGCTGGTGAGGATGAGCGGGAACTTCTCGTACGCCTTGTCGGCGATCGCCTTCTGCTGCACGCTCTTGAACAGGGTCGGCAGCCGCCACAGGGTCTTCACGTCGTCGTGGGTCGGCCACTTGGCGACCTGGTCGGGCTTGGGCGAATACAGCGGCTCGCGGTGCAGCGGCACGCCATCCGGGAAGTTCCAGACCACGGCGCGCGCTTTCGCGTTTCCAAACGGCGAGCAGCCGTGCTTCATCGACACGCGCTGGATGCCGCCCGAGAGGTCGGTCTTCCAGTTCCTGCCCTCAGCCTCTTTCTTTTCCTCGTCGGTGAGCTCGTCCCACCAGCCGAGCTTCTTCAGGAGCACGTCGTCGAACTCGGGGTACCCGGTGGTAATTTCCGAGCCCTTCGAATACGCCCCGTCCTCGGCCAGC
>Ga0247825_10000543_pt1 | contig 24017 bp, 17 predicted proteins | sample 13C_Vanillin_Day_FD_194413 | JGI IMG/M metagenome (GOLD analysis project Ga0247825, IMG submission 194413) | Soil microbial communities from agricultural site in Penn Yan, New York, United States - 13C_Vanillin_Day48 | ecosystem: Environmental > Terrestrial > Soil > Agricultural land | place...
CGATGTAGTTTTCGTGCGCCGGCCGATCGTGATGACCGTAGCGGACTGCATAGACCTCGTGGACGTCGTTGGTCATGCCACCTGCGAACCTTTAACTTTTGCCCTTTAACTTTTGACCTTTGCCCTTTGACCTTTGCCCTACGAGTGGATGTCGCGGCCGCGCGTCTCAGGACCGAGCCAGATGATCATCGCCGTCAGGCCCGAGAGCACCATGGCTGCGCTCATGGCGTTGACGAGTGCGAATCCCCGATCCTGCAGCGCTCCGAGCACGAACGGCATCAAGGCGCCGATCGCTGCGGCCGCGTGATAGCTGAACCCGGCGCCGACGCCGCGCGCCTCGGTCGGGAAGCGCTCGTTGCTGTACGCGGGCGCCATGCCCCAGATGCCCATGCCGAAGAATCCCATCATCAGGGCACCGAACCCGAGCGTCAGCGAATCTGTGGCGTGCAGGTAGAACGGCAGCGAGGCGATCCCGAGCACCATCGTGATCGTGGTTGCGCCGCGGCGTCCAAGCTTCGTTTCCGATAAGCGGCCCCAGATGGCCGTCCCTGCAATGGCTCCGATGTTGAATGCGGCCAGGTAGGGGAGCGTCGATCGGCCGGAATCGCGCAGGAAAGTGGGATACCAGTAGTTCACGGAGTAATAGATGCACATGAACGATCCGATCACCAGGGTGGTGTGGATCGTCGTCCAGATGAGATCGGGCTGGAAGATGCGCATGACCGAGATCTTCGGCGGCGCCGTGCCCGCGTTTTTTCGCTTCAGCCAGATCGGGCTCTCGGACACGCGCGAGCGAATCCACAGCGTGAAGAGCGCCGGCACGATCGCCACCCAGAACATCACGCGCCAGGCGAGGTCGGGCGTTCCGCTGAAGAGCGGGTAGATGAACTGGAAGGTCAAGGCGGCGAGCAGATAGCCCCAGTACCAGCCGCCCAGCATCAGGCCCGACGCCAGGCCGCGATATTTCGCAGGCCAGTGCTCGAAGACGAGCGGCATGCCGGCCGCCCACTCGCCGCCCATGCCGAGGCCGAAGAGCGCTCGCAGCGCGAACAGCATCGCGTACGACGTGGAGAAGCCGCTCAGGAAGGCGAAGATTGAAAACCACAGCACCGACAGCATCAGCGGAAGCTTGCGTCCCCAACGATCGGCCGCCGTGCCCGCGATCGTGCCGCCGACGAGTCGCATCATCAGCGTGACCGTGCCAAGCAGGCCCGCAAGCGCGCGATCGACTGTGAAGCTTTGCTGGATGTCGATGATGATGAAGGCGAGGATGTTGAAGTCGAACGAGTCGACGATCCAGCCAAGGAAGACGGCCCAGAACGCGCGCCACTGCTCGCGCGTGACCTGCCGATACCACGGTAAATCCGACGCGGCTTCGCGATGAAGCGCTTGGTGACTCACTTCGAGCGGCGTACTCACGACTCGCGATTCTAGTTGATCCGTCGAAGCGTTTGTCGAATGACGCGTTCGAACGCTGCACTCCAGCGGTTACTACCGTCTAAGATAGGCGGGTTACTCCCTCAAACAGGTAGGCCCGGTTGGAGCGCTTATGAAACGTGTGATGGCTATTGCCACGGCTGCGGCAGCGCTGTTCCTCTCACTTCAGGTCGGGTCAGCCCAGCAGCCCTCGTCTCTGAGATTCAACGCGACGACCGCCAACGATCTTCGAACGTGGGACCAGTTCGTCACCGCGCAGGCGCGAGCGGGCGGGCTGCGCGTCACGCAGGTGGAGCAGGATCCCTCGCTGCCGTCGCGAACCGTCGAGCGCATGCAGCAGAACTACCAGGGCATTCCGGTCTGGGGTGCCGAGGTCGTGCGCGATTCGGACGGCGGCGTGCCAGTGTCGATCTTCGGTGATGTGTCAGCGCAGTTGGGCCTGGATACGCAGCCGGCGTTGACCGTAGATGCCGCCACGAAGGTCTTTCTGTCCGGTGCGGCGTCGGCCACGTTGTTGCGCCCGGTCAACCTCGTGGTGTTCCGGCTGCAAAACGGGGAGCCGCGCCTGGCGTACATGAGTGTCGTGGCAGGGTCGAGCGAGGTATTCCGCGCCTTCATCGATGCGGCATCCGGTGTTGAGCTCCAGCGCTACTCCCTGCTTCAGAAGCAGTCGGCGGTTGGCACCGGACGTGGAGTGGTCGGCGATACGAAGAAGATGTCGGTAGTGCGTCAAGGAGGCGCCTTCGTCGCGGACGACCAGTTGCGGCCTCCTGTGTTGGCGACGTTCGACATGCGGGGAAATCTGAACCGCGCCTTCAACGTGTTGATCGGTGCGCCGCTGTTTGCCTCGGACATCGCCTCCGACACCGACAACGACTGGACGGACCTTGCCGCGGTCGATGCGCATGCCCACGTTGGGTGGACCTACGACTACTACTTTAAGCGCCATGGTCGCCGCGGTCTGGACAATCGCGACCGGCCATTGATTTCGTTGATCAACGGTGTCACGCAACAGGGGGCGCTCGCGCTTCCACCGGAAGATTTCGATCTCTTTGCCATCAACGCATTCTGGTGTGATGCGTGCGGCCCGAATGGCGTCGGCACGATATATTTCGGAAATGGGTTCCCTCAACCCTTTGTCGACCAGCTGGGAAGAAACTGGACCTACCTCGCTGGCTCGTTGGACGTGGTTGCCCATGAGTTGACTCACGGAGTGACGAGTTCATCGTCGAATCTGATTCCGGGCGACGAGCCTGGCGCGCTGAACGAAGCGTTCTCCGACATGATGGGAACCTCCGTCGAGTTCTTCTTCCAGGTGCCCGGACCGGGAATTGGCCAGGCTGACTATCTCATCGCCGAAGACAGCGTGCGCAGCAGATTTGGCGGGCTCAATGGGCTTCGCTCATTGGTCAATCCATCGGTGTTCGGAGATCCCGATCACTACAGCCTCAAGTTCACCGGTCCCGAGGACGAGGGTAGAGTTCACACCAATTCGACGATCCCATCTCACGCGTTCTATCTCTCCATCGAGGGCGGCCGGAATCGCGTCTCCGGTATCACCGTTCAAGGCGTCGGAGCAGCCAATCGCGAGCAGATAGAGAAATCCTTCTATCGCGCGTTCACCTTCCTCCTTCCCGCATCCGCCAACTTTTCGACTGCGCGTGCGGCCACGATTCAGGCCGCTCGGGATCTCTACGGGGCAAACAGCGCCGCTGCAACAGCCATCACGCAGGCCTGGACGGCTGTTGGCGTCAATTGAGGAAAATGCTCATGAAGTCGCGTGCCCTGCTGTCCGTGATCCTGACGTGTGCCCTTTGCACCGCCGCTGAGGCTCAGACCCGGCCGCCTGCGCCTCGCCCCGCGCCGCCGCGACGTCCGGTGATTGCCGAGCGCGTGTTCTTTTCGGCCGGCGTTCTCTTTCAGGTCAACTCGAACGATTTCACCGACACTGCGACGATTCGCAGGAACGCGGAAAACGGCCGGATCGAGACCGCCTACGACGTGAGCGGTGGACTGGCCTTCGACGTCTCGGGCTCTTACCTGGTGTGGAAGAACCTGGCTGTCGGAGTCGGCCTGACGTTGTTCTCCGCGTCAACGACCGCAGCGATCGACGCGCAGGTGCCGCATCCATTCTTCTTCAATCAGCCGCGCACGGTGACGGGCGAGTTCGATGGGGACCGGAGCGAAACGGCAGTGCACATCCAGGCAAGATGGCTCGTTCCCGTCAACAACAAGATGCTGGTCACGATCTTCGGCGGTCCCTCCTTCTTCTCGGTCGAGCAGGACATCGTCAGCGACTTCGAATACTCGGAGTCCTATCCGTTCGACACCGCCACGTTCACGCGCGCCATTGCGGCCAGCCAGTTGGAATGGGCCGTGGGCGTGAACATCGGCGGAGACGTCGCCTACTTCTTCACGCCCAACGTCGGCGTCGGTGGCACGGCCCAGTACTCTGGCGCAACGGTGGAGATGACGCTGCCTTCGGGCACGGCGGACGTGAAAGCCGGCGGACTGCAGGTGGGCGGGGGACTTCGCCTCCGCTTCTAGCCGCATCAGGCACATCGCATATCATCATCGGTCGTGAGACCGATGATGAGGTTCCAGCTCACCGTCCTGTTTGCGATTCTCGCGAGCGCTGCCGTCTCGGCGCAGCATGGCCACACGCGCGCTGAAGTCGAGAACGGCGCGCGGCTCTTTCAAGCCAGCTGCGCGACGTGTCACGGCCCGAAGGGCGATGCCGTTCGCGGCGTCGCGCTGCTCAGCGGGCAGTACAAGAGCGCGACTTCAGACGAACAACTCGTGAAAATCATCATCGAGGGGATTCCCGGTACCTCGATGCCGCCGAACAACTACTCCGCGCTCGAAGCCGGCATGATCGTCGCGTATCTGCGCGGCATCGCTGCGGGCGACAACGTCACGGTCACCGCCGGCGACCTCGCGCGTGGCAAGGCGCTCTTCGAGGGCAGAGGGAAGTGCGCCACGTGTCACACGCCCGAGTCGAGAACGGCGCCTCGCTTGCGGAGGTCGGCCTGCTTCGGCGCCCGCTCGAGCTCGAACAGGCTATTCTCGATCCGAGTGCGGAACTGCATCCTGACTATCGATACGTTCGAGCCGTCACGAAGTCCCGCACCGTCGTGACCGGGCGTCTCCTCAACCAGAGCACGTTCTCGGTGCAGATCCTCGACTCGGCACAGAACCTGAGAGCGTCCAACAGGGCAGACCTCCGCGAGTTCGTCATGAACCAGACGTCCGAGATGCCGTCGTATCGCGGTACCCTCGACTCACAGGAAGCGGCCGATCTCGTCATGTATCTCACGACACTGCGAGGCCGCCGATGACGAAGCCGGTGTTCGTGTTGGCGCTGATAATTGTGGCCAGCGCGTCCCTCGGCGCACAAGTGTCGTTCGATCGGCTTCTCCGCTTGCAGTCGGAGCCTCAGAACTGGCTGACGTACTCGGTCAACCTTCAGGGGCATCGCCACTCGCTGCTCACGCAGGTCACGCCGAACAACGTCAAGAACCTCGAGCTTGCGTGGGCGTTTCAGGCGCTATCGCTGGAGAAGTTCGAAGCGACGCCGATTGCGCTCGACGGCGTGCTCTACACCGTCCAGCCTCCCAATGATGTGATCGCCCTCGACGGCGCATCGGGTCGCACGTTCTGGACCTACACCTACCGAGCATCGCCGCAGGCTCGCCCGTGTTGTGGACGCGTCAATCGCGGGCTCGCGATTCTCGGCGAATCGCTCTTCATGGGAACGATCGACGGTCGCCTCGTCGCGCTCGATGCCAAGATCGGACGCGAACTGTGGAACGTTACCGCCGCTGGGGCCAGGGCCGAAACAGGCTACACCTTCACCGTTGCGCCGCTCGTCGTGAAGGACAAAATCATCGCGGGCCCGGCCGGTGGCGATTTCGGCGTGCGCGGCTTCATCGCGGCCTTCGATCCAAAGACCGGCAAAGAACTGTGGCGCTTCAACACGATTCCGGGACCTGGCGAGAAAGGGCATGACACCTGGGCCGGCGACTCATGGAAGACTGGTGGCAGCGCGATCTGGACGACCGGTTCCTACGATCCCGAGTTGAACCTGACGTATTGGGGCACCGGCAATCCAGGTCCCGACTTCAGCGGCGACCAGCGCGCCGGCGACAACCTGTACAGCAATTCAGTCGTCGCGCTCGATCCCGATACGGGCGTGATGAAGTGGCACTTCCAGTTCACGCCTCACGATGTTTTCGACTACGACTCTACGCAGGTGCCCGTGCTCGCGGACATCGAGTATCAGGGGCGTATGCGCAAGGTCGTTTTGTGGGCGAACCGCAATGGATTCTGGTACGTCCTGGATCGCACGAACGGGGAGTTCCTCACCGGTAAGCCGTTCGCGAAGGTGACGTGGACCACCGGTTTCTGGGTACATTTCCGGTCGGCACGGAACTGAGCATCAACGGGACGCAGAGCAATCGCCGGCTCCCAAGCGGCGGGCACGGCGCCGTTCTCGCGCTCGACCCGAAGACCGGCGAGAAGAAGTGGGAGTTCACGATGTCGGATGTCACCGACGCCGGTATCCTCACGACGGCCTCCGACCTGTTGTTCTCGGGTGGTCGCGAAGGATTCTTCTACGCGCTCGACGCCCGCACGGGTCAGCTACTGTGGAAGGCGCCAGTGGCTGGCATCGTTCAGGCCGCGCCCATGAGCTACGGGATCAACGGCCGTCAGTACGTCGCGATTGCGGCGGGGAACACACTGTATGCCTACACGCTCCGACAGTAAGTTCGATCGTCGCTCGTTCGTGAACGCTGCGGGCCTCGCGAGCATCGCTGCGCTCGGCTCGGCGATTCCGGGCGCGGGCGCTGAACTGTCCACGTCAGAGAAAGCGAACGTCGATCTCGTCACCGCCTTTTGCGCGGCGTGGTCGACGCGCGACATGGCGGAGATCACGCCATACCTCGCGAGCGACTCCGTGTACCGAATGTCAGAGACGACACCACCGGTTGTCGGTCCTGCGGGTGTGCGCGAGAGGCTCGAGTCCTGGCTGGAGACGTCCCAGCAGATCGAATTCAAGATTCTCGAGACGTTTGCCAGGGGCCCGATGGTCATCAATCACCGAATCGATCGGTTTATCTCGACCAGCCGGCCCCTGACCTGGGAAGGCGTGGGCGTGTTCTTCGTGAAGGACGGCAAGATCAAGGAGTGGTTCGACTACACCATTCGCGTCGAGCGTCCCCCCGACCGGAAGTAGCCAAGTCGTGATCGGCCCGTCACCGAGCGCCATGCACTCCTGCCGGTCAGGACGTCACCGGCGCTGCACGCCGGAAATCGGCTTCCGCTCGAACCCTGTCGACGCGCGTCGAGTAGTAGCTGCCTCGCGACAACATCCGTCACACGGATGAAAGCGCCTGAGGTGTTTCGTCGCAACCAGAACGCGGCGGAACTCGCCGCGGAAGGCTCGCTCCACCCGATTTCCTGCTGCGCGGTGAAGTGGCGCTTGCGCAGGCGCCGCCGACTCGGCAGGCCTGCATGGCTGGCAACGGGCATCGGGGGTGACGACGGCACGTCCCTCGAGGTGGCGCGATCATCGGAGTGGATAAAAACGCGCCGGAGGCTCCCCATCTGGCGACGCCGTCTCCACAAGCTAGGAAGGTAAACGCGTGCCTCCGATCAGCGGCCGGAGACGCGTTTTTTCCGCGCCAGCTCGGGGCGTGCCAGAGTTCACCCCCGGTGCCCGTTGGCGTCACGCGCGCGGTTACTGGATCTTGTCCAACCCTTCGTTCAGCTCGATCGACGTGCCCCACGGGTCGGTGACGAACGCCAGCGCGAGGCCGACGGCCGGCACGTTGCGATATGGCGTGTCGAGCTTGATGCCCATCTCCTCGAGCCGCTTGCAGAAGGCCTCGAGGTTCTTCACTTCGAACCCGACGTGATCGACCGCGCGGCCCTTCGTCCCCACGACAGGCGTCGGTGAGGCAGAGAAGTTCAGCGCGACTCCAGGTAGATCGGCAACCAGGAAGTTGCCGGCGTCACGCGGCTTGGCGCCGAACACCTTGGCGTACCACGCGCGCATCTCCGCGTTCTGCTGTCCGAAGAAATGAATGTGATGCAGCGTGATCGGGACAGTCTGCTGCTTGTTCTCCAGCAGTTCCACCTTCACATCGTCTGGACGCGAAAGACGACAATCGATCTCCCGAACAACTGGCCGCTCCCCCCTGCAGGCGTTCGCCGTCTGGCTCACCATCATCCTGTGGAAGCGCGACTCCGACGGCGGCGCAGTCGTGGCCGCGCCGGGATAGCCGCCGCGATGAGCGTCATCTCCATCGCCCTCGTGGACGACCATCGCGTCGTCTCACGGAGCCCCCAAGGCGTACCAGGAATCGTTTCCGGACCTGAGGGTCGTCGGCATCGCGGCGACCGGCGAAGAACGTCGGACATCTTCTGTCCAAACTCGGCGTCGAGCACCGCGCGCAGGCCATCGTCCAGGCGCTCAAGAGAGGACTCGTCTCGCTCGACGACCTGGAGTGAGGTTAAGCGCTGCTGCTATGATCGAGCTCCCCAATGCCGCTGCCCGAGCCGCCGAGAGCGCCTGTGAACGACCTCCAGACTTCCTACTCTCAGCTGTTCGACGTCAGTCCGTTCCCGGCGGTCGTCAGTCGCTTGAAGGACCACACGGTGCTCGCCATCAACGCGCGCACGTCGGAGATCATCGGCATTTCGCAGCGCGACGCCATTGGACGGGTCGTCAGCGACTACTACGTGGACCCCTCGGAGCGGCTCGAACTGGCGGACCGGCTCCGGCGCGACGGTCGAGCGGACAACCTGCGGTTGCGCATCAAGCGTGCGAGCGGCGAACCATTTTGGGTACTCGCCTCGTCCCGCCTGGTCACCTGGCAAACCGAACCGGCCGTCCTGACCGTCTTCCACGACATCAGCGAACAGCTCGCGGCCGAAGCCTCGCTCAAGGCCAGCGAGCGCCGGCTCGTCACGCAGAGCGACGCGCTGACCGGCCTTACCGCGCGATATACCAATCCTGACGAGCGATTCGACGAACGGCTGCGGAGCATCCTCGACATCTCCGCCTCGGCCCTGCACGTCGCACGACTCAGTATGTGGCGATTCGATGACCTGCGCTCGGTCATCCGGTGCGTGGGCATGTGTCGCGGCTCCGGCGAGTACGAATGTGGAGCCATGCTAGGCCGTCAAGACGCTCCTGCCTACTTCGAGGCGCTCGAGCGCGAGCGCGTCATCGCCGCCCACGACGCCCGGACCGATCCGCGCACTCGCGAGTTCGGTGACGCGTACCTCGTCCCGCACAACATCCACGCCATGCTCGACGTGCCGCTGCGGCACGACAACACCACAGTCGGCGTGCTCTGCGCCGAGCATGTGGGCGGTGCGCGCATGTGGACCGTCGATGAGCAGAACTTCGCGGTCTCGGTGGGCAACCTCATCGTGGTCGCCATCGCGGAGGAGGAACGGCGAAGCGCGCTCGCCCGTCTCGCGGAAAGCGAAGCGCGGGCGCGGCTGATCGTGGACACGGCGCACGATGCGTTCATCGGCATCGATTCCTCCGGCGGGATCGTCGCCTGGAACGTGCAGGCCGAAGCCACGTTCGGATGGACACGCGAGGAGGCCCTTGGCAGGAATCTGGCCAACACGATCGTGCCCGCGGCCTTTCGCGAGGCGCACAACAGCGGCATGCGGCGGTTTCACGACACGGGTGCGGCGCCGGTCGTCAATCAGCGGCTCGAACTGACCGCCTTGCACCGGTCGGGGCGGGAGTTTCCGATCGAGCTGACCATCACTTCGCCGATGAGCGTCGAACACGGCTTCTTCTTCGGCGCCTTCCTGAGGGACATTTCCGATCGACGCGAACAGGACGCCGAGCTCCGTCGCGCGAAGGAGTCTGCCGAGGCCGCCACCCGGGCCAAGAGTGAGTTCCTGGCCAACATGAGTCACGAACTGAGAACGCCGCTCAACGGCGTGCTCGGATACGCACAGCTCCTCCAGCGGGACAGCAGCCTGAACGCCACCCAGCGCGACGCGCTCGAGGCAATCGCCAAATGCGGATCGCAGCTGCTGGATCTGATCAACGACGTCCTCGACCTCTCCAAGATCGAGGCCGGACGGCTCGACATCGAGGAAGCCCCGACCGATCTCACGAGGCTCATCACCGACCTCACGTACGTCGTGGCAGAAGCGGCGGATCGGAAGGGGTTGCAGTTGACCATGTCGATCGACGCCGACGTGCCGCGCTCGGTCGTCCTGGACGGCCGGCACCTGCGCCAGGTCCTCCTCAATCTGCTCGGGAACGCCATCAAATTCACGACGACGGGTGACGTGCGGCTGGCCATCGGTCGTGCAGACGAGCGGCTGACCTTTTCTGTCAGCGACACCGGTCCCGGCATCGAACCGGAGGCGCTGACGGAAATCTTCGCCGCCTTCGCGCAGACGAAGACCGGCGCGGCCGCCGGCGGCACGGGTCTGGGCCTCACCATCTGCGATCATCTGATCACCAAGATGGGGGGCGACCTGAAGGTCGATAGCGTCCTTGGCGAGGGAAGCCGGTTCTGGTTCACCCTCCCGCTCGTCCAGGGACGCCAGGCGGCGCGCTCGACACGTCAGGATGCCGAGACCGCTGTGCCGCCACTCGATGCCAGACTCGCGCCCGGCCAGGCGCTCACCGCCATGGTCGTCGATGACAGCACCGCCAACCGCCACATCCTGGCGAGCCTGCTCGAGAGCGCCGGCGTCGCAGTGATCACGGCGGCGGGCGGCCTCGAGGCTATTGAGCTGGCTCGGGCGCATCGCCCCCAGGTCGTCTTCATGGATCTCAAGATGAACGACCTCGACGGGCTTGAGGCGACGCGCCGGCTCGCGCGAGATCCCGCGACCGCGACGATCCCCGTCATCGCCGTCACGGCGAGTGCGCTGGGCGATGTGCGGAAGACGGCTCGCGACGCCGGATGCGTCGATTACCTGTCCAAGCCGGTTCGCGCCCAGTTGCTCTTTGGGATGCTGCAAACCCACCTCGGCATGCGGTTTGTCAGCGGAAGAGATCAACCAGCCCCGCGTGGCGCCAGCGTGACCGGCGTCGATCGTCATGTCGAGATCGGCACCCGGCTTCGTAACGCCGTGACCCTCGGCGACGTGAGCGACATCCAGGCGCTCGCCCAGCACCTCATGCAGGGCGATGCTGCAGAAGCTGCGCTCGGCGAGCGCATCACCAGGCTGGCGATCAACTTCGATTTTGCCGGCCTCGGCGAGCTGGCCGATTCGCTGGACGCAGAAACAGGTTAGAGACAGTGACGCCAGAGAAAGTGCACGGACCACAGATCCTGCTCGTGGACGACAACGCCACGAATCTCCAAGTCCTCTATCAGACGCTCGACGGTCACGGCTACCGCCTGCTTGCCGCCAGGAGCGGAAAAGACGCGATCGCCATCGCGGCGCGCGCCGTCCCCGACCTGATTCTGCTGGACGTCATGATGCCGGACATGGACGGCTTCGAGACGTGCGCCCGCCTGAAGGCTGATGCGCGCACCCGTGACTCCGCGATCATCTTTCTCTCGGCGCTGACGGAGTCGAGCGAGAAGGTGCGGGGACTCGAGCTCGGCGCGGTCGATTTCGTCAACAAGCCGTTCCAGGCGGAGGAAGTGCTCGCCAGGGTCCGGACCCACCTGACGATTCGCGATCTCCAGAAGCAGCTTCGCAGGCGCAACGAGGAGCTGGAGCACGAACTGACCGTGGCCCAGGAGCTGCTCCGCGAAGCGAGAGACCGCACCGACGGCGTCCTGCTGGGCGACAGCGCCGTGGCGGCGCGCCTTCGGCATGACATCCAGGAAGCGGCGACGTCCGATGACACACTGCTCGTCAGCGGGCCTCCTGGCAGCGACCATGAGGCCGTCGCTCGCGCGGTGCACCATCAGTCGGCGCGCGCGCCCCGGGCCATCATCTTTGTCAACTGTCTCTCGCTCGCTCCCGGCTCCACACCTTCGTCTGGCAAGACGGGCGGGAGCGTGGACATCCTCGACAAGTTGACCCTGGCAAATGGCGGAACGCTCTACATAGAAGGCATCCAGCATCTGCCTCGGGAATCGCAGCGGATACTCGCCGAGCGACTTCGCACCCTGGACGAGGCGCGCCGTGCCGGCGGCACAGCCGATCCTGACGTACGCGTGATCGTCTCCACGACACGGGATGTGGACGAGGAACTCGCAGCTGGTCGTCTGATTCCCGAGCTGTACCGCGCGCTTCCGAAGACGCTCGATGTCGCCCCGTTGCGTGCGAGGGTCGAGGATTTGCCCACGCTCGCTCCGTACATCCTCCGGCGTCAGGCCGAACAGGCTGGGCGGACTGTGCCGATCATCTCGCATGAATCCCTGCGGCGGTTGAAGGGCTACAGATGGCCCGGTAATCTTCGGGAGCTGCGAAACGTGCTGGGATTCGCGCTGGCCGCCAGTCAGGGTCCCGTTCTGGAGATCGGCGACCAGCTGCTGGACAACGGCGTGCGGATAGGAAGCTACAGCTTGATCGAGCAGCTCGGAGCGGGAGGCATGGGCGAGGTCTGGCTGGCCCGCCATCAACTGCTGGCGCGGCCGGCGGCCGTCAAGATCGTGCGGGAAGCGGCGGTCGGCATGGGAGAGGACGGGACCTCGCTGCGGCAGCGCTTCGCGCGTGAGGCTCAGGCGACCTCGGAGCTCCAGTCGCCGCACACCGTGCAGCTGTTCGATTTCGGCATGACCGAAACCGGAAGCTTCTACTACGTGATGGAGCGTCTCCGCGGCATGGATCTGCAGCGGATGGTCGAACGCCACGGTCCTCTGCCGCCGGACAGGGCGATCTTCCTGCTGAAACAGGCGTGCCTCTCGTTGTCGGAAGCGCATGCTCTGGGACTGGTGCATCGCGACATCAAACCGGCGAATCTCTTCGTCTGCCGGCTTGGGTCCGAGTACGACTTTCTGAAAGTGCTCGATTTCGGCGTGGTGTCACGTCGAGGGCAGGAAACGGCGGCGCCGATCACGGTCGCCGGAATGATCCTGGGCACCCCGGCGTTTCTCGCACCGGAGCTGGTGTCGGGCCAGGGGTCATTCGACGGACGAACCGACATCTACGCGCTGGGCTGCATCGCCTTCTGGTTGCTCACCGGCCGGCCGCCGTTCGAGGCAGATGACACCATGTCGCTCCTGGTGCATCACTCGAAGACGACACCGGCTCCGCCGTCGACGATGTCCGAGGAGGCGATCCCCGCCGCACTGGACACGCTCGTGCTCGAGTGCCTGTCGAAGGAACCCGCCCTCCGGCCTGCCAGCGCCGACATCCTGTGGGAGCGTCTGGACGCGATCTCGGTCACCACAGCGTGGGACCAGCGGTGCGCACGCGAATGGTGGGAGCTGCACGAGCCCGAACTCGTCGGCCAGGCCTGAGCGCTGCTGCTATGACCGAGCCATGGCGCAGTGGCTCGTGAAGGAAGAACCGGAGCACTACGGGTACGACCGGCTCGAGAAGGACGGCAAGACCATCTGGGCCGGCGTGAAGAACCCGCTCGCACAGAAGCATCTGCTTCGTTGCCGTCGCGGAGCACAGGCTACTGAATCTTGTCGAGTCCCTCGTTCAACTCGATCGACGTCCCCCACGGGTCGGTGACAAACGCGAGCGCGAGGCCGACGGCCGGCACGTTGCGATATGGCGTGTCGAGCTTGATGCCCATCTCCTCGAGCCGCTTGCAGAAGGCCTCGAGGTTCTTCACTTCGAACCCGATGTGATCGACCGCGCGGCCCTTCGTCCCCACGACAGGCGTGGGTGAGGCGGAGAAGTTCAGCGCGACTCCGGGGAGATCCGCCACGAGGAAGTTCGCGGCGTCACGCGGCTTGGCGCCGAACACTTTGGCGTACCACGCGCGCATCTCCGCGTTCTGCTGCCCGAAGAAGTGAACGTGATGCAGCGTGATGGGGACGGTCTGCTGCTTGTTCTCCAGCAACTCCACCTTCACATCGTCAGGGCCGAGCGCGAACGCGATCGACGTTGTCGCATTCACCGGCGCGATATCGTCGACGACCTTCTGGCCGGCGGCAACCTCGGTGCTGGTGATCATCTTGTAGCCGTTCGCCTTCACCTTGTCGACCACCGCGCGGAGGTTCGGCACGGAGAAGCCGATGTGGTTCGCCGTCGTCCCGATCGTGCCGCCGGTCGGCTTCTGATCTCTGAAGAAGATCAGCACGTTCGGGAACTTGACGATCTCGGCGTTGTTGCCGAACTTCCCGGCCGTACCGCCGAGCGTGTCGGCCCAGAACTTCTGGTGCGCCGCGATGTCGGATGCTGCGACGTGATGATGCCCGTAGACGATGGGCCCCTCTTTCGCGGCCAGCAGTTGCGCGGACGACGGCGATGCGGCGACGAAGAGGAATAGGACGAGCGCAACGAGCACTGACGTGCGTTTCATATCGTCTCCGTGATCAATCGATTCCAAACGCGAGCAGTACGTTCCCCGGATTACCGACGAAGCCGCCATATCCGGAGTTGAAGAACAGCATGCCGCCGGCAACGATGGGGCCGGGACCTTCGATACCGCCGCCGTTTGCTTTGACGCCGTTGACGGTTTGGAATTCCTTGTTGGTGTCAAACGTCCACAGGATCGAGCCATCCTTGCTGGAGTAGGCGCGCATCCCACCATCGAGCGAGCCGGAGAACACCGCGCCTGGAATTGCTGTGACCGCGGCACCTTGTGATGCACGGCAGGTCGGCTTGGATGTGTCGCAGAGACGCGTCTGTGGCTCGACGCTCCACGCCAGCTGTCCTGTGGCGAGGTTCACGGCACGAATGCCGCCGGGCTTCTGCGACAGCAGATCGGACACACCGAAGTACGCATTCTGCCCGTCCACCGCGCCGCCCCACTGGCCGCCGAGCCCGCTGCCCTGGCCGATGCGGTACTCCCACACCTTATGTCCTTCGTTGTCCGGATCGAGCGCGTATGCCATCCCTGACTTCTGGGGAAGCACGAGGAGGTCGCGACCGTTGACTGTGACCAGGCTCGGTGAGGCTGAGAAGTCGAAGTCGGGTCCGAGCTTCGCCGGGCAGTTCGCATTGTCGGGATTGACCGGTCCGCAACCGAGCGTCCAGTTGTCGTTCGGCGTGATCTGATTGACCCACTTGCGTGTGCCGCTGTTCATGTCGAGCGCGAGCACCGCGTCGGTCGTCGGCTGCGACGGATCGGCGTAGTTGTTGCCGGTCGCCACGTAGACCATGTTGCGCTTGGGATCGATCGTGGGCGCCGACCAGATACCACCGCCTGCCGGACCCCACTGCTGTACGCCGTCCTTGTTCTTCCCTCGCGGCTTGGACTCTTCGATCGTGTACGTCTTCCACAGTACCTGGCCGGTATTCGCATCGAGCGCCGAAACGCTGCCGCGGAACGTGCAGCACTCGTACTTTGCGTTGCCGCCCTGTCCCTCTTCGCTCAACCCCTGCACGCCGACGAAGACCTTGCCGCCGTACACAGTGGGGGCGCCGGTGATCGCCGCGGATCGATGGTCATCAACCTTGCGGACCCAGAGCTCCTTGCCGCTGTTCGCGTCCAGGGCGTAGACGTTCGCGCGCGAGTCACCGAAGTAGACCGCGTAGCCAGATTCGCTCGCGCCTTTGTAAGGTCCGGCCGACAGCGCGGTCCTGACTCCGGCCTGCGCCTTGTAGGTCCAGTGCGTGCAACCGGTCTTCGGGTCGAGCGCGTGGATCTCCATGTTCTCGCTGGCGACGAACAGCCGTCCGCCGGCGACGATCGGCTGCGCGCGTGCTGATGTCACCACCGAGTAACCGAACGCCCACTTCAGTTTGAGCTTCGGCAGATCGGCTGCGGTGAGTCCACCGTTCGCAGCCGGCTGGAATCGCGTGTTCGCGACGCCGTTGCCCCAGCCATTCCAGCCACCGGCGCTCGCCGGATCGCGCATCGGCGGCGATGAGGTGCAGCGGTTCAGGACGACGGGAGGTGACGGTGGCGCGAAGGCCCGTCCTGCGAGAAAGACCGACACGGCCTTGCGTTCGTCATCGCTCAAGGCGGTGGCCTGCAGGATCATTCGGCCGAGCGTCAACGCGTTGTAGATCGCTTCGGGTGTCATCTGTCGCAGCGCGTCGCGCGTTGGCACGTCGCTCTGTCCCTCGCGATGGCAACTCGCGCACGACTGCTTGAACACGGCTTCGCCGATCGGCGCCTGTTGTGCCCGCGCGGGCACGGCAAGCGCGATGAGTCCCACACACAAGACGCCGACCCTTGCCAACATTTGCCCTCCGAGCAGTGAACCGTGAACTCTGAACTGCCTACCGCCTGCTGCCTACCGCCTTCTACTCAGCAGGCTATGATACGCGGGAATGTATGGAAGACGGGCTCTCGGCTGCGGGCTTTGCGCCCTCGCTCTCGCGCTATTCGCTCTCAGTCTGGACGCCGCCCAATCCGTGCAGTCCGGTGCGTCCGATCCGCCAATCTCTTTCCGTCTCATCATCGTCAGCAGCGCCGGGAAGGCGGCGCAGGTACTCGAGCAACTGAAGAACGGTGCCGACTTCTCGAAGCTCGCACAGGCAGAATCGCTCGATCCGTCCGCTTCTCAAGGTGGCCTGATCGGTCCGATCGCACTGTCCGAGCTTCGCCCGGATTTGCAGGCGGCATTGCGCACGTTGCCTGTCGGCGGAGTGAGCGACGTGTTGCAGCTTCCAACCGGCTTCGCGATCGTGCAGCGAGCGGAGTCCTCCTCATCCGGCTCGCGCATTCGAGGCAACGAAGTACTGGCGGTTTCATCGGTCAGCAGCGTCAAGTCCACGCTCAGCGTCGATGGCTTCTCCGAAGCGGCGACCGCGCTGACTAATATCGAGAAGCCCGCGGACTGGAATCAGAGCCCGCGCCTGATCTGCGAATTCCGCCAGCAGGCTGTCGACCGCGTGAACGCCGCTCTCTCGAAAATCCTCGCGCCGGAGTCGGCGTCGATGCGCGCGGCGTACACGCCCAGGGAAGTGATCGAGGGGTATGTAGCGCTCGGGCAGCTCGCGGCCTATACCGGCGACATGGGTCGAACCGTGACAGAGTTCGAGCGGGCGTACAAGCTGGCGCAAACAGACAACCAGGCTGCGCTTCCCGATCTCGAACAGATGCTCGCGATTGCGTCCGTCCACAAGGCGAGTTTCGACAACGGACTGTTCAGCGCGCCCGGCGATCGATGTCTGCTGTCGACGAAGGGGAACGCCAGCCTGACGAAGCCGGAGGCCTTCGACCAGGGAGTGCGACAGCTTCAGGCGCTGCTCGAGAAGCGACCGGACGATGTCGAACTGAAGTGGTTCCTCAACGCGGCGTTCATGTCCACCGGCGGTTATCCAGGGCGGGTGCCCTCGAAGTTCGTGATTTCGCCTAACGTGTTCGCGTCGGACGAGGATGTCGGAAAGTTCGCCGACGTGTCGGCGCAGGCGGGGGTCAATTCGTTTTCATCAGCGGGCGGCCTTGTCATCGACGATTTCGATAACGATGGGCGCCTCGAGATCCTGACGTCGAACTTCGACAGTTGCGGCCGCATGCAGTTGTTCGGCCGCCGCGCGGACGGCGTGTTCGAGGATCGCGCGGAACAGGCCGGCCTCAGTGAGCAGTTGGGTGGGCTGAATCTCTCACAGGCCGACTACAACAACGACGGGTGCAAGGACGTGCTGGTCATGCGCGGCGGCTGGGAACTGGCGCAGCGCCGTTCGCTCCTCCGCAACAACTGCGACGGCACCTTCACTGACGTCACGGCCGCGGCCGGACTGCAGACCCCGGTGACGAGCAGCCAGACGGCGGTGTGGACCGACATCGACAACGACGGCTGGATCGATCTGTTCGTCGGCAACGAAGACGCGCCGCTGCAGTTGTTCAGGAATCGCGGCAATGGCACCTTCGAAGACATCGCGGCCGCCGCTGGTGTCCGTCGCACGGCGTTCACGAAAGCCGTCGCCGCGGGCGACTACGACAACGACGGGTTTCCCGATCTGTATGTGTCCAACTTCCGCGACGGGAACGTGCTCTTCCACAACAACGGCGACAAGACCTTTCGCGACCTGACAGCGGTCGCTGGCGTGCACGGCGCCGATCGCGGATTCCCAGCATGGTTCTTCGACTTCAATAACGACGGCTGGGACGACATCTTTGCCAGCAGCTACTACCTGTCGATTGAGGAGACCGCGCGGTCCTATCTCTCGCTTCCGTTGAATGCGCCGACGATGAAGCTGTATCGGAATTCCAAGGACGGGGGCTTCCTCGACATTACCGCGGCAGCCCATCTCGACAAGGTCTCGATGCCGATGGGCTCGAACTTTGGCGACATCGACAACGACGGATTCCTCGACATCTATCTCGGAACTGGCAGTCCCTCGTATGCGGCGCTGGCGCCGAGCATGTTGCTGCGGAACAAGAACGGCGCATCATTCGTGGATGTGACCGTTTCATCCGGAACAGGCGAGATGCACAAGGGTCACGGTGTGTCGTTCGCGGATCTCGATAACGACGGCGACGAAGACATCGCCTTCAAGGTCGGCGGCGCGACGCCGGGCGATGCTCATGCCTTCCGTCTGTTCGAGAATCCGGGGCATGCCAACGACTGGCTCGGCTTGAATCTGGTTGGTGTGCGCAGCAACCGCGCGGCGATTGGCGCCAGAATCAAGGTCACGGTGCAGGGAGCTGATGGCACGCGTCGAGAGATTCACCGAACGGTGGGCAGTGGCGGATCCTTCGGCGCCTCGCCGCTCGAGCAGCATGTTGGTCTGGGCAAGGCGGCGCGGATCGTCGAGGTCGAGATCAGGTGGCCGGCCAGCGGAACGCGCCAGGTGTTCACGGATGTCATGAAGAACCAGGTGATTGAGATCCGCGAGATGGATGACCGCTACAACGCGCTTGACCGCACGCCGCTTCCGCTTGGAGGCCGCCGTGCCCGGTAGGCTGGCGGCGGCATTCCTGTGCGCGGCCTGGTTGATCGCCGGAAACGAGCTGTCAGCGGGCGAGAAGGAGTACGCGGTCAAGGGGATGGTCGTCAGCGTCAACGCGGCGGCGAAATCATTCGTCGTGTCTCACGAGAGGATCGCAGGGTTGATGGACGCGATGACGATGTCGTTCGAGGTGCGGCAGGCGACGGACCTGCGCGACATCGTTCCCGGCGCGGTTGTCGAGTTCATCCTGGTCGTTGGCGACTCGACATCGTACGCGACGCGTGTAACCGTGCGGCGCTATCAAACGGCGGAGCAGGATCCCAGCACCGCGCGCCGGCTCTCGGTGATGAAGCGGATGGCGGGTTTGACGACGACGTCCCCTGTTGCGATTGGTCAGGCCGTCCCTGATTTCAACCTCATCGATCAACAACGGCAGCAGGTGACCCTGGCTGCGTTATCGGGCAAAGTCGTTGTTGTGAATTTCGTCTACACGCGATGCGCGCTGCCGCAGTTCTGTTTGCGGATGTCCAACAACTTCGCCGCGCTCCAGAAACGCTTTGCGTGGGAGCTTGGCAGGGAGCTCGTGCTGCTGACGATCACGTTCGATCCCGAGCGCGATACGCCGGAGGCGCTGGCATCGTACGCATCGCGTTGGCAGGCCGATCTCTCTGGATGGCATTTCCTGACTGGTAGTCCTGCCGATATCCGCCGTGTGTGTGGCTTCTTCGGCCAGGAGGCGTTTGTAGACGAGGGTCTCATGAACCACTCATTGCACACCGTCGTCATCGGCCGCACCGGCACGCTGGTAGCGAACATCGAGGGCAATCAGTTCACGCCGGAACAGCTCGGCGATCTCGTTGCCGCCACACTTCGACGATAGTCCGCTGGCTGTTCGAAAAGTCCGCACTCATCGTTGACTCTCGCATGAGCGCGCGTTACATTCGGCTTCCCCCTGTGTTGCCTGACACGCCCGAAACGAACGCATCTTCGAGATGACCGGAGGTTGGTCGTGGCGTTTGACGAAATCTTTCAACCCCTGAAGTTCCGCAACCTGACAATCAAGAACCGCATCCTCCGATCGAACGTCTCGGGACGATTCGACAACTACGACGGATCCGGCAACCAGGCACGCATCAACTGGGAGACGAAGTTCGCCAGGGGCGGCGTCGGCGCCATCGTCTCGTCGTTCGTTCCGGTCCATCTTCGCGGGCGCATCGTGCCCAACTACGCGATGATCGACGACGACCGCCACATCCCGTTCTGGCGGAGGCTCGGCGAGGCGGTGCACGCACACGACTGCAAGTACATCCTGCAGCTCAGCCACAGCGGTCGTCAGCGCGACGTGCCAGGTATCGAATACGCCACCGGCCTCAGCTCCACCGGCAAGTCCGATCCATCACATGGATTCCGGTGCGAGAGTGCCACCAAGCAGCAGATCACGGAGATCGTCAACGCGTTCGCTGAGGGGGCGAGACGCGCACGCGAGGCCGGGCTCGATGGCGTAGAACTGCACGGCGCCAACGGGTATCTGATCACGCAGTTCCTCAGCTCCGCTATCAACGATCGCAAGGACGAGTACGGTGGCTCGCTGGAGAACCGCGCGCGCTTCGTGCTCGAGGTCGTGCGTGCGATTCGGGCGCGCGTCGGCAACGACTTTCATTTGCAGATGAAGATCAGCGTGCACGAGTACAACGACGCGATCGCGTTCTTCGGCCTCGGCCCCTCAGGCAATAGCTGGGAAGAGTCGGTGCAGGTGTGCAAGTGGCTCGAGGAGGCTGGTGTCGACGCGATTCACGCGTCCGTTGGCAGCTTCTTCCCGCATCCTCGCAACCCGGCGGGCGTTGACTTGCCGGTCGATCAACTCGCTAAGACGTACGACTCGATGATCTCCTCTGGTGATCTAGCATTCAGGAACTATCTGCTCTTTCGAAGCCTGCCAGGCTACGCGCGCCGCCAGTGGATCGACGCAGGTCCGCGGCCGGAGAACATCGAGGGGCAGAACCTGCCTGACTCGCGCCGAGTGAAGGCCGCGGTCAAGGTGCCGGTCATCTGCACTGGTGGATTTCAGACAGCGTCGGTCATCGCGGCAGCGATCAAACGCGGCGATTGTGACGCGGTGAGCGCGGCGCGACCGCTCATCGCCAACAACGATCTCGTGGAGATCTTCCGCAGCGGCAAGGACAAACCAGAGAAGCCGTGCACCTACTGCAACAAGTGCCTCGTGAACGTGGTGGAGAATCCTCTCGGTTGCTACGAGGAAACGCGGTTCCCCTCACGCGACGCGATGATCGCGCAGATCATGTCTGTCTTCAGGCCGGAATCGTTCGTCCAGCCGGAGAGCGTGCGTGTTTAGCAGGCTGAGTACGAACAGACCTATGACGCGGCGGACGCAGCTTGCAGCAGGGCTATTCGTCCTGACGCTGACATTGACCGTTGCGTGCGGCACTCCCACGACGCCACCACTCGACAATATCGTCGAGCACTACAAGTACGGCATCCTCGGCACGGAGGGACGTGTCGGCGTGCCGTACTGGATCTTCCGCGTGTTGCCGATTGTCTTCGCGGACAAGCTGCCGAATCGTCCCGGCAACGGCTGGGAGAAGATCGGGTTTCTCTTCGAAACCCCCGATCGCGATCACCCGATCGGCACGACGAAGGCGAACGGTCAGTTCGGCGTCGATCTCGTCGGCCTCAACTGCGCCACGTGCCATGCAGGCACATATCGTGAAGCGCCATCCTCGCCGCGGCAAGTCGTGCTCGGTATGCCGTCGCACGGGATGGACTTGCAGGCCTACGGCCGCTTTCTCGCCGCGTGCGCGCAGGATTCGCGCTTCAACGCGGGCACGCTGATCGATGCCATCAGGAAGATCAATCCCGATTTCGGCGTGCTCGACAGCATCGCGTATCGAGTCCTGGTCGTGCGCCGTACTCGCGACGGCATCCTCGAACGCGCGAAGGAGACATCGTGGTTCGATGCGCGGCCCCCGCAGGGCCCCGGGCGTGTGGACACGTTCAATCCCTACAAGGCGATGTTCGGGTTCGACATGACCAAGGACAACACCGTCGGTACTGCCGACCTGCCGTCGCTGTGGAACCAGCGGCCACGTCGCAACCTGTGGCTGCACTGGGACGGCAACAACAACATGGTCGAGGAGCGAAACAAGAGCGCGGCGATCGGCGCAGGCGCCACACCTGAAACGCTCGACGTTGCCGCTCTCGGACGCATCGAGGAATGGATCATGGATCTCAAGGCGCCGGCCTATCCTCCGTCGCGGATCGATCAGACGCGCGCGGCGCGAGGCGGCATGGTGTATGCCGGTGCGTGCGCGTCGTGCCACGACTTCGGCGCCGAGAAGGTTGGTCAGGTCACACCGCTGGCGGAGATCGGCACCGATCCCGAGCGGCTCCGGTCGTTCACGCCGGAGGTGGCGATGCGGATGAACACGCTAGGCGAGGGCTATCCGTGGAAGTTCTCGCACTTCCGCAAGACCGACGGCTACGCCAACATGCCGCTCGACGGTCTGTGGCTGCGCGCGCCGTACCTGCACAACGGGTCCATTCCGAGCCTTCGCGCGCTGCTGTTCCCCGAGACTCGGCCCGCGGAGTTCTACCGCGCCTATGACGTGTATGACTGGGTCGACGTCGGGTTCATCAGCACCGGACCCGACGCGCAGCGAGAAGGCGTGCGCTTCGACACCAAGGCCAAAGGCAATTCAAACGCTGGCCACACCTACGGACAGGATCTCTCTGCCGACCAGCGCGAGGATCTGCTCGAGTATCTGAAAACCCTTTAAGTCCTCGACTACGACACACAGAGGCACCGAGGCACCGAGGATCGAATCGATTAAGACGGAGATCACGGTTAACCGCGGAGGCGCGGAGACGCGGAGCTGATGCGGGTGGGAGCCGGCAATGGCCGGCTCTATCGATCGCGAGCCGCACTGGCAAACACAAACCACCTGAGATATAAGGTTTGTGTTTCGCCGTGCGACCTCGCGAATCGAAGTCGCGCGGAGCGCGACCCACCCGCGCTACTCCGTCCTTTCTCCGTTTCTCCGTGTCTCGGTGGTGATCCGTGCCTCCGTATCCACCGTTTTCTCATCCGTGAGCGATAATGGGCCCCAAGGAGCTGCCCATGATCTCGCTCGATGTAAATGGCCGGCGTCACGATGTCGACGTCAGTCCCGACATGCCGTTGCTCTGGGTGCTTCGCGACACCCTGGGGCTCACCGGCACGAAATTCGGCTGCGGCCTCGGCCAATGCGGCGCATGCACGGTGCACGTTGATGGCACCGCAACGCGTGCCTGCCTGACTGCCGTGTCAACTGCCGTCGGCAAGAAGATCGCCACCATCGAGGGACTCTCACCGACGTCCACGCATCCGTTGCAGGTCGCGTGGGTGGCCGAACAGGTGCCCCAGTGCGGTTACTGCCAGTCTGGGCAGATCATGTCAGCGGCGGCGCTCCTCTCGAAGACGCCGCGTCCGACCGACGCGCAGATCGACACCGCGATGACCGGCAACATCTGTCGATGCGGTACCTATCAACGCATCAAGCGCGCCATCCGTCGCGCGGCACAGGTGTAGGAGGCCGTCATGACGACATCGATTCTCAATCGTCGAAGCTTCCTGCAGGTGAGCGCCGCGGCAGGCGGAGGTCTGCTCGTCGGCACGTATCTCCATCCGTGGACGGATGGCGAGACACTCGAGGCCGCGGGGTCCTTCGAGCCGAACGTCTGGATCAAGGTGAACGCCGACGACACCGTGCGGATCATGCTCACGATGCTCGAGATGGGCCAGGGCGTGATGACGTCGATGCCGATGCTCGTCGCCGAGGAGCTCGACTTCGACTGGACGAAGATCAAGACCGAGTGGGCAGGCGCCGATCCGAAATACGGCAACCCGAACTTCGGCGGGCAGCAGCTCACTGCCGGCAGCAACAGCGTGCGCGGCATGTGGAAGGTGTTGCGCGAGGCCGGCGCCACCACGCGCGTGATGCTCGTCAAGGCGGCGGCGCAGACGTGGGGCGTTGCTGAGAATACCTGCACGACTGATAAAGGCGAAGTCATCCACCAGGCGACCGGGCGCCGATTGAAGTACGGCACGCTGGTAGACAAAGCCGCGGCATTGCCGGTGCCCGCCGGCGTCACGCTCAAGGATCCGAAGACCTTCAAGCTGCTCGGCAACTCGCTGGCACGTCTCGATGTTCCCGAGAAGGTCAACGGCACCGCCATGTTCGGCATCGACGTCAAGCTGCCCGGGCTGCTCACGGCGAAGGTCGTGCGGTGCCCGGTCTTCGGCGGGAAGGTGGCTCGCTTCAACGCGGACAAAGCGAAGGCCGTTACCGGCGTGAAGCAGGTCGTGCAGATCAGCACCGGCGTGGCCGTCGTGGCAGACAACTACTGGTCAGCCTCGCGCGGAGCGCAGGCGCTCGACATCACATGGGACGAAGGCCCGCTCGCCAAACTGACGACGGCCGAGATTCTCACGCGCTACAAGGAGCTGGCGCAGATGCCTGGAAAGGTCGCGCGCAACGACGGCAATGCCGACACCGCGATCGCGAATTCGAAATCGTTCGAACGGACATTCGAAGCACCGTTCCTTGCGCACGCGACGATGGAGCCGATGAACTGTACGGCGGACTATCGCGCGGACGGCTGCGATG
>Ga0247825_10000544_pt1 | contig 24008 bp, 25 predicted proteins | sample 13C_Vanillin_Day_FD_194413 | JGI IMG/M metagenome (GOLD analysis project Ga0247825, IMG submission 194413) | Soil microbial communities from agricultural site in Penn Yan, New York, United States - 13C_Vanillin_Day48 | ecosystem: Environmental > Terrestrial > Soil > Agricultural land | place...
CACCCACACCCACCGGGCGGAAGCGGTCCCCGGGACGACGATTTCTGACCGCTAAAGGCTTCTGGCAGAGGTCCCAGCGCACCTGAGCCAGCGGACCCCGCCCCGACGCGGCGCTGGTTTTCAGGCCCTGTGGGCTGGCGTCGAGCTCGGCGGCAACGACGCAACCCGCCTCGGTCACCTGGACCTCTCCTGGAATAGACAGCGGATAGGCAAAAAGGTTCGCTTTCGCAGAAACACGGCGTCTATTGGTATCGGCGCACGTCCCGGTCAAGACGAGGTTCGGACCAATCCGCTGCACGCGGTGACCGGGGGCGTCAATCCCGCCCCGCGCGGCGTCGAGCAGTTGAAGAGCGGCTTCGACGTGGACAAAGCCAACAGGCCGGCCGTTGGATGCACGGTTCATGGCGCGCCAGAGCACCAGTCTCCGGAGCGCCGGCGCCGCGGAGCGCAACCGTTCCACATCCAGCTCGATTACAGGAGACGTCCCCGTCTCGGCCGGCTTTCCCGAAAAGGAGCGTTCTCCTTTTTCGTAGTCAGCAGCGGCCGTGTCCAGCCATTGCCACAGTTCGCGATCCAGCCCCGCCGCATGGGCCAGGGCGTCGACGATGGCCGGGTTGAACCGGGTGCTCAGCAGCGGAAGGAGCTCGACGCGCACGCGGTTGCGCGGGATCGTCACGTCCACGTTGCTCTCATCGTCCACGTAGGACAATTCCCGCGCAGCGAGGAACTCGCGGAGCTCCGACCGGCGACAATCGAGCAGCGGGCGCACAATCGACCCATGACGGGGATGAATCGATGCGAGGCCGCGCGGTCCCGCACCACGAACGAGCCTCAGGAGAAAGGTCTCCGCCTGGTCGTCTCGCGTGTGACCGAGCGCCACGACGTCGGCGTGAAGCTCGGCTCGTGCGCGCTCAAAGAAGTCGTACCGCGCCGTCCGTGCCGCATCCTCGATCGAGGTCTTCACGCGACGGGCCCGTCCGATGACGTCCTCCCGTTCCACCACGAATGGCACACCGAGCGATCGCGCCACCGACGCCGAAAAGAGCTCGTCGCGCTCCGCCTGCAGCCGAAGCTGATGGTTCAAGTGCGCCGCTCCCACGAGGCGTACATCGCCCGAGGCGTCGAGTTCGTGCAAGAGGACCGTCAAAGCGACGGAGTCCGAGCCACCGGACAATGCCGCGACGACCCTCGTGTCGGCTTGAAATAGCGCGTGGTGCCGGATGAACCGGCGGACGCGTTGCAGCAGCATGGTGTCGCCGGTGAGACTGGAACGGCGGGAGCGCGGAGGCCACAGCAGGAAGCTCCGTCTCCCATCCGTCCCGCGGCTTCCCGCTGTCCTGCTTCAAACTGGTGCCGGAGGACGGACTCGAACCGTCGACCTGGCGCTTATGAGACGCCCGCTCTAACCACCTGAGCTACCCCGGCCGGATCCAGGATTTTATCATTTCACAAGATCAGCATCGCGTCGCCGTAGCTGTAGAAGCGGTAGCGCTGTTCGATCGCATGCCGATAGGCTGCGAGCACCCGCTCGCGTCCGGCGAAGGCCGCAACGAGCATGAGCAGCGACGATTGCGGCAAGTGGAAGTTGGTCAGCATTCCGGACACGACGCGGAAGGTGAATCCCGGATATATGAACAGATCGGTCCAATCCGCTCCCGGAACAACGCGACCGCCATGCTGGCCGCCCACGGCCTCCAGCGTTCGCGTCGTCGTCGTGCCGACGGCAATAATCCGTCGCCCCTTGTCCTGTGCGCCGCTGATCGCCAACGCCGTCTCAGGGCTGATTTCGAACCATTCGGGTTCGACTCGGTGCTCCTCCACGCGTTCCACACGAACGGGCTGGAACGTGCCGTATCCGACATGAAGGGTGATCTCCGCGACCCGCACGCCGCGCGCCGTACAGGCAGCCAGGAGTTCCCGCGTGAAATGGAGACCTGCTGTGGGAGCGGCGATCGACCCGCGCGAACGGGCAAAGACGGTCTGATAGCGGTCACGGTCTTCAGCCCGGTCAGGACGCTTGATGTACGGCGGCAGTGGAATGTGGCCAACGGCATCGATGGCTTCGTCGACGTCGCCCCCATCTTCGGTCCAGAGCCGAATCAGTCGCCGGCCGCTGAATCGACGCTCGAGAATCTCTGCCTGCAACCCGTGAGCGCCGTGGAACGCCATGCGGGCGCCTGGCTTCAGTTTCTGGCCGGGATGCACGAGCGCCTGCCAGAGATCACCCTGGAGGCGCCGCAGAAGCAGACACTCGACCGCTCCACCGCTGGGAACCCGGCGACCAATCAGTCGTGCGGGGTATACGCGGGAATTGTTGACGACCAGCAGGTCACCGGCCACGAGCAGGTTCGGGAGATCTTGAATGGTTGAATCGGCGAGAGCGCCACTGGCTCGATCGAGGCAAAGCAGGCGGGAGACACCGCGATCGCGCGCAGGATTCTGCGCAATCAGCTCCGCCGGCAGATGGAAATCGAAGTCGCGGACGTACATGTCCGCGATGCAGTTTAGTCCGGGAGCCGTTGGGTCGTGTGGATTGGAAGAACCGGCTGATTCTAGTGAATCGTGCGGTCTCCCCAAACGGTCTTCGTCACGTGCCACTCCTCTGCCAGAATCGTCCACAACACCTGGTCGAGATACTCGCCGTGACGCAGGAACGACCGCCGCAGCAACCCTTCCTGGACGGCCCCCAGTTTTCGCAGCGCGCCGTTGCCGCGGCCGTTCTTCACCGCCGCCCGCGCCTCCAGCCGGTGCGTCCCCAGTACGTCGAAAACAAAATTCACCACGAGACATGCGCCGTCCAGAAACACCCCGGTGCCCCAGAACTCCGGGGCCAGCGCAAACCCCCATTCCGCCGTTCCGAAGGCCGGCTCCAGCGACCGCACCTGGAAAATCCCTATCGGCGTATCGGTCCCATGCGGCACCACGGCGAAGCACACGTATTGCCCGTTCTGGCGCTGGCGAATCGCCCACCTGATGAACCGCTCGAACCCCTCCACCGTCGCCGGCGGCGGCGAGATGAATCGTGACACCTGTTCGTTCGTCAGCGCCGTGAACAACGCCGCGGCATCGCTTGTCCGCAGTTCGCGCAGGGTCACCACATCGCCCGCCAGGAGGGGCAGCCCGCTCTGCCAGTCCTCTCCGTTGGTAACAGGCGTCGGCACCGGCGTCACCGGCAGCTGGGGTTCAAGATGCGACTGATAGGGCATCATGTCCATTACTGGATTCCCTCGTTCAACAGAGCCTCACCCCAAAGGATGTTCTCGCCCCAGATGATGTTCTCACCCCAGATGATGTTCTCACCCCAGATGATGTTTTCGCCCCAGACAATGTTCTCAGCCGAGGTTCTCGTCCAGACGAAGTCGTTGTCTCGCCAGAGACCCCACAGGATGTCGCTCCCGTAGCCGGTGCCCCAGACTGCAGTGCGGCGATCGAGCTCGCCCCAGACGATGTTCGTCCCACCGAGGATTTGGCTGTCCTTCAGCTGGCCGATCAGCCGATCGCCCCAGACAATGTTTTCACCCCAGACGATGTTCTCGCCCCAGACGATGTTCTCGCCCCAGACGATGTTCTCGCCCCAGACAATGTTTTCGCCCCACACAATGTTTTCGCCCCAGACAATGTTTTCGCCCCACACGATGTTGTTCGAGTAAATGCTGGCCCCGTGGGCGAGCCGATCGCCCCAGACGATGTTCTGTGCCCAGGCATGCGTCGTACCGGCGAGCATCGTCGCCGGCGTCATACCTTTGGCAAGCCACCAGGAGCCGACGGGCCGCGACGTATCGATTGCACCGGCGAGCTCGACGGCGCCGGCGGCATTGATTTGGCCGGTTCCCTGAGTCAAGTGGTGGGCGTCATCCAGCGGGATCGCGGAAAACTGGAGCCACGCCTTCACGAGATTGGGCGTAAGCGGCGTCTGGCCGTCGAACCCGCTCCTGTTGTGCGCATCGAGCACCAGCGCGGCCACGCCGCTCGCCACCGCCGCTGCCATACTGGTGCCGCTGAGTGTCAACAGCGGCTGACCTTCTCGAGACCATTCCCTGTTGTTGGTCAGCTGATCAAACAGATAGGAGGACCTGCTCGCGTCCGATGACAGTTTGTGGCCTGGGGCAACGAGGTCAGGTTTGGCAAAGCCATCGTACCAGGATGGTCCCCTCGCGCTGTACGGAGCGACGACATCGTCGCCGCGGCTCACGGTGTTCTGCGTATTGGTCGCCCCCACACAGATGGCAGACGGAGCATTGCACGGTGACGACACGCCGGCGAACGCAGCACGGCCGGTCACATGGTTGATGCCACCGTTCCCGGCCGATGTCACGACGATCAGCCCGGCGGCTGTCGCCTGCTGGACCGCCTGAACCAGCGGATCGTCCCCCGCGGGCGCGTAAATCGGATGCCCCAGCGACAGGTTGACAACTTGAACGTTCAGCAGGTCCTTATTCGCTGTCACGAACTCCAAGGCCCGTATGACGTCGCTCGTTCTGCCCACGCCGTTCTGGTCGAGCACCTTCAAGCCGACGAGACGGACGGCGGGGGCGATGCCTTGAAACTCCATCGAGCGCACGCCGCTGCTGCCGATGAGTCCAGCCACGTGAGTCCCATGACCGTAGTCATCGTACGGGGCAACCGGTTGGCCGTTTGCGCTGACGTAGTCGTAGAAGGCCGTGATGCGGCCCTGAAAATTGATCCCGGGAGTGATACCCGAATCGATGATGGCCACACCGATTCCGCTGGAACCGTCCACCATACCGTTGGCGGATACGGCAGGCAGTCCGAGCGTCTCGCGCAGCACATTGCTCACTCTCGAACCCGCAAGGCCGTCGTTCGAAGGCCGCCACCTTCTGAAGTTGTCGCGGTCCCGTCGGTTGCCGCGTCCTGGTCCGGCGCCATCGGCGTACACGTCAGCGTCGAGCGCGATCGACTCGATTTCCTCCCGAGCGGCCAGTTCGGCCACATCGTCGCGATGAAGCTGGACGACCAGCGCTTCGATCACGGCGTGTTCCGACTGGACCAGATCGCCGTGCTGTTGTAACCGATCGCGCACCTGTTCACGGCTGCCGGGCTTGAGGCGGATGATGACCCTCTGGACCGATTCACTGCGCTGCAACGCTTCGCCGAGCGCTTCATCGACCTTCGGGCTTCGCGGACGGGTCTGCGCGTCAGCACCAGCGACGGACAGCGTGACGCCCAGCGCGCATGCGGCGAGGGCCAGGACCTGTTGGGGAGCGTTCGGCACGGGCAGCCGTCGAGCAATTTTGCGGCCACGCGTTGCGTCGGCGAAAGCGACGGGACTAACTGTTGGCTAATGAATTAGTTGCGGGCGATACTCGAAGAGGATTCAATGCTCGGGCGGACAAGGCGAGTGGATCAGAATAGCACACGGACTGAGCGTCTTATAGCTTCATGTCCATTAAGTCTTTGTAAATAAATATATTACGGGAGTGTTCCGAAACAGGTCTCGTGTCACTTAATCGAACATCATGTCACAACAAGGCCAGAACTCCCGGTTACGACGTATCGTTGGAAGCCCGCAGGACTTGAGTATCAACTGCCCATCAGCAGCGATCGACGGGTCGCAAAGGGAACAAGATCGCGGACGCTGACGCGCCCGCGATCGGCCAATTGTCTTGGTCAGTGAACAACGCGGGTTCCCCAGACGCTTTTCGTCAAGCGCCACTCTTCTGCCAGAATCGTCCACAACACCTGGTCGAGATACTCGCCGTGGCGCAGGAACGACCGCCGCAGCAACCCTTCCTGGACGGCTCCGAGTTTTCGCAGCGCGCCGTTGCCGCGGCCGTTCTTCACCGCCGCCCGCGCCTCCAGGCGTTGCGTCCCCAGCACGTCGAAGGCGAAGTCCACCACCAGCCGGGCTCCGTCCAGGAACACCCCGGTGCCCCAGAACTCCGACGCTAGTGCAAACCCCCATTCCGCCGTGCCGAACGCCGGCTCCAGCGACCGCACCTGGAAAATCCCAATCGGCGTATCGGTCCCATGCGGCACCACGGCGAAGCACACGTATTGCCCGTTCTGCCGCTGGCGAATCGCCCACGCGATGAACCGCTCGAACCCCTCCACCGTCGCCGGCGGCGGGGAGATGAATCGCGACACCTGCTCATTTGTCAGCGCCGTGAACAACGCCGCGGCATCGCTCGTCCGCAGTTCCCGCAGGCTGATCACATCCCCGGTCAGGCACGGTAGCCCACTCCGCCAGTCGCCCGGCGCCGGGATCGGCGTCGCAGGCGATACCAGCGGCAACTGGGGCTCGAGGTGCGCTTGATAAGGCATCTTCTCCATCAGAACACCTCCTTCACGACCGACTCGCCCCAGATGATGTTCTCGCCCCAGATGATGTTCTCGCCCCAGATGATGTTCTCACCCCAGATGATGTTCTCACCCCAGATGATGTTCTCACCCCAGATGATGTTCTCACCCCAGATGATGTTCTCACCCCAGATGATGTTCGTCGTCTCGCCCCAGATGATGTTGTTGGCGAAGGTCGTGGTCCACACCACGGTATTGCTGTCGACCCGCGTGCCCCACACCACGTTCTGAGCAGTGAGTTCACCCCAGATGATGTTTTCACCCCAGATGATGTTTTCGCCCCAGATGATGTTGGTGCCGTTGAGCCGTTGGCCGAGCAACCGTTCACCCCAGACGATGTTCTCGCCCCAGATGATGTTCTCGCCCCAGATGATGTTCGAGGCGATGACGGGAACGTTCTCGCCCCAGATGATGTTCTCGCCCCAGATGATGTTCTCGCCCCAGATGATATTGGTGCCCCAGACGATGTTGTTCCGATACACGACGTTTCCGCCGTACACGTTCTCGCCCCAAATGATGTTCTGAGACCAGCTTCTCGTTTCACCACCGATGCTCGACGCCGGTGTCACGCCCGACGCGAGCCACCACGAGCCTGTCGGCGCCCGAGTGTCGATGGCGGCGGCGAGCGCGGTCGCGCCGGCCGCGTTGATCTCTCCGGCGCCTTGCGTCAGGTAGTCGACGCCGGGCAGCGGGACCGCCGAGTACTGCATGATGGCTTTGATCGCGTTCGGGGTGAGCGGAGCCTGTCCGGAAAAGCCAGTGCGATTGTGCGCCTCGACTACGAGCGCCACCACACCGGACGTAACACCTGCCGCCATGCTCGTCCCGCTCAGCGCCAACACCTTCTGTCCCGTCGCGGTTCGCCCCTGGCTCGTCGTCAGGGTCTGGTACAAATACGAGGTCACGCTGGTGTCCGATGCGAGCTTGTGACCAGGCGCGACGACATCGGGCTTGGCGTAGCCGTCGTACCACGACGGTCCCCGCGAGCTGTAGGGCGTGACCACGTCATCGCCACGGCTCACCGTGTTCTGAGTGTTCGCCGCGCCCACGCAGATCGCACTCGGAGCGTTGCAGGGCGACGTGATTCCGGCATATCCGGTTTCACCAGTCTCCGGGTTCTTGCCGACGTTCCCTGCGGACACGACAACAGTCAAACCGGCGGCAGTGGCTTGCTGCACGGCTTGGACCAACGGATCGCTCGCGGCCGGCGCCCAGATCGGATGCCCCAGGGACAGGTTGACGACCTGAACGTTCAGCCGGCTCTTGTTCGCGGTGACGTATTGAAGGGCGCTGATCACATCGCTCGTTCTGCCCACGCCGGTTCCATCGAGGACCTTCAGTCCCACGAGCCGCACCTGAGGCGCGACGCCCTGGAACGCCAGAAGCGACAACATGCCGTTGCTGCCGATGAGCCCGGCGATATGCGTGCCGTGCCCGTAATCGTCGTAGGGTGAAACGGCCGCGCCGTTCCGGCCGTTGGTGTAGTCGTAGAAATGCGTGATACGGGATCCGAAATTCAGGCTTGGCGCGATGCCGGAGTCGATGACGGCCACGCCGACGCCGCCCCCGTCCATCGTCGAGGTCGCGACCGACGGCAGCCCCAGCGTTTTGCGAAGCGTCGTGGTCAGAACCGGCAGGTCGGACGATCCACTCCAACTCCAGCTCCCGCCGTTGTAGGAGTCGCCGCCCCACTGCTGCACGGAGACAGGGCCGTCGAGCGAGAGTGCCTTGACTTCCTTGTTCTGCGCGAGCTCGAGGACTTCCTCGCTTGGCAGCTCGAGCGCGAGCAGGTTCAGCGACTCGTGCGCGGACCTGATCCGACGCCCACGACTCTCGAGGCCCTTTCGAACGTTCTCGAGGGAACCCGATTGCGTGGTGACGATGATTTGTTGTGTGGCCGCTCCTGACCCCAGGGCGCCGGCGAGTGCCTTGTCGACCTTCTCAGGCTTGCCGCCAGCGGCCAGGGCCGGCGTGCTGCACACAAATGCAGTCACGGCGGCGGTTATGACGCGTTGGTAGAGTTTCACGCCCACCCAGAGAGCAATCTGGGATCCACTGATGAGTCGGTCTCGGTCGAATGCTATAAGTGGCTTCTTTCGAGATAGTTACTTAGACATCTTCTTGCGGCAACGTAATCGAAGCGACACGAGCGCGTGTTCCGTTCTGAGCCCCAGGCTTGCGAATTTGCAGAGGAAACAAATCGAATCTCAACGAGATTGGGTGCCAATCCTGCCTGTGTTCCATCTTTGAACACGTGTCTCTCAAGGAACCATGAAGTCAGTCCTGGCGCCAAGTGCGCTGCAAGGTGCGCGTTGCGAGTGCGACCGATCTTCGAAGACGAAGGCGCCGGAAGCTGACGACTGCGACCGTGCGCAGCGCGTGGAGACGGTCGAACGGCGAGCGGTTACACGAATCGGGACAGGTCGACGCGGCCCCGCGACTGCAGCAACGGTTTCCAGAGGTCCCCGCGTCTGCCGATCCGTGCCGGCATGTTCCGCATCGTGAAGTCCTCGATCCGGATACGACGGTTGATTTCATCCCACGTCACCGGCGCCGACACCGTCGCGTCCGGGCGGGGCCGCACCGAGTAGATCGATGCGAGCGTCCGGCCCCAGGCATTCTGGTTGTAGTCGATCAACACGCGTCCGCGTGGGCGGTTGGCGACGCGGTACTCCGCGGTCAGCAGCGCCGGGTGGCGACCGGCGAGCTCTTGGGCGAGCGCTTTCGCAAAGGTCCATACCTGTTTCTGCTGCGGACCCCGTCGGATGGGGACGTATACGTGCAACCCCCGGGAGCCGGTCGTCTTCACGAGGGACGGCATCTTCAGCGTGTCGAGCGCCTCGTGAAGGACACGCGCCGCGCCGAGCACCATGTCGAACGTCGTGCCCTCGGCCGGATCCAGATCGAAGTGCAGATAGTCGGGACGATCGGTGTCATCGCACCGCGCGTACCACTGATTCAGGTCGATGCACCCGAGATTGACGACCCACATCAACGCGGCGCGATCCTGAATCATCGGAAAATCGATCACGCCGCGCGAGCCGTGCGCGATCGCACAGGTCTGGATCCAGGCCGGGCGCGGCGCGGGTGCCCGCTTCATGAAAAAGAACGGACCCGCCGCGCCGTGCGGATACCGCTTCATGACCATGGCCCGGTCGCGGAGATGCGGAAGCAGCACCTCCGCGACAGCGGCATAGTAGCGGAGCAGATCGCCTTTGGTCAGACCGAGCGTGGGCCAGAACACCTTCCGCAGATTCGTGAGACGGACATCCTTGCGGTCAACGATCACCGTGGCGTTGTCGGTGTCTCGAGGTATCTCAAGCACGGGCCGGTTGGCTAGAAAGGAAAGGGGGAAGGGTTGCCGCCAGTTTTCCTAATTTCGAGGACCGAGTTTCGGTGGCCGCGCGCCATGGAGCACGGCTCCCGCAATCGGTCTGTAATCAAGCTCAACGCCCTCACGGGCACGGCGCAGCAGCAGACCGCCCCGGCTCATGTCGCCGCGTCCAACAAAATCGATCGGAAAGCGAAGACGCGAGCCGAAAATGCTGATGAGAGGGTCGACGTACTTCGGCGTCGCTACGCTGCCAAGCAGCACCACGTCGCAGTCCGGCCCAATCTCGTCGGCCAGTCTGAGGGCGCTCCGCTCGAGCGGCCGACGATAGCGGAGGTTCGCGGGATCGACTTCGCCTGTGGAGAACGCGGCCACCGCGGCGCGTGTGACCAGGGTGTCGGGACCACGGAGACCGGCAGTCGGGGTAATGATATGGACGCCGGATCCCCCGCTTTCGTCTGGCGCGGCAAACCGTCGGGCATAAGTCAGTTTTCCGCGGAAGTACAAACCGCTGACAAAGCTGAACACCTCGCCGAGCTGCGCGCCCGTGCTCGAGCGAAGCTCGCGGGCCAGTGGAAACTCTGCCTCGAGCGACAGCACCTGCCTGGCGCGCGCACCGTTGCAGTTGGCTGGCGAGAGGATGAAGATACGACTCACGATCATCCGACGCCCTGTCGCTGTCGTCCTGGTCAGAAACTCCAGCGCAGCAGCACCGCGCCGACGGTGAAGCCTGCGCCCACCGATGCGAGCAGCACAAGATCGCCCTTCTTGAGACGGCCGCTGCAGACGGCGTCGTTCAGGGCGAGCGGTATCGTCGCCGCCGTTGTGTTCCCGAAACGTTCGATGTTGATGATGACTTTCCGGTCGTCAACGCCCAGCTTTTCAGCCGCCGACTGGATGATGCGGCGGTTCGCCTGATGGGACACGAACAGGTCGATGTCGTCGGCCGTCAACCCGTTCCGCTCGAGCACACGCCGGGCGATCTCTTCGGTCTTTCTCACCGCGAACTTGAAAACCGTTTGCCCGTCCTGCTTCACGAAATGCATCCGCCCGTCGACCGTTTCGTGCGACGGCGGCCGCAGGCTGCCGCCCGCCGGCATGCACAGTGCCGCCCCCCCGCTGCCGTCGATCTCGTGTTCGAAGTCGATGATTCGACCCTCGTCCTCCGCGGCAGCGGCGACCACGGCGGCACCCGCCCCGTCGCCGAACAACACACACGTGGACCGATCCTGATAGTCGATGATGCTCGACATGACGTCGGCACCGACGACCAGCGCGTACTCGTGCGCGCCAGACGCCACGAACTGGCTCGCGGCAGTAAGCGAATAGGTGAACGCCGAGCAGGCCGCGCTCAGGTCGAACCCCCACGCGTGCCGGGCGCCGATCTTGTGCTGGATGAGACAGGCCGTGCTCGGGAACAGCATGTCCGGCGTGACCGTACCGACGATGATGACGCCGATGTCATCGGGGGTCAGGCCGGCGCGCTCGATCGCCTGGATGGCGGCCGCCTGACCAAGATCCGACGTGGCCACGCCAGGATCGACGATGTGCCGTTCGCGAATCCCGGTGCGCTGCAGGATCCACTCGTCGCTCGTCTCCACCATTCTCTCGAGATCAGCGTTGGTCAACACGCGGGGCGGCACGTAGGTCGCCAGCGCTCGAATCGTCGTCGGCCGTCCCCCCGCCCGGGTGGTCGTTCGCCTGGGCCAACTGCCGCCGTCGCCATGAAGTTGCCGGCCCGTCACCACAGTCGTGAATCCCTTCTGCGTTCGTCGGGCATCTCGAGCCCGAAGTAAGCGTATGCAAGCGGCGTGGCCACCCGGCCGCGCGGCGTCCGATCGAGGAATCCAATCTGGATGAGGAAGGGCTCGTAAATGTCTTCGATCGCGTCCTTTTCCTCGCTTGCTGCCGCCGCAATCGTGTTGAGCCCCACCGGCCCCCCGCCGAACTTGTCGATGATGATCCTCAGCAGCTTCCGGTCTGCCTCGTCGAAGCCGTGCTCGTCCACTTCGAGAAGCTTCAAGGCGGCGTGCGCCGCCTCAAGGGTCACGCGGCCATCCGCCCTCACCTGAGCGTAGTCGCGGACGCGCCGCAGCAGACGGTTCGCAATACGCGGCGTGCCGCGGGCCCGTTTGCCAATCTCGACCGCAGCAGCATCATCGATCGGAACGTCGAGAATACGAGCCGATCGACGGATGATCTCCTGAAGGTCCCCTTCCGCATAGAACTCGAGACGATGGACGATGCCGAACCGCGATCTCAGCGGTGAGGTCAGCAGACCGGTCCTCGTCGTCGCGCCGATGAGCGTGAAGCGCTCGAGCCGCATTTTCACCGTCCGCGCGCTGGGACCCTGGCCGATCACGATGTCGACTTCGTAGTCCTCGAGCGCCGGATAGAGAATTTCCTCGACGGCCGGGGACAGGCGATGGATTTCGTCGATGAAGAGCACCTCGCCGGCAGCCAGGTTCGTGACGATGCCGACGAGATCCCCAGGTTTTTCGATGGCGGGACCCGACGTCGCGCGGACCGGCACACCCATTTCGTTGGCAATCACGTAGGCCAGCGTCGTCTTGCCGAGACCCGGCGGACCGTGCAGCAACACGTGATCGAGCGGCTCGTGGCGCCGCGTCGCGGCTTCGATCGCCACCTGAAGATTCTCTCGAATGCGATCTTGACCGATGTAATCGTCAAGGACGCGCGGCCGGAGGCCGGCCTCGTACTGGGCGTCGTCGTCGGCGCGCGCCGTGGTGACGATTCGGGAATCAGCCATGGAGTTTGCAGGATTGCAGGATTGCAGGATTGCAGGAAGGAAGAGGGCGGGGAAGGCTGCAATTCATCTTGCCAACTCACGCAGGGCGTGCTTCAGCGTACGCTCGAAGCTGCCATCGGGCGTCGCTTTGACCGCGGCATCGACTGCTTTTTCGGAGAGCGGCCGATGATACCCCAGGTTCACGAGCGCCGAGAGCACATCGTCGCGGAGGGCTGACGACGGCGCCGACGCGCCAGCCAGCGCGCCGGGCTCGGAACCTAGCCGCGGCAGTCGATCCTTCAGCTCGACGACGATTCGCTCGGAAGTCTTCTTGCCGACTCCCGGGATTGCGGTCAGTCTCGCCAGGTCGGACTGCTCAATCGCCCGCACCAAGTCGCTCGGCTCGATGCCGGACAGCACCGCCAGCGCGACTTTGGGACCGATGCCGCTGATTCCGATCAGCCGTTCGAACAGCGTCAGCTCGAGAGCTGTTCCAAACCCGTACAAGGCCAGCGCGTCTTCGCGAACGTGAGTGTGAATGCGCAGCGCAACCTCCGAGCTCTGGTCCCCAAGGCCGTAGAACGTCGAGAGCGGCACGGCCACGTCGTAACCGACGCCACTGACGTCGATCACGATGCGATGAGGCTCCTTGACGATGATCCGCCCTCGGAGATACGCAATCACGTTCGTGCAGGACGATAGCGGCGCCAGCTCGTCGAGCTGCTGGCCGCTCGAGAGTCGCCGGCCGTGACCGCAGGCGTGGCGATGACGCGGGAATGCAGATGGCAGATGGCAACGGCCAGCGCGTCGGCTGCGTCGTGAGGAGAGGGCACCGCCGGAAGGGCGAGCAGCAGTTTGACCATCTGCTGGACCTGGTGCTTCTCCGCGCGTCCGTACCCGACGACGGCGCGCTTGATTTCAGCGGGTGAGTATTCCACGACGGGCAATCCCGCCTGCGCAGCGGCAAGCATCGCGACGCCGCGCGCATGTCCCAGTTTCAGCGCGCTGCGCACGTTGGCCGCGTAGAAGATGCTCTCGACCGCCACCGCGTCCGGCCGATATTCGACGAGCAGCTCGACGAGTCTGGTGTGGATTTCGAAGAGCCGGTCCGCGAACGGAGCGGACATCGGCGCGCGGACGGCCCCGCAGGTCACAATCCGATGGCGCGACCCGTCGGTCTCGACGCAACCGTAACCGGTGCGCTCCGATCCCGGATCGATGCCGAAGACTCTCACGCCAGCGACGCCTCGATCTCCTTTTCCTCGATATCGAAATTCGACCAGACGTGCTGAACGTCGTCGTGATCCTCGAGGGCTTCCATCAGCTTGACCATCTGCTGGGCGGGCTTGCCTTCCAACTTGACGTAGTTCTGGGGAATCATCGAGACCTGCGCCGTCGCGGGCTCGACACCGAGCTGCTTGACCGCTTCGTTCACCGCGGGGAATACGTCGGGGGTGGAGAACACCTCCCAGTTGCTGTCGTCGTCCTGAAGGTCGTCGGCACCCGCATCGAGCACGGCGGCCATGAGTTTGTCCTCGTCGACGACCGGGGCCTTCGATTTCTCGATGACGATGTAGCCTTTTTTCGTGAACATCCACGCGACAGCGTTCGCAGCCGCCAGATTGCCCGCGTGCTTCTCGAGGAGATGCCGCAGCTCGCCGACCGTCCGGTTCTTGTTGTCGGTGAGCACGTCGATGATGAGCGCGGCGCCGCCGGGGCCGTAGCCTTCGTACTGGGCCTCTTCGTAGGACACACCGGGCTCTTCACCGGTTCCGCGTCGAATCGCCCGTTTGATGTTGTCGGCGGGCATATTGTTCTGCTTGGCCTCGGCGATGATCGTCCGCAGACGCGGATTCATGTCCGGATCCCCGCCGCCCGCCCGTGCCGCGACCGTCAATTCCTTGATGAGCCGCGTGAAGATCTTGCCCCGCTTGGCGTCCGCGGCACCCTTCTTGTGCTTGATCGAGTGCCACTTGGAATGGCCTGACATTCAGGAAAACTCCTCGGAAATGTGGTGAAATTCTACCTCTTTTTCACGAGGATGATCCAGACATCCGCGCGTTCGTCCCAGGGTCCGCCGCGATAATCACCAAGCACGCGATCGACGACGAACCCCGCGCGTTCGAGCCGGTCCCTCATGCGAGGGACCGAGAGCGTTCGGAAGGTCAACTCGAAACGGTGTTCGGTCGATCGTCCGTTCCGCCGCGCAATGTACCGTTGCTCGAACGTCGTCAGCCGACGGGCCCTGTTTTGCCGGACCGACTCCACCAGCGTCAGATGCACTCCTCGGGCCGCGCGCCCTCGCAACTGCACACGGTTCGAATACTCGCGCCAGTTGGGCACGTCGGGCACCAGGTCAAGCCCGAACGTCCCCCCTCGCCTGAGCACCCGCGAGACAGAGGCGAGAGCGTCCGCGAGGTCACGCTCCGCAAGCAGTGACTGGAGGATCCCGTAGGGGGCGATCACCGTGTTGAACGCGCTGTCCTCGAAGGGCAACCAGCGAATGTCGCCGCGGACCAGCCGGAGCGATGGGCAGGGTGGGCTTCTTTTCTTGGACGAGCGCGGAGCAGGCAGGCGGCGGTCTTTGCCAGATGTCAATGTAGTCCGCAGGCGATCGAGCATGGCGGCCGATCGATCGATGCCGACAAGATGAACGCCTGCACTGGCCAGCGGCAGGGCCACACGTCCGGTGCCGCACCCGAGCTCGAGGACGGGCCCCTGCGCCTCGAGTGCGATCCGACGCCAGAAGGGGACGTCACGACGACCGAGCGTTCGTGCGTTTTCCCAATCGTAGAACGGCGCGTACTCGTCCCACCCATGCCATCCTTCCGTGGGGCTCATTGGGTTCGGGCTGTGAACTCGGGACTCATGGAGTGAGCGCCTCAGGCCGCAACCGTCCGTTGGAACTAGTCGGATACCGCAATCTCACCCGGGACGATGGGGCGGGTTCGAGGCAGTCTGCCGAGCTGCGCGAGCTTGCCCATGCCGGCCAGTATGGCCAGAAAGACAATCAGCTTCGCCGCGTCACCTGGCCGTGTCTGAGGCAGGACCTTCCACATGAGCCAGAGCGCAGGCTGAGCAACGCAGACCGCCCAGACCGTTCCATAAAAATAGCGCCGTTCATGTCCTTCGCCCTTGGTTGATGGTTTGACCCGGGGGAGGCGTCCGAGGGCGCCAAGGATCCACAAGCAGCCGGCAACCGGAAAGTACGCGTACCGGTAAATCTGCTTCAAATACCACTCCCCCGTCACGATCGCCACCACGAGGCCGGTGATATTGAGGACGGCGAAAGTGACCGCCTCGCTCCAGGCGAAGGTGTAACAAATCCGTCGATAGAGAGGATTCGGCCGGTCCTCCGTGAAGCGGATGATGTACGGCCTCGGCTCAACGCCCGGCAACGATCCGCGCAGGCCTGCAATGCCGGTGCCGATCATCACCACGGCAAGCCAGATCGCCATGCGAGCGTCGAACCCGCGCTCGAACAAATCAAACGTGAGAGGACCAGGAGCGATAAAGAACACGAAGATCCAGATCGGCCAGTGATTGAAGCGATAGTAGAGCTTGTTGCGCTCGCGAATCTTCCGTTCTGATGCGTACTCGACAGGTATGGCGGCCACGTCTACGTCTGGGCGTCGGTTCGACCGGGCAGTATACCGCGACCGCGCGTGGCGCGCGTCAGCTGCTCGAGCGCAATCCCCGTCGCGACCGCCAGGTTCAGCGAGTCCACGCCCGGCAGCATCGGAATGTGCACGCGAACATCGGCCGCCGATTCCCCGGCGGACGTCAGGCCCCGACCTTCCGATCCAACGAGCAAGGCCAACTTTGTCGGAAGCGCACTCGAGGCGAAGACCTCCAGCGTCGTCAACGGCGTACCACTCGACGCTGCCACGAGCGCCACGAGGGTGAAGCCATGCTGCCGCAGCCTCGCCAGCGGCGCCGGCCATTCCTCGAAGTGGATGAACGGCACCCGCAGCGCGGCGCCCATGGAAGTACGGACAGCCTTGCGATACAACGGACTGCAGCACTGCGGGCTGAGCATGACCGCGTCCGCGCCAAAGGCAGCCGCATTGCGAAAGACACCGCCGACGTTGTCGGCATTCGTCACAGCTTCCAGCACCACAGCGAGGCGGCTCACCTCGACCAGATGCTCGAAGCCGACGGCGGGAGGGCGCTCGACAAGGGCGAGACAGCCGCGGTGGATGTTGTGGCCGGTGATGCCGAGAAAGTTCGCCGGGCTGGATACGAAAATCGGCACGTCCGACAGGGAGGCGACCTCGGCACACAGGTGGCGTGCCGCGGCGTCGCTGAGGAGCACGGAGCGCACGTTCCATCGCGGATCGGACAGCAGCCGCGTCACGACGAGCCGGCCCTCCGCGATAAACAAGTTCCTCGATTGCAGCAGTTCAGGCTCCGCCACCCCTCGGTAATCCTCGAGGCGCGGATCGTTCGGGTTATTGATCCGTTCGAACCGAACCGGGCCCGATGCTTCGGTCATGACGGGTGCACGCCGCTCGGTTAGACCTTCTTGTTGGCCACGAAATCGAATTTCTGCTTGACCTCGCTGCCCGGGCTGCCATCGGGCTTCTGCTCCCGGTAGCTCATCTCGAGCCTTGCGAACGCGAGGCCGACCTGATCCGTCGGGAGGACACTGCCTTGCGAGGAACCGATCTGATAGGAGCTGATCAGCGCGTCTTCGATCGTGATCTTGAGATACTCCAGCTGTCCACCGCCCGCCTTGCGCGCGGTGAGGATGGCGCTCTTGAAATGCTGGCCGGTGGCACAACCCATCATGAGCAGCGGAGAGCTCTTGTCTACCTTCTTCACGATCTGCAGATCCTGAGCCTGAACCTTGCCCGCACCGGCGCCGCCGCCATGCCCGACGCCCCCGGCTTGCGTTTCGCCCCAGCCGAAGGATTCCACCTCGATCTCGCCCCGGTGCCGCTCGTCGGTCGATTCGCCTTCGATGCTCTCGATCTTGAGGAAGTACTGTGCTTGGGCCATCGGGGCTCTCCTCTGAGCCGCTTCATGCCGGCTGGTCTATTTGCGAAACCGCTCGCGATCCTTGAATTCGATCATGATGAACTCGGCGGGATCGGTGGTGACGTTTTCAGGCAGATGGACGTTCCCATCGCCGCATCCGAGCGCCCCTGCCGGGACCGACGCCGGCTCTGTCGTCCCGTCGGGAAGCGTGAAGTTGAAGGTCTGGTCGGTCAGGAACACGACGCAGCTGGCGAAGTGTCTGTGCATGACCGACTTCTCTCCAGGACCGTAGTTGACGCGGAGCACCCGCACTAGCTCGTTCTCGAACGAAACCGAGTAATGGATGGGATCGGCACTGACGGCATCTGGCGTAGAGTCGGTGACTCGCTGGGCCAGCAACACCGATGTCGCACCGAGGAGGATACCTAGCAGCACGCCGAGAATTCCGTTGCGCATCCTCACCTCTTCGACAAGGGCCGTTCCGCGGCTCAGGGTACCATGGACGCCATCCCTCGAGTCCCGTTCGAGCGCGCCCGAGGCCTGCCGCTCGAGAGTGCTGCTCATCCGTACAAGTCGCCATACCCTCATTAGGAGTAGGACGGCCCGAAAGGTGACATCCCGCCCACTGGACGCACGCGCGCGCCGGTCAGTAGTGATCAGTACTGACGAAGTGTGAGGTTGAATCGGCCCGAAAGACCGAGCTCCGGGGGCGCCGTCGCGGGAATGATCTTGGATACGCCGTGGTATCGCAACCGGGCCGGTCCGCCGAAGACGAAGGCGTCGCCCGATTCGAGGCAGAGCGTGTCAACCGGATCGCGGCGCCGGACTCCTCCGAACAGAAAGCGCGCCGTATCGCCGAGAGAGACCGACACCACCGGCAAGCCCGCCGTCAGTGAACGCTCGCTCTCGTCCTTGTCCTGGTGCAGCCCCATGCGACCGTCGGCGTCGTAGTAGTTGAGGATGCAGAGGTCCGGGTCGAGCGGCATTCCGGCCGAGGCTGCGACGCAGCCTGCCAGTTCCCGAAGCGCGGAGGGCAGAGCCGGAACTTCGAGCTGATCGTAATCGCTGCGCGACCGTTCGTATCGATACAACTGCCCATTCCAGTGGCGGCCCAGACACAGCATACGGACGTGCATTCTTCCGCCGCCGCGGACGACAGGGACATATCCCGGCACGTCGCCGTCCATGAGCGCGCGGCACAGACGGACAACGGCTCGCTGCTGATCGATCGACAGGTACTGTTTCAGGTGCACCGCCCCGGCGGTCAGCTCCATATACGTACGTTATCATTGGCCCCGATGAGACGGCCCGTGATCGCGGCGCTCGTCGTTCTGGCGCTCGCAGGGCCTGCACGGGCCCATCCGATCCCGTTCAGCTACCTCGATCTGCGACTGCAGCCGGCCGGGATCGAAGGCACGCTCATCATGCACGACTTCGACGTGGCACACGAGCTGCAGCTCGAGCCGGTCGAGCGGCTGCTCGACCCCGCTGTCGTCACGCAACATGCTGATGCGATCGTTCGGATCATCGCGCACCGACTCGAATTGGCGGCCGACGGACGACCGTTGGACCTTCGATGGTCCGCACCCGAGGTCGTCGCCGAGCGCCAGTCGGTTCGGCTGCGCATCGGCGTCGATCTCGATCGCCCACCCGGCACGATTGCCATCGGGGCGTCGCTCTTTCCGTACGATGCCAACCATCAGACCTTCGTCAACGTCTACGAAGGCGACGCGCTGACACAGGCGATTCTCGACGCCAGCCGGGCACACTTCGAATACTTCTCGGGCACGCGCCAAGGCATCGCCGCGGTGATTCAGCGGTTCGTGCCTGCCGGCATCCACCACATCCTGATTGGCCCCGACCATCTCCTGTTTCTCGTCGGGCTGCTGCTGCTCGGCGGGACCATCCGGCAGCTGGCCCTGGTCGTGACCGCCTTCACGGTTGCGCACAGCATCACGCTGTCCCTTGCGGCGCTCAACCTGGTCAGCCCGCCTGCCAGTCTCATCGAACCGGCGATTGCCCTCAGCATTGTCTACGTCGGGGCGGATAATCTGCTGGTACGCGGTGGCCGAGACATGCGGGCCTGGATTGCGTTCGCCTTCGGGTTCATCCACGGGTTCGGCTTCGCCAACGTCCTGAGGGAGATGGACCTGCCCTCACGGGCTCTCGGCTGGTCGTTGTTTTCGTTCAACTTCGGCGTCGAGCTCGGCCAGCTGGTCGTTGTCTTGATCGTCGCCTCGGCCTTCGCCGCGCTTCGCGCCAGGAGCGAAGCCGCCGGACGCTGGCTGCTGGTGACGGGATCGGTGGTCGTCGTCGCCGCCGGCGCGTTCTGGTTCGTTCAACGGGTCTTCTTCCCGGGAGGCATGCAATGAGACGTGTCATCGTGTTGAGTGCCCTCATGGCCATTGGCGCGGGGACGTTCGCCGCTCGAGCGTACCAGCAGGCATCGGACCCGGCGCCGAAGGTCGTAGAAGTCGAAAAGCTCAAGGACAACCTGTTCGTCCTCAAGGGCGGCGGCGGCAATACCGCGGTCTTCGTAGGCACGAACGGCGTCGTGGTCGTCGACACGAAGAATCCCGGGTGGGGCCAGCCGATCCTCGACAGGATCAAGGAGCTGACGTCCAAACCGGTCATGACGATCGTCAATACTCACACACACGGAGATCACGTCAGCGGCAACGTGGAGTTTCCCGGGACCGTAGACGTCGTGACCCACGAAAACACGAAAGCGAACATGGAGCGGATGGCATCCGCCACCGGAATCGCCGCGCCCACACCTCCTCCACCCAACATCTTCAAGGCCAACAACGGACGCGGGATGGCCAAGCGCACGTTCCGGGACAGCATGACCATCGGCAGCGGCAGCGACCAGATCGACCTCTACTATTTCGGCCGCGGCCACACGAACGGCGACGCCTGGGTGGTCTTCCCGTCACTCCGCGTGGTGCATGCAGGCGACATCTTCTCGGGCAAGAACCTTCCGCTCCTCGACGCCAACAACGGCGGCAGCGGCGTGGCCATACCCGATACGCTGGCGAAAGCGCACTCGAGCTTGAAGAACGTCGAGACCATCATCACGGGTCACAGCACTCAGATGAGCATGAACGACCTCAGGGAGTACTCGGACTTCAACCGTGAATTTCTCAATGCGGTGCGGGCAGGGATCAAAGCCGGGAAGAGCGTCGACGACATCGCCGGGGGCTGGACACTGCCCGAGAAGTACAAGGGGTACGCCGCGCCGCAGCCAGCGCGGCTCAAGTCAAACGTGCAGGTGATCTTCGACGAGCTGCAGAAGCGGTAATCAGCTCTTGGTGATCGGGCCGGCGCCGGGCCGCGGACGTCCGCTCGCGTGCCACTGTTTCAGCGATCGAGCGCCGCTAGTCGGCCACGCCGATGCCGACGGGGCAGCTCACGCCGGTGCCGCCCAATCCACAGTATCCGCCCGGGTTCTTGGCCAGATACTGCTGATGGTACTCCTCGGCGTAGAAGAACTCAGGCGCCGGCAGGATCTCGGTTGTGATTCTGCCGTGCCCGGACGCCGTGAGACGCTCCTGGTAGGCGTCGCGCGATGCATCTGCCGCTCGGCGCTGCGCTTCGGTGTAGAAGTAAATGCCGGACCGATACTGGGTGCCGACGTCATTACCCTGACGCATCCCTTGCGTCGGATCGTGATTCTCCCAGAAGACTTGCAGAAGCTCCTCGTATCGCACGATCTTCGGGTCGAACACCACGAGCACGACCTCGGCATGCGCCGTCATCCCGGAGCAGACCTCCCGATACGTCGGGTTCGGTGTGTGGCCGGCGGCGTACCCCACCGCCGTTGAGTACACGCCGTTCTGCTGCCAGAACTTCCGCTCGGCGCCCCAGAAGCAGCCCATGGCGAACATCGCCTGTTCGAGTCCCGCCGGAAATGGCGGCTGAAGGCGCTGCCCGTTGACGAAGTGCGTGTCCGGAACGGGGATCGGTTGGCTGCGCCCTGGCAGGGTCTCCGTCTTCGACGGGATATCGAGCGACTTCTTGAAGAACATCTCGGATCCTACTCTGGAGCGCTATCCGGCTCGAAGCCGAGCGCCGCGCCGTTCATGCAGTAGCGAAGACCAGTTGGCTGAGGGCCGTCGCGAAACACATGGCCCAGGTGACCGCCACACCGCGCGCAGTGCACTTCCGTCCGCGTCATCCCGTAGCTGCGATCGACGGTCGTCTCAACGGCTCCGTCCACTGGCGCCCAGAAGCTCGGCCAGCCGGTCCCGCTCTCGAACTTACTCGCGGAGGAAAACAGATCGAGCCCGCATCCGGCGCAGCGGAACATCCCTGCACGCTTTTCGCCGTTCAGCGGGCTCGTGCCGGCCGGCTCGGTTCCGTGTTCTCTCAGAACGCGAAACTGTTCCGGCGTCAGCTTCTTGCGCCAATTCTCTTCGTTCCGCTGCCGGACCTCTTCGGCCATCCGCTCGAGTGTACTCGAACCTTTTCGATGGCCACTGCGTATTTACTGGCAGCGGACGCGCGGAGCAACTAGAGTGATAAGCAGTGGAGGGTGACGATGAGCTCGCCCAAGCGCCTGTATCGCAACTCTTCGGCTGGACGCATCGGCGGCGTCTGCGCGGGGATTGCAGAGTACCTCGACGTCGATGTCACGGTCGTGCGGCTGGGGTGGGTGGTCCTTTCGATTTTCCCAGGGTGTTTCATTGGCGGACTGCTGGCATACATCGCCGCCTGGGCGGTCATGGAGGACATTAAATCGCCGGCGGCCTTCGACCCGTCGCGCCGGCATCTATCCCGCTCCCGCCTGGACCGGAAGATTGGCGGCGTTTGCGGCGGGGTCGCCGAGTATTTCTCCGTCGATTCGACCGTCGTGCGCGTGCTCTGGGTGGTGCTGACGATCTTCCCGGGCGCACTGCTGCTCGGCGCCGCGGCCTACGTCATCGCCTGGTTCATCATGCCCGAGTCGCCTTCGGCGCCGGTCGTTGTTTCACCGTCGGTGGCGTAAGCCGCGGCCGTGGTGCGCTAGCCCGAAACGTGCGCCCTGATCTGCCGATTCAGGGCGTGAATCCGGCGCCGAAGCTGGTGCAGCCGCACGTGATCGCGGGCTTCGATCGCGGCCTGCTGCTCTTGCTTCAGCTCCCGCATCTGGGCCTTGATGGCGGCCTTGTCGATTCCAGACACCGAGTAGTGCTCGTGCACGTCAATGCCCAGTGCTCTGCAGAGCGCGGGTAACAGGTGTTCCTTGTTCATCTGCGAAAAGCCTTGGACCGCCTCGTGCTGCACATCCTTGGCCATTTCTCGTAGCTCCTGAATGGTTTTCTCTTTCAGCTCGTGGAAGGTGTGGGCCATTGATCACTCCTTTCATGCCGGCAGCCCGCTCACGAGACGGGCCGATCTCACGGCCGCTCGATGAGCCCGATGTCCGAGTTGTCACGCGACCGATCGAACACGATAGAGCGCCCGTCCGGCGTGACATCGAAGCTGCGGAGCACGCCCGCATCGTTCAGTCTCGTCAACTGGCGCGTCTCGCGAGTGGTCAGGTCGAGCAACCAGAAATTCTGTCGATAGATTGCGAGCCCGTCAACATACACGAGTCACTTGCCGTCGGGCAAGAAGCGTACGCGCTCGCCGAGGTACGGGACTCGCACGTCAGGCATCTGGATTGGGGTGCCGTCTGGCGTCACCGCCAAAAGCGGAAACCTCGCGTCCACGTTGGGCCCCGCGTAGACGATGAGCGATCCGTCTGGCGACCACACCGGATTGAACGCAAGGCCGTCCGCGATCCGCAGGGCTGCGCCGCCTTCAACCGGGATCTTGAAGAGGCCAGGCCCTTTGCTGTCGGTGCCGCCAGCAACAATCCACCGGCCGTCGGCAGACCATTCGGCTGCACCTTGAACGTCGACCTCGTCGGCCACTGACTGCACCTCGGCGCCGTCCGCCGACACCAGATAGAGCCGCAGTCTGCCGTCACGGCGGAGCACGATGGCCGCGCGCTGTCCATCGCGAGAGACGGCTGGCGCCTCGCGCAACGGCGAGTCCGCCCCCTTCCAGATCTCCAGCGCCTGCCCCGACTGATAGGTCCACAGCCCGTCGCCGCTGCCACTCGAAGAGAGATAGAAGAGCGTCGAGCCCGCAAATCGCGGCGCCAGCGCCCGCACCGTCGGGAGCGGAAAGGCGCTGACGTCCGCGTCTTCGGCCACCCGGTCGAGGATGGGAACGCGCCAGAGGCTCGCCGTCGGGTTCGCGACGGTGGCCACGAGGCGCCGTCCGTCGGCGGATGCCGAGATTGACGTGTATCGTTCGAGCCCGAAGCTGACGCGCCGCGATTCCCTGCGCTCGGTGTCGAGACTCCAGAGCCAGGGACCGGACCCATCCTGCGCCGGTGCCACGTACAGCACCGTGCGCGCATCGATGAACGTTGGATGCCGAACGAGAAAAATGTCGCTGTCGCAGCGGCACAAATGGGGCCTGACTCGCGCGGCTGCAAGCAAAAGAAAAGGCCCGACCGCTTTCGCGATCGGCCTCGGTGGACAGTTGAAAACCGGCAATTTGTGGACAGGCCAAAACCGGCAATTTCCTCGGCCGAGACCAGTGAGTTCTACTTCGTTCCCTCGTCGGTGCGCAAATCGGTCTGCACTTTCGTGCGCC